>Ga0315316_10004437_pt1 | contig 10253 bp, 8 predicted proteins | sample M160m3416metaG_FD_203702 | JGI IMG/M metagenome (GOLD analysis project Ga0315316, IMG submission 203702) | Ammonia-oxidizing marine archaeal communities from Monterey Bay, California, United States - M1 60m 3416 | ecosystem: Environmental > Aquatic > Marine > Intertidal zone | place: USA... | reverse complement strand
GAGCAACTACGTAAGTCGCAAGACCTGCAGGTAACGATCGAGGTTCGCATGATTACTTTGACGGATAACTTCTTTGAACGAATTGGGATCGACTTCGACTTTGAAATCGATGACAACGTTGATCCTAGTCAGATTCAAGATGATAGTGGTCCATCGGCGATGTTCGGTATAGATAGCCAGGGACCGACCATTGACTTGGACTTAGTATTTGAACAGAACGACGCGTATGCCTCAGCGATTCCGCAATTTGGGGCGTATGATGCTGGGACAGCCGCTCAGTTTGGGTTTGCAATACTCAGTGACATCGAAGTGTTTTTCTTGCTCGAAGCAGCTCAAGGTGATACTCGAAGTAACGTTCTGACTGCACCAAAGGTAACTTTGTTTAATGGTCAGACAGCATCGGTAAGTGATCTAAGTCAACGGCCGTTCGTAACAGGTCTTACCCCGGTTGTGGGTGACTTTGCGGTTGCTCACCAGCCAATTATCGTTGTGCTTGGTGAGGGTACCACGATGAGTGTTCAAGCCGTTGTTTCTGAAGATCGTCGGTTCGTAAGATTGACATTAGTTCCTTTCTTCAGCCGGATTGGCAATGTTGAGGAATTTACCTTTGACGGTGAAACGACCACTAGCACTGGCGAAACTGTTTTGGACGATGATGGAAATCCGATTAATCGTAATAACCAATCACAAACATCCCGTGGTACCACAGTTCAATTGCCAACATTTAACTTTACTTCGGTTTCAACAACCGTTAGCGTTCCAGATGGTGGTACTGTTTTATTAGGTGGCATTAAGCGACTTGCGGAGGGTCGGTCTGAACGTGGTGTGCCGATGTTGGCTCAGTTACCCTATATCAGTCGTCTTTTTAAGAACGTTGGTATCGGACGCGACACTGAAAGTTTGATGATGATGGTGACTCCGCGGATTATAATCCAGGAGGAAGAAGAGAAACGTCAAACGGGTATTACGGCGGACGATTTATAAACCGCAACTAGTTCACCTGCATCCGATGGCGGTTCGCAACATCCCCGTTTGGTGTTGGCTAAATTAGTGATCGTAGAAAAACCTCAGTTTTGTCTGGGGTTTTTTGCTTACCAGTGTTACGGTTGGTGGGGATCATTTGGTTTGATGCTACAGGTATTGCCTGTCCATAGGGACGCGGCAAGGCAACACCAACCAAGGATCAAGCAAATTCCGCCCAAAGGAACCACGGCTATGACGATTGGTAGTATTTTGGTTCCGCTGATTACCAGAGTGGTGTTATAGGTCAAAAGCCCGCCGCTAAATCCGATGATACCAGCGCTAAAGAAACTACCGGCGTAGGTTAGTAGTTTCGAGCAGACATTTACTGCGACCAACCCGGTTAGGATGATGGCGATACTGTGGATTAGTAGATATAGCACCGCTGTCGACCAATTGTCTATGATTGTTTGAGCCGTTTCTATAGAGAACGTCGGCTCAGCAGTGAGGTGTGTTTTTAGGGCATGGGCCCCCAGGGCACCACAAGCGACCCCAATTGCTGCGAAAATTGCTCCGATGCGTATCCATTTACTTCCATACATAATGAAGGTCCCTGTGAGTAATCGTTAATAGTTTCAATGAAACGATACTTGTTTGACGATAAATACGGGTAGTTTGTGTATTGGTTCACGTAAAAATACTTTGCCATTAAAAACAAACAGTTCTATACTTATCGGTAGTAGCACTAACTAAAAGTAAGTGATTTATAGAGGCGTTGATACATGGAAATTGGGACCAGAGGAGTTCGCTTTTGTTGTGCAGTCCTAATGTGTCAGTTGTCTGCGTTGACGGTTCCAGCGGAAACGTTTCACTTATCGACCGGTAGTGCGGTTGAAGGCAAGTTGCTTAATCCTGAGCAGGATCCTCGAACGACTTATGAAATCCAGACGTCGATTGGAAAACTTGTTTTGTCTGTAAAACAGGTGCGCAAGGTTGTTACCAAGTCTCAGGTTTTGCAACAGTACGAGGAATCATTACCGAAGGTGCCTAATACGGTTGCTGGGCATTTGGATATGGCCGAAAAATGTGCTTCGGTGAATCTCTTTGAACAGCGGGACCACCATTTGCTAGAGGTCCTGCGGATTGACCCAGATAATGCCGTGGTAAGAGAGAAGCTTGGATTTGTCAAAATTAACGGACAATGGCGCAAGGAAGACGTATTGATGCGTCAACAGGGATTCGTGCGGGATGGAGGCCGCTGGCGGACCAAGCAAGAATTAGCTGTAAAACGAGCCAATGAGGATATTGAAGATGCTGAGATTCAGTGGCGCACCAAAATTATGCGTTGGGAATCTACTATTTTGCACAATCCGGCAAAGGCTGGCGAAGCGATCGCGAATATTAGGGCGATCAAAGATTATCGAGCGACAAAGACTTTGGCTGAGCGGCTTAATCAAGTGAAGTTATCGCGCGACATGAAGTTTATGTATCTCGAAGTCCTGATTACTATTGGAGGTAATGTTCCGGTAGAGGCGATGTTGAAGTGCATTACTATGGACCCGGACGAAGTGCTGAGGCAGCGTTGTCTCAGCCAATTGCGGAAATGGCAAAGTCGTTCTGCTATGTCTTTCTTCATTTCCTTGCTAGACGCGAGTGATAACCAAACGGTAAACAACGGTGGTTATGCCTTGGGTGAGTTAGCGATGGCGGATGCGTTACTACCGTTGATCAAAGCATTGCGTACCAAGCACATCTATACAATAGGCGGCGGTAATAACATTAACGCAAACTTTTCGCCGAACCAACCAGGATTGGGTGGTCTGAATTTTGGTGGCAAGCCAAAGGCTGTTGAGCAATACATGGTTAACCGTTCAGTACATTCTGCGATTCTAACGATTGTCCCGGAAGGTGTAAATTTTGGTTACGATCAAGACGCATGGATGCAATGGTATATCCGCTTGAACACACCTCAGAACCTGAACCTTCGCCGTGGCATGTAAAATAAAAGGCAGTGTCAAGTAACTAGGCCGTAACGGGCGTGCGGATTTACTTAAAAACTCGTAAGTCAAGCAGGTTACTTCAACACGGGGGCAAAAGGATCATTCGAGTGTTTAACGGGTGCGATGACTTCACGACGGAAGAACTTTACCGTTGGCGGTTGAGAATAACGCGTGGCTTTAAATGTCTCGGTAACGTATCGTTGGGGACGTGGGTTTCCGGGAATTCGAAAATTATCGCCCTTTTGTAATACTGGGCGTCTCTCGAGCATAGACCCAAAACTGCGTGTTCCAGCAACTTGTGCAGGAAACCAATAGCCTCTGCCATCGCGGGCTACTAAATAGAACTCAGGGTAACAGTGCCCTGGAATCCATACGCTACGAGCGGGGATTCCATGGTTACGGCAAATCGCGATAAATAAACTCGTGAGTTCCTCGCAATCGCCTTTGCCACTACGCAACGCGGTTAGCGCACCTTGAAGCTCTTTGTCAAACTCGTAGCGAATGTTCTCACGCACCCAGTCGTATATCATTTCCACACGCTGCCAGTCAGTATCGGCGGCATCACCAATGCCCGAAGATGCTTTGACGATCAGCGGATTCGTCGTCTCTATAGATGGGCTGACGCCCATGTATTTACGCAGGTCCGGTGTCACGATTACAGGTATTTTTAATTCGTGTGTTCGCTTAGGCGCTGTGATCGACCAACGCTCTACCTCTACGGTATAGCTAATGCGTAACGAATGAGTCGGATTGACGCGTGCGATGGTGATCAACATCTGTTTGACGTCACTGCCAATGATCCGCGACTGTACTTTAATACCGGCGGGTACCTCTTGTTTGATAATGGTTACCTTTTGTTCTGGCCAATCCAGTGGCAATGTGATTGTGCCGCTCACGCCAGTTAGAACCCCAGGGGATGCAACCGTTAACCCAATTTCCCACTGTTGTTTATGGGGATTCGAGAGATCGATGTTATCTAGGGATCGTTGGTGGGTTGGACGCTGCGTAAACGAGTCGACTTGAGAAAACACTCTAGATAAAAATGGATGGAACAGCAAGAAGATAGCTGTTAAAGCTAACGTCGTTAGTAATGCTGATCGATTCATAATGGGCCTAGCTGTATGAATTGGAGTATGCGTAACCTAGATCTGTGTGTATTCGCGAACGAACTGAACTTGTGGTTTGGCGCCGCCCGACGCTTTTAGGTGTTCCGCTACATATCGTTGTGGCGTTTGCTTTTCGGGTACGCGGAAATTGTCACCGCGCAACAGCATTGGTTTATTATCTGCTAATTCACCAAACGACCGTCTACCAGAAAGCTCACAGGGAAACCAATAACCTTTACCATCGGGTGCTTGCAGAAAAAACTCTGCGTAGTTGTGATCGGGCACCCAAACTGTTCTGGCGGGAATTTTTAAATTGCGGCACATTGCGACAAATAAGCTTGTCAGAGATTCTTTTTCGCCGAACCCTGCTTGCAACGTTTTCAAAGCGCTCTGGCGATTGCCGTTTTGGTACATGATGTTTTCGCGAATCCAATCGTATACTAGCTCGACTCGATTCCAGGCAGATGTAGCGTCTTGGGTAATCTCGTTGGCTTTTTTCAAGATAATCGCATTGCGGGATTCAATGAGTGGGCTCACTCCTAGAAAATACCGTACGGTGCGCGGCAAGGTCGGGGTGATGGTTAGACCTGCAACGTTAGCAGGTGGTTGCACGTTGTTTTTCATGACCTCGAAGGTGACATGTGCCAAGGCGGTTTGCCCAGCCGGAACTTGTGGAATGAAAACAAGCATTTGCTTGAGACCATGTAGTCCATCTCGGTATTTGTATTGAGTGACATGCCTTGTGAACTGTTCGTTGGTAACTTTGACGGTTTGTTCTCCGGGCCAATTCGCAGGAACATTAGCGGTGAAATAGACGTTGGCGCAATAGGCGTTGGGTGCCCTCAGGGTCAAACCAATCTTATAGTGTTTCACTGTCCCTGGTTGATAAACTGGGGCAAATTCTGAAATGGCGTCTTGGGCAGCTACCGTTGAGCTACCTAGCAATGTAAAAGATGCGGCGGCGCCATTGAACTGCCGACGGGTGATTGAATTTGTACTGCTTCTAAATCTAGTGAACTCCATAGTCGATAATTTCGCCTCCTAAGCAAAAATAATATGCGCTATAGATAGTTTCGGCAATTTAGTTGCGGGCGGGTCGCTTCGGCAAACGCTTCTACAGTAAAAGGGCGTATGTGCTTCGCAGCATTGTTAAAATATGACGATTACGCAGTACTGGTTACTAGGCGCAGCATTAAACCGGCCTCAGATTCCACGCATAGGATAATTAGTAATAATTATGCGCAAAGCTTCTAGAGAACCGGTCTAAATGGCTTTGAGGGTCCGCCAGTTTGCGATAGGGTATGTGGGCAAACCAATATCTGATTCGATCAAGCGAACTTATTGAGTGTTTGCGTCTGCTGGTACGGGCACAGCATCGTCACTGATGATCACTCCGCCGTCATAAGAAGTCTGGCAGGGGTCACAGTTAAAAAGACCGCCTCGTAGTAATGGTCGGTTGATAAGTGGTCGGCAGCAGCCCACGGTACTGAGTACCAGAACCGCAAACAGGCCTAGTGTGAGTAGCCGTTTCATAGTTAAATCTCCATCGATTCGCGTGTAAAAATAGTGGTAAGAATTAGTAGCCATGTAAAGGTAGCTCACTGTTTGAGCTAAGCAGCGAAAAACGCGACAATTAACAAGTTTTTATAGATTTCCTAATCGTTATAATAGGTACCCACAATGACCACGAATTAGTACCTCCTACACGCGTAGTCGTTAAACAGTTAAACTTCCTATATAGATGTCGTTACCCAAATATGATGTGAGTTTAAGACTGTTGAATTCCGACCCTTCAAATCTAAACCCAATTGCTTTGTTCAATAAAGACATTGTTTCCCAAGGTCAATTGCACATTGAACTAGATGACATTGGTTTTGTTTTGGGAACGACGATCAGTGAACGACTGCGCACATTTGGAGGTCAATTGTTTCAAGTCGATGAGCACTTTGCGCGGCTTGCTTTAAGTCTTGAATCGATAGGTATTACGTCGGAGGAACTATTGTCACGGGTGCAGACTGCGGCGGTAGAGATTGTTGCTCACAACATCACCTTGTGTCCCACGGGGTCAGATTTAGGATTAGTTATACTTATTACACCCGGCCGCGCTGCAACAAACGAGCCAACGGTGTTGGTCTATTCTACCGCTCTTCCGTTCTCTGAAATGCGCAGCTGGTATTCTGACGGAGTCTCGCTGCAAGTGTCTACACACCGTCAAGTTCCTAAAAACTGCTGGCCGTCCCATTTGAAGTGCCGAAGTCGCATGCATTATTACTTGGCTGATCAAGAAGCTCGCTCTAAACAATCCGACGCGCGGGCTCTGTTGCTAGACCAATACGGAAATGTTGCGGAAGCGAGCACGGCTAATTTGTTAATCTATGCTAAAGATACGGGGTTGGTCTCTCCCCGAAAAGAGAACATCCTATCGGGAATTAGTTTGTCGGTATTGGAGGATTTAGCAGCTCAACTCGACGTGAATTTCCAATACTCCGATTTCCGTGTTGCTGATGTGATGGAAGCAGACGAGGTGATATTGTGTAGCACATCACCGAGTGTATGGGCGGTGCGTGAGTGCAACGGGCAAGTGTGTGGTGCGGGCGCTGATGGGGAGATGGTGCGCGCGTTACAAGGAAAGTTTAGTGAATTAGTAGGAATAGATATTGTCGCTCAAGCGGCCGAGTTCGCTGAGCGATAGTTTAGGTTGTTCGGTATCGCCACTAAAAATTCAGGGCATTGTTGAGCGGATCAAGATAGAGTGCCTTGAAAAGAATGAAGATCATTGCGACGACCACAATTCCGACACAACCGTAAATGATTCCACCAGTCATGCGTGTTAACCAAGTGAACTGAGTTTCCGTGATTTCGCGATAAAGTGCTGCTTCGCGTAAAAGCGATTCCGTGAGTGTACCAGTTTGTTCTGCTGTCATTAGTGATGCTAAAAAACCGCTTGGAAAATTGTTGGCTTTAGAAAAAGCAGTATGGAACTCTTGGTTGTCCTGTAGCGAGCTAAGGATGCCGCCGAGCTCGCGGATGAACATTGGATTTCCTGTAGAGCGAATTGCCATTGCGGCGGTTCGTTGCGCGTCTACGCCGGCGTTGTGAACTAGACCAAAGGTCCAGCATAGTCGAGACAAGGCCAGGTTTAAAAAGGGTTTTTTCAAACCTGGTATCTTCATGACGACACCGAGGAAAATGCCAACGTTGAGCCATTGCATATAAATTGCAAACACGGTGCCGATGACGAATGTGTAGCCCAACATGACCACAACGCAATAAGTATAAAAGGTGTTGATGTCACCGACCCAGACAGGAATTAAACCGGCTGCCTCACCATTGCCGAGGAAAATTGTAAAGACAAGTAGTGCAATGCCGAAAATTCCCGTGGCCATCACAAATTGTAGAATTGGCCAGCTGATTCCCTTAATAAATGTTCGGATTAGGGACACTCGATGTTGATAATTATCTGCCAGGCCCTTAAACGAGGCTTCAGTTTTGCCTGAAATCTCACCGACTTCTACCATCATGGTCATCAGTGGAGGAAAAGTGGAGGTCGATTCGCTGAAGGCTTGATGCAACATGTCACCATTTTGAAGCATGTCGGCAATTTTGAGGCAATTGGCCTTGTGCCCCTTACCCAGTAAATTGTGGCAATTGGCAAATGCGCTACGTGCGTCGAGTCCTGCATTGAGACAAGTCCCCATTTGTTGGCTAAAAGCGGCGAGTCGTTTGGAAGAGACAGTTGGCATAGGGGCATTCGTTCGAAGGACAATCGCTGCAATACTTGACATGATGTGTCTTAATGAATTGTATCACACGTATGTATTTTGTGGATGCTTGCCATTTTAGCTTTTCACGGAGTGAGCGACGTTGTTTCTAGTGATGACGGTGAAGTAGACGGTTCAGGTTATTCATTTGGTTGTTTGTCGTCGGTAGGTGGTGGATATATTTTAAATGTGGTATTCTGTGGGCTGTTAGGAGTCTTGAGTGAAAGGATTTCGCGATGAAGCCCCCTGAGGTGGTGGCAATTCTTGGTGTCGGATTGATCGGTGGATCTATTGGTCTAGCCTTGCGCGAGCGTGGGTTCAATGGCCGTATCATTGGAATCGGTCGTCATCGATCTCGTTTACGCAAAGCGCTTCGTCTGGGGGCAATCACGGAATCGACCACTAGTATTGAAAAAGGCGTATCTCAGGCTGACCTGATTTTTGTTTGCACACCGGTGGACTGCATTGCCCAATACGCTCAACAAATATCCCAACATGCACCCTCAGGCGCGGTGATTACCGATGTTGGGAGTACAAAGGGGTCAATTGTTGCGGCTTTGACTGGTAAAACTGGAGATGTGCATTTTGTTGGCAGTCATCCCTTAGCCGGCAATGAAAAACCAGGGGTGGAATACGCTGTAAGTGATTTGTTCGCCAACCGCACTGTTGTGATAACACCCGATCGAAAAACAAACGAGGTAGCCAAAAAACGGATCATCAAATTTTGGAAAGATATCGGGGCAGTGGTTGTTTCCATGAGCACTAAAGAGCATGACCGCAGCGTAGCCATGATTAGTCATATGCCACATGCCGTGGCCGCGGTATTAGCGTCAACTCCTACCGCTGGGCAGTTAAAGTTGGCGGCTACCGGTTTTGCGGATACAACTCGAATTGCCGCTGCAGATGTTGAATTATGGGTGCAAATCATACGAGATAATTCATTCGAAGTACTTCAAAGTTTGGAGATTTTCATAGACAATCTTGAACAAGTTCGCGGCGCATTGGAGCAAAGCGATTACCGGAAACTTAGGCGTTATCTAAAACGAGGAAAACAAGCACGTGGTTCTTTGGGAAGTTGATATTTACCCTGCAACAGGGCAAGTGGACCGCCGTAGTGCGGAAATCGTAAGTGAGGTAGTCGATCTGGGACTGGACGCTCAGGTGCAAGTGGCTGCTGCTCATGGATATTTACTCGAGGGTGATTTGAGTGAATCGGAAGTGCAGCAACTGGCAGCAAAGATTCTAGCAGACCATGTTGTTGAAAAGACCGTGGTCGCTCAAGTCGGTGATGCTGCGCTGAATGAATCCCCAATTGGGGAGAGCAGTTTGGTGCACGTTCTACCTAAACCGGGCGTCATGGATCCCGTCGCGATGACGGCGCTTAAAGGTATTCAAGATAGTGGTGCCGAGGCAACACAAGTGCGAACCTTTAGTAAGTATTGGCTAGCAGGCGTTGAGTCCGACACGATACAAGTTATCAGCGACAAGATCTTAGCCAACGATTCCATTGAACAGGTGATTTACGGCAGGCTAGATTTAGACCGCTTAGAGCATGGCGTCGCCTATGAATTTGAATTGAAAACAGTAGCAATTCGTGAATTGACGGATGACGAATTAGAAAGCCTCAGCACGACGGGTCAGTTATATCTCACTTTGGTGGAGATGCAGACAATCCAGCAACACTTTAAAAAGTTAGACCGCGACCCGACGGATATTGAATTAGAGTCCGTTGCGCAGACTTGGAGCGAACACTGTAGTCACAAGACATTGGCCGGACGGATTGCCTATCGTGATGAGAATGGTGAGCGGCAGTTCGACAATATGCTAAAGGAAACGATTTTTGGAGCAACCGTTCGGATTCGTGAAGAGCTTGGCGATGACGATTGGTGCGTTAGTGTGTTTAAAGATAATGCGGGTATCGTTACGTTTAATGATGATTTCAATGTTGTTTTTAAAGTTGAAACCCATAACCATCCTTCGGCTCTTGAGCCTTACGGTGGCGCCAATACTGGAATCGGTGGGGTCATTCGAGACCCCATGGGTACTGGATTAGGCGCTAAGCCGATCTGTAATACTAACGTCTTTTGTTTTGCAAATCCTGATACAGCTTTAGATAACTTGCCTGCTGGCGTATTGCATCCACGGCGCGTGATGAAGGGAGTTGTCTCTGGTGTTCGTGATTATGGTAATCGCATGGGAATTCCAACCGTTAATGGAGCGTTGTATTTCGATGACCGTTACTTAGGGAATCCATTGGTTTATGCGGGCAACGTGGGGATCATTCCGTGTGAAATGTCATTTAAAGAAGCACATGCTGGTGAATGGGTCGTGGCGATTGGTGGACACACGGGGCGAGATGGTATCCATGGGGCAACATTTAGTTCAGCTGAATTAACCAGCGAAAGTGAATCGTTGTCTGGTGGTGC
>Ga0315316_10004435_pt1 | contig 10256 bp, 10 predicted proteins | sample M160m3416metaG_FD_203702 | JGI IMG/M metagenome (GOLD analysis project Ga0315316, IMG submission 203702) | Ammonia-oxidizing marine archaeal communities from Monterey Bay, California, United States - M1 60m 3416 | ecosystem: Environmental > Aquatic > Marine > Intertidal zone | place: USA... | reverse complement strand
CAAAATTTTAAAACTTCAAAATGTGTTTTTTCAGGTGTTGCAATTACTATTATATCAAAATCTATTTCTTTTTTTTCTAATTGCTCAATAAGTTTAAAATGATCTTTTTCTGAAATAATTTTTTTATCATATTTTTTGTGAAATTTTTCTAATGATTTTTTATCTGGATCACACACACCAACTAATTTTAAATTTGGATTATTCATTATAGCTGCTATGTGACTAGCTGGTTGTTTCCGTTTATCATCAAATGCATAATGTAATCCAATTTTACCTAACCCAATTACTATTATCTTAATTTTTTTCAAATTATCACCATTCATTAAAACTGATTAATAGTTTTTTATAATTCATTTTGAAATCTCAAAAAATTCACTGATTGAATCAATCATGTACTTCATTTCTTCTAATTTTAAATCTGGGAACATTGGTAGTGAGAGAATTGTGTTTGAAACAAATTCTGTAGTTTGAAGATTTGTACTATAATTATTTTTATCATTTTGATAAAACTTTGATTTGTGAATTGGATGAAAGAAAACTTTTGACATTATTCCTTTTTGAGCTAAAAATTCAATCATTCTATCTCTTTCATTTTTACTAGATAATCTAATTGAGTACAATTGATATGCATGAGTAAATCCTTTTGGTTCTTTATGCAATTTTATGTGTTCAAATTTTTCTAATCGGGTTGAAAGATAATTTGCTTTTTTCCTACGCAGCATTATCAACTTATTAATTTTTGATAATTGTGATATTCCTATTGCTGCTGTAATAGATGACATCCTCCAATTATATCCTAAGGAAATATAATTTGGTTTTTCTATTGATGAAAAATAGTTATGAGTATCTAATCGTCCGTGTGAACGAATTAATTTTAATTTTTCATATATTTTTTTAGAATTTGTAGTAATTGCTCCTCCCTCTCCTGTTGTTAAAACTTTATTTCCTGCAAAACTAAATATTGCTAAATCTCCAAATGTACCGACTTTTTTATTATTAACAGTTGCTCCAATTGCTTCAGCTGCATCTTCAATTAACAATATTTTTTTTGATTTTGCAATTTTGGCAATTTCATTAATTTGACAAGGTAAACCTGCGTAATGTACTGGCATGATCACTTTAGTTTGTTTGGAGATATTTTTTTTAATGTGATTTGGATCTATCCCAAGAGTTTCTTCTTCAATATCACAAAATTTTAATTTTGCATTTACCATTTTGACCCAATTTGCTGTTGAAATGAATGTAAAAGATGGAACTATGATTTGATCATTCTGCTTTATCCCTGCTGCAATTAATGCTGCATGACCTGCAGATGTACCTGAATTAAAGGTAACACAGAAATTTGTTCCAATATAATTAGCTAATTTATTTTCAAATTCCTCAATTTCTGGACCTATTGCCCAATAGGAGCCTCTTTTGATTACTTTTGAAACAATTTTTACATCATCTTTTTCTACATGCACTTTGTAAAGTGGAATTTTCCATTTAGTTGCTGGTTTTTTTCGTATATCCAAAAACATTCTCTACTGTGATGATATTTCCAATTTTAATCCTAACTCATTTTTTGCTTGACAAACATTACAGAATTTTGCCCATTTTTCACTATGTTTCCACCATTCTTTTCCAGTTTGTTCAAATCTTTGATGTGCCATTTGTAATAATCTTCTTACATCTTTTTTATGCATAAAATTTTTTATTGCAAACAATTCTGAAATGGTAAAATACTGGCTTACTGTAGCTGTATAGTCGGTTGCATCTCCACATTCTGTCATAAATTTATCTACTGCATCCAACTTCCATTTTGCAATTACTTCTTTAGAAACTGAATTTACTTGTTTATCATTTTTCACAATTTTTAATCTCTCATCGTATTGTTCTAATAAGAAGTCCTTATTATCGTAAAATATTGGGCTTCCAACATACGGTGTACAAATAAATGGATCAACCTCTATACCGTTGCGTATCCAAAATCCTAATGTCTCCATGATATCATCAATATTTTCATGTGGATTTCCAATCATGAATGTAGCAATTGGTGTTAATCCTGCTGCTTTAACTGCTGCAATAGTTTGTTGTTCATGAATTTGTAATTGACCTTTTCCAATATCTTCATTGAGAACTTTATCTGATGCTGATTCAAATCCAAATGAAATATAGGAACATCCTGCATCCTTCATAGTTTTTACTATTTCTGGTTTCACTGCAACACTTGGAGCGTCACCTAACGTTCCCCATTTTACAGTTTTATCTAATCCTTCTTTAACATACAAATCACAAAATTCTTTTGTCCATTTTAGATTACTAGTCATATTTTCATCTAAGATTGAAATAAAATCAACATTAAATTTTTCTACTAATAGTTTTATGTTATTTATAGCATATTCTGGAGTTGGCCATCTTGCAGGTAATTGAAAAGTATCATTTTCTTTATCTGAAATTCTTACTAATTTTTCTCCTTCTTTTCTATCTCCTTCACCGTAAATATTTTGTAAATCTATTCTAGACATTCCATTATGAGAACAAAAAGTACATCCTCTTGGACATCCTCTTTCCCAAACTACTGATGCTCTACGTTTAGAATTAAATGATTCAACCGATAATGGGAAAGATGAATATCTAAAATATATGTCCGTTTCTAAAAGATGGTATGCTGGTAGTGGTACTGTATTAAGATCTGCAATTAATGCTCTTGGCTCTGTATATGTAAATCCATCCCCTTTTCTACAACATAATCCTTTAACCTTATCAAAATCAAATTTTCCATTTTCTATTTCATCATAAACTTCTGCAAATGTTTCTTCACCTTCACCTATACAAATTAAATTAATTTCAGGAACTAATTTTAAAATTTCATCTGGATTATATGTACTCCAACCCCCACCACTTAAAAGAATAGATTTAGGAGATGATCTTTTAATAATTTTTGTTAATTCTTTAATTCTTTTGTATGTAGATGTCAATCCTCCAATTCCAATCAAGTCCCAATCTTCTCTTCCAATTTCTTCTTCAATCATTTGATCAGGAATTTGATTATTGTCAAACTCCATTCTAACCGCATTAAGATCTAAGATTCCTACTTCTGCTCCTTTTTTTTCTGCAATTGCTCCTAAAATAGCAGCCCAAAATGGAAAGTGATATGGCACACTATCTAATCTTATTTCTGGTACTACCAAAAGAACTTTCATAACATTTGTTTTTCTGATTGATATTTAAGCTATGATGTTTTTTTGTCACTTTTGATATTCTTTAAGAAATTTTTTTAAAGTTGTAGACAAAATTTTCTCTCCAAACAAACTTCCTCCTTCTGTAGCATTAATTGTTTTAATATTTTCTGGAGATCTTTTGATAAATTCTTTTGTTGCATTACAATAGTATTGATATGTTGGATCTTGGATTCCATAACAATCATAATCAGGATTATAGATTCTTGGATACAATTTTTTGAACTCATCACTATCACGATTAATGTTAGATGGTGCATTAGAATGTGCCAAAATTTCATCCCAATCATCATCATCATCCCAACCATGATTCATTCCAATTAAACCTACAACATTACATTTCAAAATTTTCCATGCAATAAACCATGATGCAGTTCCAACATTTCCTCCAGTTTGTATTGCTGGTAATCCATCTTTATGGTTTTTTGCTCTAACCATCAATGCTGAAATTTGATTAAATGATTTTTTCCCCTCATTATAATCAAATAATGAATGAATCCAATGAATTTTAATTCCTGCTTTTCTTGCATTTCCAACAATATTTGGATGTACTACTGTAGAAAAAATCCCATTTATTTTATTTCCATATTTAGTTATAATTGGATCCTCATAAAATTTTTTTAAAAGTTCGGCTGGATCAATTGTTGCTACATAAAATTTTGGGAATTTATCTGGAGTGATTCCTGCTTTTAATATTGGTTCTAACATTCTATCTGTACAAATTATTGAACCCTTGTAGTCACTTGATGCTAATAATTCTAAATGTTTATTTTTTTTAACTGATGGTCCAGCTCCGATAACAATTGCTGAATTGTCTAAAAATTTATTTCCTTTTTTATATGTAGGATCTAATTCTCTTGCTGAATGTTCTTTTGTAATATTCTCCAAGTTTAATGCAAAATAACTTACCCAATTTTCATAATTTTTTTTATAATGGTTTTTCTCAAAAGCATTTTCAAGTATAGATTGGTCTTTTTTTGTTTTTTTAAATAAATTTACAATCTGAGTAAACCATTGATCCCATGTTTTTTCACTATACCCCATTTGATTTTTTAAAGATAAAATAGTTTCAAGAGTTTGTTCATTAATTTCAAACTCATAATCCTTAGCCATATAAGAAAATCTTTATGGTCTATTTTAAATCTTAATAAATTCTATAATTGATCAATTCCAAGTTCTGTATCTTTTTCCTCAGAACGAAATATCATAAAAGAACCTGCTGCTCCTGATTTAGATACAAATTCTTCAAATTCTTTCTGTGAATAATCCTTTTTCTCCTCAATTTCTTTTTCTGTTCTTTGATTATCTGCTTTACTTTCTTTTGTAATTTTAAAATTAGATTTTATCATGTTATCAATTTTTTATATTCTTATTTAAGCTTAATCACAATATTTGAAACTTTTGAATTATTATTTTTTAATACTTGTAAGCAGTTGAAATGCCTCTGCATTTTTTAATCCTGATTCAATTCCTCTATGAATACTAAGGTTTTCAATTGCTTTAAGAGAACGTGGATGTGGGAATTTCTCAATTTCTGATTTATAGCTACGCATTGCTTTGAGTTTGTATGTTAATTCTAATTCAATATTTTCAAAAACATTTGGATGAATTGATTTTTTTACAAAACCTGGGATCTCATAGGATAGAATTTTTTTTACACCTGATTGTGGTCTAGATGCTACTAATGTTGATTCATGAAGAATTCTATGATCTGAATTTAAATCATGATTTGGTGTGGTGTATACAATTTCTGGTTTTATTTTTCTAATTTCTTTTTCTATAGATTGATTAATTTTTAATTGTGGAATTGTATCTAATTTCATATCTGGATAATCTAAGAAATTAATAGATGAAATTCCAAGAATTTGTGAAGATTTTTTGCATGATTGTTTTCTAACTTGTTTCATTTTTGAATCATTGTATTGAGCTGATGCACCTTCAGTAATTACTAACAAATGAATTTTATTCTTTTTTTTAGATAATTTTTTAATTGTACCTCCCATTCCAAGTACTTCGTCATCTGGATGTGCTGCCAAAATAAGAATATTCATAAGTTTAAATTTTCTTATTACTTAATAATGGTTTTTAAATCATCTTTTGATTTTTTCAATATTTCTAACTTGCTTCATAATTTCTTCTAATTCTTTATAGTTGAAACTAACTGGATTATCAAAAAAGTTTTTTTCTTTATTTGAGGTAATGTGTACTTCAATAATTTTTGTACCTAATGCTGCTGCTGTAATTGGAGCAATTATTTCAGGACAATGATTCGAATATCCTGAATAACTTTCTAATTCTGAAAAATCAATATTTGTTAACGGGCAAGGATATTCTGGAACGCAATACAGCCAATTAATTTTTTTTTCATTATAATATTTAGATTTTTTTGGGTTTTGTTGTGAACTAACAATTATTTCTTTTTCTGTTTTCATAATAGCTTCTATCAATTCATTTGTTTTATTTTGTAATAAAATATGACTATCTGATTCTCTGATTTTTATTTTTTTAACATACGGATTTAACAAATCAACTGCTTTCAAGATCATAGGAGTACAGAACCATTCAATTCCAATAGATTTTGCAATTTGATGTATGTCTTCTATGTTATGTTCGTTTATTGATGTTTTTAACAGTCGATCTTTTTCTAAATGTTGTCCTACTATAGTTTCATCAAAAGCTTGAAATTTTACTGCATCACATCCTGCATTTTTAGATTTTTCCATCATTTCTTTAGCCAAGTCTAAGCTTCCATTCCAATTTACACCTATTTCTGCAACAACATATGTCATGTAATTATTTCATTTTTTTTAAATTTATAATCTTTAATGTTTTTTTATAAATAATTGAAAATCATATTTATAGGTGGAATAATGTTTAGTCACGCATTATTATCATCAATTCTTGAAAAAAATTTTGATGTAAAAATGATTTTTACATATGATGATTCTAAAAAATTATTTTACAGTGATTTTTCTTCTTTTGATTGCATTGCTGAAAAATATCATATACCTTTACAAAAAGTGAATAATATCAATGATGTTAAAAATATAGAATTAATAAAAAAAATTCAACCTGATTTAATTCTAGTATTAGGATGGTCACAACTTCTAAAGAAAGAAATACTTTCAATTCCAAATATTGCAGTCATAGGCTCTCATCCTACTGAACTCCCAAAATATCGTGGACGTGCACCTATTCCTTGGAGTATTATTAAAGAATTGAAAGAAAGTGCTTTGACATTTTTTTATATTCATGAAGGAATAGATGATGGTGATATTCTAGATCAAGAAAAATTTTTAATTACTGAAAATGATGATTCAAACAGTCTTTATCACAAAATTATTGAGATTGGGAAAAAAATGATTGTAAATAATTTATTAAAATTTGAAAATAATGTTGCTCCTAGAACAAAACAAAATCAATTAGATTTTATTGAAAATTGGAAAAAAAGAACTCCTGAAGATGGTTATATTGATTGGTCTGAATCATCAAAAAATATTCATAAATTAATTCGTGCATCCACTTTCCCTTACCCTGGAGCTTTTACTTATTTTAAACAATCAAAAATCATTATTTGGAAATCACACATAATTGAAAATAACAATTCTCCAGGAATAATTTCTAATGTTGATTCAAATGGTGTTTTAATAGGAACAGGTGATGGAAGTATTTTTATCACATCCATTAGTGTTAATGATGAAAAAGAAATTAATCCTTCATTTTTCTTCTCTAATGATGATATAGGGAATTTATTAGATGAGTAATATGAAACGAAAAATATGTGTCACTACTGGAACTCGTGCTGAATATGGTTTATTGAAACCTTTGATGTTTGAAATTCAAAAAAATTCTAAATTGGAACTAAAATTAATTGTTGCAGGTATGCATTTATCAAAACAATTTGGATCAACAATTAAAGAAATTAAAAATGATGGATTCAAAATTTCTGGAACAGTTAAAATGGTTCCAAAAGGTAATACCAATTTTGATATGTCCTTGGCATTAGCTGATGGAATAAAACAATTTTCAATATTATTTAAAAAAATTCAACCTGAGATTAATATTATTCTTGGAGATCGTGATGAACCTTTTGCATCTGCTATTGCAGCTTTTCACATGAATATTCCTAATGCACATCTTCATGGAGGAGATAAATCTCAAGCTGGAATAGATGAATACATTCGACATTCTATAACTAAGATTTCTAATATTCATTTTGCTGCAAGTAAAAAAAGTTTGAATAGAATTAAAAAATTAGGGGAAAATCCAAAATATATTTTTCAAACTGGCTCTACTGGAATAGATGAAATTTTTCAAAATAATATAACTTCAAAAATTGAATTAGAAAAAAAATATAATTTAAAATTCACTGGGAATGAAATTTTACTAGTACAGCATTCAATTACAACACAATCTAATAAAAGTAAATATGAGATCTCCCAAACATTAAATGCACTAAAAAAATTAAAAATTTCTACTATTGCAATATCTCCAAACTCTGATGCTGGCCATCAGGAAATTTTTGATGTTATGAAAGTTTTTGCTAACACAAATAATTTTTTTAAAATTTATTCAAGTATTCCAAGAAATGATTATCTTGGTTTCTTACAAAATTGTAAAGTTTTATTGGGAAATTCTAGTAGTGGTGTAATAGAAGCTAGCTACTTTGATATTTCTGTTGTAAACATTGGAATTCGTCAAAAAGATCGAGAACGTGGTACTAACGTAATTGATGTAAATCACTCTACTAATGAAATTTTTAATGTTCTTAAGAAAATTATTTTTTCACGTAAAAAAATTCCTTTTAAAAATAATTCTATTTATGGTAATGGGACTGCATCTAAAAAAATTGTTAATATTTTAACAAAAATCAAAATCAATGATGATCTAATTCAAAAACAAATTCATTACTAGTTATTATTTCTAATTTTTTTTGCTGGTATTCCTGCCCATAATTCGTTATTTGGAATTTTTTTTGTGACAAATGAATATGCTGCAATGATTGAATTTTCACCAACTGTCACATTTGGCATAATTGTACTATGTGTACCTACTTTACAATTTTTTTGTAAAATCACTGGTCCTTTTTTATTATCTATTGTAGAATGTGAATAAATTGAACAATGTGATCCTATCTGAACTTCATTTTGAATTTCTACTCCGTAATGTGAATTGATATATGTGAACTCACCAATATCGAAGTTTTCACCTAATTTCAAATTTTCAGGATATTGTACAATGTAGTTATATTTTGTCATTATACCATGTTTTATTTCTGGTTTTTCCCATTTTTCTTCACTTTCCAATATTTAATGTATAAAATTTGATGATTTAATTTTTGTGTAGTTTGATTTAATTATTCTCTATAATCTCATATATTTATGGAATTTTTGGGAGTAATTTTACAATGACAAAATTAATGCAAATTAAATATATCAAAGAGGTTTAAGTCGAAATAATGAAAATAGTTGTTACTGGTGGATCTGGATTTATTGGAACTAATTTAATTAATTCTATTAAAAACAAACATGAAGTAACTGTTTTTGATATTAATCCTCCAAAATTAGAAAATATTCCATTTATACGAGGAAATATTTCAGATCAAAAACTTGTAGAAGAATCAATTAAAAATTTTGATATAGTAATTCATCTTGCAGCTGCAGTAGGAGTTTCATATACTGATAATGAACCTATAAAGACTTTAGATTTTAATATACAGGGAACTAAAAATATACTTAGAGCCTGTGAAAAAAATAAAATAAAAAAAATAATTTTTTCTTCTTCTTCTGAAATATATGGTGAACCACTTCATCTTCCTATCAATGAAAATGATCCTGCAATTCCAATTACTACATATGGATTAAGTAAATTAGTTGCTGAAGAATATATCAAAGCATATTCACAAAAAATTGGATTAAAATATACTATCTTGAGATTTTTTAATGCTTATGGTGCAAATCAGTCAACCAATTTTGTAATTCCTAATTTTATTCGTCTTGCTTTAGAGAATAAACCTATAACAATTCATCATGATGGATCTCAAATAAGATCTTTTTGTCATATTGATGATATTGTTCAGGGAATTTTGTTATCTCTTAATGATGGTGAAAATCAAATATTTAATATTGGAAATGATTCTGAACCAATATCAATAAAAAAATTAGCTGAAAAAGTTATTAATTTAACTAATTCTAAAACTTCTCAAATAGAAATTCCATTTAAAGAATCAAATAGAAATAGAAAAGAAATTTTACATCGTTCACCTGATATAGATAAAGCTAAAAAATTACTTGGATTTACTCCTAAAATGAGTTTAGATGAAGGAATAATTTGTATAATGGAAGAAATGAGAACAAAAAAATGACAATTTATCTTGAAAATCTTGCTGCTGGATTAGAGCAAATTAATAATAAATCCATTAAAATTTGTGTAGCTGGTGTAGGCACTGTTGGTCTACCTTTAGCCACATTCTTAGCTAATTCTGGATTTTCTGTAACGGGACTTGATATTAGCAAAAATAGAGTTGATGAAATTAATTCAGCATCTGTAAAATTTGAATATCCGGATGATCTTAAAAAAGCAATTGCCAAAAAAAAATTAAAGGCAACAACTAATGTAGAAGAAGCAATCAAAAATACTACTGCAATTTTTGTTTGTGTTCCAACTCCATTAAATAACGAAAATGCGATTGATATTTCTAATTTAAAAGATGTGGCAAATAGAATTTCTCCATTTTTAAAACGTGGAACAATTGTAATTGTAGAAAGTTCTGTTTCTATTGGAACTACTAAAACTATGGGTGAAATAATAGAAAAAATGACAGGAATGAAAATTGGAATTGATTTCGGATTGGCATACTGTCCTGAAAGATACAATCCTTCTTTACCATTACCAAAAAATCCTCCTAAGGTAGTTTATAATGATAATGCTAAGGATCTCAAATTGTCAAATATTTCTAGAATTGTAGGTGGTGTGGATGATAAAAGTCGCAAATTAGCTAAATGTTTCTATTCACAGATTATTGATGTTGATATT
>Ga0315316_10004425_pt1 | contig 10266 bp, 5 predicted proteins | sample M160m3416metaG_FD_203702 | JGI IMG/M metagenome (GOLD analysis project Ga0315316, IMG submission 203702) | Ammonia-oxidizing marine archaeal communities from Monterey Bay, California, United States - M1 60m 3416 | ecosystem: Environmental > Aquatic > Marine > Intertidal zone | place: USA... | reverse complement strand
TTCATGGATTCTGCAGAAGCTCGTAAGTATCTCTTTATTAGAGACGCTCTTCCTTTTGGTACGGAGTTAGTTTTTCTTTTCTATAACCATAAAACGCCTATGCCTAGAGCAAAGGTAAGAAAAGATGGGACTAAGTGTACACACGGTGAGTGGGCATCTAAGAATAATTTTAGATGGTTTACGGAGAATACTATAACTAAAATTTTAAAAGAGAAATAACTATGGAAGTAATGGCAAAAGTAACTATACAAACAACTGATGTAACATCGCCAGTTGTCAATACTACTATCTATGAAGTAGAAGATGTTCCTTTAGATAATAAAGAACTTAATAATCTTATTGGGTTTTTATTACAGGCTAAGAATGGTCCTTTTGAAAAGGATGATAAGAAAGCTAAAGAGGTTCCTGAGATAGTTACAGATAGTAAGTCGTAGAAAAATTAAGGTCGCAAATTGGACAATCAATGTCTTTTTGCGACCTTTTTTTTCGCTTGCGGTCAGTAGCCTCTCTGTCGTCTTACTTCAGCTACAGTTCTTTGAGCTTTATTCCTTAAAGCATTACACTCTTGAACAGGTATACCAGCGGCTAGATTTTCTTTATACTCGTTGTTAATCATCCAAGTATTACACTTATTTGTACCTGCATACTTCTCAGGTCCACCGTGTTCTTTTAATAGTTCTATATCTGTTATACCCATACCAGATAGTATATTATGATCTCTAAACATTTTTGCCATATTAACCTCCTACTAGTACGTTTTCAGTTGTATATCCTTCAGGGACTGTTAATGGTCCTTCTGATTTATTTGCTAAAGCCCCATTAGGGTAAGGTCTTATCCCATCAGCTTGTTGTTTAGCAGTTGGGTTTGCCATTATATCATCAACCTGTCTTAGTACATCATCAAAAGGCATATCTAATGCTCTTGCTAAACCTCTAACCATTTCTTCTCTTAAGTTATAATTGTTATGCATTTCAAGCATTACATTACCAGCTATTTGCTTAGTCTTTTTCATATCAGGAGCAAGCACAAAGAAAGCATCATGTACAACGTAAACTGGAATACCTTCTTTATGTAAAGCTTTAACAAGTTCCCTTAGATAAGCGGCATCTACACTGTGCACAGCATTAGGTGCTAAAGCTGAAGCCATTGTTTTAGAACCACCACCAGCAAAAGGAAACTCTTGAACCATCTTACCATCTACTGCAAACATTTCTAAATTAGAAGAATTAATACCTCGCTTTTCTAAATTTTTAACCGTGTCAGCTGGGGTATTTTTATTCGGAGTAACCAACTTAATAGTTTCTGGATCATTAGGGTCCATTGGGACTTTACTAGTTGTATAAACTTTAGTAAGACCAGCCCCCATTTTTGGACTACCATCTTTATTAACACCCTTTTTTCTAATTTTTTGTTCGAAACTTGGAAATTGTCTTAAACTTGTCTCTTCCTTTGTTTGAACAGTTTGAGTTGCAAAAACAGTAAAGTCAGTCTCACCACCAGTAGGTGACTTAACCAAGTAAGGTTTTCTTGGACTACCTGAAGACCCTGCTAGGTCTGTGTAAAGAGATCCAATAATAGATGAAAATCTTCTAAACTCGTATTGAGTTTCTAAGGAATTCTGTAAAGAAGTCTCCATAGAGTCCCAATGAAAATCTACAAAATCTTTAACTAAAGTTGTAGGATCTTCAACTCTTCCTTGATAGTCTTTCATTATTTGAATCCTATCTTTTCCACTTATTAAAGATGCCATAGTCTTTTTAAGCCTAGCCATACCAGCACCGTAAGGAACTTTCATGACTATAGGTTTGGTTGTACCTCTTCCTACTTGTATATACCTTTCTGTAAGCTCTTTATAAATTTGAGCTAATTGTGGATTTGTTTGTTCAAGCTCTGTCATTTTTTGGGTAAATTTCTTACCATAATGCACTTTTACCTCTACATACAAATCTCTAGCAACAGCATTGTTATCAACACCCTCAAGAACCATATCCATCTCTTCTTTAGTTAAGAGACCTCTAGGTTTACCTTCTTTTGGAACAATAACATTAACAGACTCAAGAAGTTTTAAATCATTATATTGTGCACCTAACACTTGAGACCCAGAAGCAGAAGCGTCTAATTCCATTAAGTGTGTTGAGTAATGAGAGTTATTTTGAGGATACGTCCCTATACTTCCTTTTTGAGGATTACCATCGTAAGCTCTTTTTATGCGACCTATCTCAGTCAAATTTGCTACATAAGCTTCTTGATCTTTAATGTTTCTTATCCAAGAATTTTTACTTAACCACTTACTCCAGATTTTTGATCTTTCATCAGAGTTTTTAGCTGTTTTAGAAGCGTCTATTGCTTTTAATAAATTTTCAGCTCTTGTTAAATACTCACTTTCAAAAGTTTTCCAATATTTCATCCTGTCTAGATCTGTAGCTACCCCTTTACCAGTACCACGAAGAATTATATTTTTTAATTCAATTTCTTTAGGGTAATTACCACTTAATACTCTTTTAGCTTTGGCAGTTGAGGCAGTGCTCTTCATACCTAACTCATCACCTTTTACCCTTGTTTGTACAATAGGGTTATCTTCAAACCTAAGAAAGTCATCTACAATTGCATAAAAAGACTCATCGTTGTAAGTTATAGGTTTAGCCATTGCTCTTTCAGCTGAATACCCAAACCTACCTAGTCCACTAATAAGATTTGCCCCAGAGGAGTCTAAAGGATAAACTCTAGTTCTACTATCAAAAAAATAAGGCATGTACACTTCAGCATTTTCAGGATCCATTCTAAATCTTTCTTTAATCTCTGTTGTAATTCTATTAAACTTAGCCCTTTGTATAGTATTTAATTCAGATAAGTTAGAAGTGTCCAAAGAAGCCATTTGTAAAGCTTTTAGAAAATTAGAATTACCTGACTCAAAGCCACCTACACTGTTGTCAAGGTCTATTTTTTCTCCAGTCGGAGAAGGGTTTGGATTGTTTTTATTTTTCTTAGGAGCTGGTTTATAATAGTTTTGATATATTTCATTTCTTATGTTTTCTCCTTTTCCAAAATTTTCTCTTTCTAATGGGGTCAAAGGTGGTTTACCTTCTTTTATTCTTGCAAGGTCTTCTAAATCATTGTACTTCTTTTTTAAAAGTTTTAAATTATCGTAGTAACGTGTAAGCTCTTGAACATCTACTTCGTCTAGTTTATTTCTCGCAATAGCTATTTCTAAAGATCCTTTATCTATACCAGCTTCTTTAAAAACACCCATCCTACCTAAATGTTGAAAATATTCAAACTTGTCTGAATCTACTCCTAATTTTTGCTTTCCTAAAATATTTAATATTTCTAAATTATCTTTAGTTTGTGAAGTATCCCCTTTACCACCACCAATCTTTAAAGATTTATCGACACCTCTTGGTGCTTCTATAACATTAAGATTTTCATCTACTTTCCAAGGACCGTGATATCTAGGACTTGCAGCTTTTTCTGATCTATTATGAGGGAATAAATCAAACCAATATTTTCCCCCATGACCACCATTTCTAGTTTTATACCAAGTATTAAAATAATCAGAAGTCTCTAGGATTTTTTGATCTTTAAATTTACCTTTGCCGACATCTTTAGGTTGTGTACTTTCTTTAAACAAATGAGGAATACTTAAATCATCGGCAGAAAATTTACCTCCAAAGTTACCCCTGCCAAGTTGAAGAATCATAGACCCTAAGTACCTTTGCTCCCAAGGTTTTAAGGGGCTACCCCCTTTACTTAAAATTCGATCAGCTACAGACTCGCCTACATCCTTAGCAAGCTCGTTCATATTTTTAGCAGTAACAACATGTGTTTGACCAGATTTGTCTACCTCAGTAAGTTTTTTACCGGGACGACCACCTTTGTTATCTTTTACAGCCCTTAAAAGATCCATTGCAATACCAACATAAAGTTCATCGTCTACAATTTCAGGATCAAAATTATTAGTTGCTTTTGCAAAAGACTTTATGAAAGACCCACTTTGAGGCATGTTTGCAACATTTTTAAAACTTGCAACTACATTAGTACCAACCTTAGTTGCTACAGATGGTCTATCCATTTCAATTTTAGTTTTCAGGTTTTCTGCAAAAGACCCAATTCTATCTATAACTTCATTATTTGCATTATCTTGCAAAGTCGATGACCCCCGAAGAATCTGAACTTTACCATCAGAAATACCAGCTTCTTTAGCTAACTTAGCCATGTGTAGCCTATTGTTGCCATCTAGCACTTCACTATTTTTATCTATAATAGGTGGGACGGTAGGTTCAGATTGCACTGTGTCCACTCTAGGGTTGGGATTATCGGCAATCATCCTAAAATCTTCAGCACCTGCACTTTTATAAATATCGTCTACATCTACGGTTTCAAGGTCAAATTTATCGTGGTCTTGTATCCTTTTTAACGTGTCAGGGACAAAACCATTAGTGTCAGCATATTTACCAGCATCTTGACTTTGATCAGTTCCCATTACTTTAAGATTTTCAACAACTTGAGAACCTGATAAAGAAGTCTTTTCAGGCTCAGGGAAAGATTTATCTATGTCATTATTAATTTTTTGTTGGTCAAATGATTCACCTTGTTGATGTCTTTTTTGAATATCCTCTACTTTCTTCTGGAGACCTTGGGGGTCGTCCAGTAACTTTCTAATAGTACCTACTTCACGTTTGTTTCCATCAATGATAGCTTTGGAAAGTCTTCTAGTTAATACTTTAGACAATTGATTTGTAAATGCTGTTAAGTTCATTTGTACTCCTAATTATCCCTTATTAACATATCTGATACTGTATCAAATACAGGTTGAAAATATTTTTCTTTACCAGTTTTTAAAATAGGCACACCGTATTCTTCAATACCTCCAAGAGCAACATTACCTATTTTTGCACTTGTGTCTCTTATACCGTCTCTTTTATCTTTGTCAGAAAGAAAAGTAGCCCACATTGCAGAACCAAGCATAAGTTCTAAAGTTTTATTTGCTTGTTCTTTAGTGTACCCTTTGTTTTCCATCATTTTAACTAATTTAAACGATTCAGCCATACTTTTGGTTTTATCTCTTGAAAAAACTTTTGCAGCTTGTTTTCCATACCAAGGGGATTTAAGAAGTTTTTCAATAAATACAAAAGAACCAGCAGTAGCAAGACCACCTATTCCAGCTGTACTTGTACTTCCAAAACCAACTAATCCGGCTGTTAAAATTCTCATAGCGTACATACCAACAGTAGCTTTATCTGCTGCGTTATTTAAAATTTTTGAAAGCCTATTAATATTTGCACCTTGGTCAGGAAATATATTTTCAAGAACTTCTCGACCTTGTTTTGTAGTCAAGTATGAAGTAAGACCGGATCCACTAGTACCTTTAAACATTTGGTCACCAACGACTGCTCTTAAAGCATTATCTAAAGCAGGCTCTAAAGTTGTATTAGGTATAACATCTCCAGTGTTTACAGCAACCCCTGTATTACCGTCTATATATCCTTCTTTAACCCTTGAAGAAGAAAATTCACCAAGTGTTTTTATTCTCTTTTGATGCTCTTCTAATAATTTTTTATTAGATTTAGCAGTTGATCCAAGTGTCTTTAATTGACTTATTGTTTGACCGCTTTCACCTTCTTTAGTGTACATTAGATTTTGTATTTTTTTATGGTTATTTACTTTAATAAATTTTGAATACAAAGAATCTAATTGTTTAAACGAATCTTCTTTTCCAGATCTTTTAGCAGCAGCAGACATTACTTGCTTAACTTCATTACTTAATCTCATAAAAGTATCACGATATTCTTTTATGTTTGGATTGTTATCAACCGTAGCTGCACCTACTTTAGATCTTATTTTTCTTAAAGCTTCAGTTGGTGTAATATCACCTCTTTGTAATTGAAATTTAATATTATTTAAACCACCCCACCCCGGAACACCAGACTCTACACTAGTAATATAATTAATTAAATTAAAAACAGATTCTGTAGATTCTTTTAATTGTTGTTCAGGACTTGGTATTCCAAAAGAATTAGTATCATCACCTAAACGTAATCCAGCGTTAAAATCATAAGGATCATTTTTAGCTCCAAATTTTATATGTAAATCTCCTAAATTTCTAAAAGCTTCTTTAAAATTATTAAAAGCTTGTTTAGATGCTTTTGTAACTTCATCGGCTACATTAACACTATGAGCACTAGTGTCCATATCTGTTGCATTAACACCAAAAATTTCCTCACCTTCTCTAGCAACATGAGATCTTGCAGCTGGTCCTCCTCCAAAAGCTTTAACAAAACCACTTCCAACAGATTGAAATGGTCTTGAAATAGATTTACCTATTCCCGGTGCAACTTTATTAATTAAAGTTCCCGGAGCTTTTACAACTACACCAGCACCTTTTAAAGCTTGTGGTAAAAATCTACCAGCCACATATCCTGTACCTGTCATAGCTGCTGCTCTTCCAAAAGAAAACTCTTGCTCAGGATCTAACTGCATTTCCACACCAGTTTGTTGTGCTACATCAAAACCACCTGCATATCCAGCACCAATTTTCCCTGACCTTACGGCTAATGCTTTGCTTCCTTCTTTTAAAGCTATTGTCTCAGCTGGAGACAATCCCTTGGCACCAACTTTTAACATCTTTTTCATTGCAGCACTAAAGGACGCTTTTAAAGCAGGAGCCATTGCACCTTTTAATAAAAAACCTCCTGCGTAAGTACTTGGAGCAGTTAGCAAGTTTCCAGCATCTTTAAATTGTTCAAAACCTGACCTAGACCCTTCTCCAGTTATAGCAGTTCTTTCATAAACATCATACAAATATGCTAAGTTATCTCTTTCTTCCGGAGACATTAAGCTTATCTCATTTGCAAATCTAGCTAAACTTACCTCATTTAGCAAAGCATTATTAAACAATTCAAAGCTTTTCTCTTTTAAATCTTCAGGAGACATTGTTATATTTCCACTGGAATCTTTGTCAATACTTTGATAGTCTGATAAAGTTGCAGTTTCACGAAAACCTTTACCTTGATCTATTGTATTTACAGCTCCGCCAGCCTTGCCACTATAAAACTTCATTAAAGCTTCATTGTAGGCTTCGTCTTCATTGAGCTTGTCAAACACAAGGCTACCTGAATCAGCGTCTGGAGTGCTTTGACCTCCCCCTGAGTTTTCTTCTTTAAACACACCATTGGCGATTAGTCTTTTTAACTCTTTTATGTTTTCAGCATATTTAATAGGATCTGCCTGTGCTGTAACAAGCGCAGCTTCTAATTGAGTTTTTGTATATTGCATTTAAACTCCTATGTTGTTGGTATTAATGCAGCAGTTTCTGGACTAACGGTTGGTTTGTATTTAGAGTCTAAAAACTCTATTAGTTCTTTATTTTGTTTTAACCAACCATCATCAGGTCTAAATAATCCACTGTGTAAACCTTCTAAATACTCGTGGGCTTGTAAAGCTTGAGCATTAGTAAGAATCCAATTACTAGTTTGACTCATCCTTAAGTTAAGATATTTAAGAGCATTTTCTTTACCGTCTCTGTCTAACTCACTAAAGTTTGCAGGATAATCAGTAGCGTTAGGGAAGAAATTCATTGTAGTAATTAATTCTTCTTTATTATAAGCAGCTCCTGTTTCTCTTCTTAGCTTAGAAGTAACAAGAGTATTCATTTCATTAAACCAAAGTTTAGCAGCGGGGCTCATATCTCTCTTAATAAATTTAGCTAGAGCACCTTTCATAGCACTATCAGAAGCTTGATCTGCAATAGATGCCCTAAAAGCTGATTGTAAGCTAAATATTTCTTGTCTAACTTCATCACTGTGGGCTAACATGTCTTCCATTTGCATAAGTGATTTAACAGATGTGTGAGAAAAACTAGCTGCTTTGTTAGCATCATTACCGCCTTCATCAAACTTAGGAACCCCTTTAGGAGAAACACTAATAGCGTTAGGTATTTCTGTAGAGTATCTTCCAAATTCTTCAGGGTTTGTTATTACTCTTTCATCTACTGCATATTTTTCAGTACCTTTATCACTACTTGGGGTTCTAATTGCATCCCTGTAGCCAAGATCTGATGGTAATTTAAACGTACCAGATGCTTCATCATATACTTTTAAACCTTGACCATCAACTTGCATAGCTTGTTTAACAACATATGTACCGTTCTTATCATACATACCAGCAGACCCCATCCAAGTATCTGCTTTAGTACCATCGATTCCAGCTGCTTCCATAGCTTTAAGCTGTTTTGCAATTTGAGACATTTTAACTTTATCTTTAGCTTTTTCAGCTTCTTTGTATTTCTTGTTAAGATAGCTAATGTTATCATCAAACTTTTCAGCATCAGATTTTTCAACACCAGACAATGAGTTCATTTTCTGAAGTATTCTCTCAGCTTCATCAAAATTCCCAGTCTTCTTACCCTCTTCTAGTGCAGCATCATACATCTTATCATACTCATCCATGTTAGCTTGGTAAGCTTTAGCATCTGCCCCTTTAGCAGCCTCAGTAGCCATATCAGCCTCAATACCTGCCCAAGCAAATTGTGCAGCTTTACCTGAAGAAAGACCAAACACTCGACCACCTATGTATTTTATTGCTGCTCTAAGAAGTGACTTATTGTCTACTCCAAAGATGTCCTTTAGGGACCCAAAGAGGTCTGCTAGTTTAGATTCTGTAACTTCTTGACCGTCTACATTTGTTTGTGAGTTAATATCATTAACTTCATTTTCTAGAGCTGCCAAATCTTCAGAAGACATTGAATTACTAAGTTGTATGTAAGCTTCTCTATTGTCTTTTTCTTCTTTTAATACTTCTTGTTCAAGACCTTGATCAAGACCTTGTTCTAGAGCAAGATCGTCAGATGTAACACCTTCAAACTGACCTGCAGGTAAATTTTCATTATTAAGTTTAACTAGACCATCGTAAAGAGCTTCTCCATCTTCTAATTCATTAACCAATTCTGGATTTTCTAAAAGATGTTCTGCAAGATCTGGGTTTTCTAATGCAAAATTTTCAATGTATTCTTGTTCTTCTGCTAATTTTTCAGCTTCAAATTCATTCCTATGTTGTTCAACAAGTTCTGGATTTGCTAATTCAAATTCTGTAACTACTTGATCTAAAGCTTCATAATTTTCAGGTAATTCAAAAATTTCATTTCCTATCTCTAACTCATTACTACCGTCCAAAGGTTGTTCAAATTGATTTAATGGGTATTGCTCTAACTCTGCATTAATTTGTTCTTCTAATAATGGCTCTTGACTTGATAAAGTTGTTGCAAGGTCATCAGAGGTAACACCGTCAAATCTACCACCACCTGTAATTTGGTCTTCAAGTAACTGACCTTCATATTCTGAAACTAATTGATCTAAGGGTATTTGTTCTGGATTTATATTTTGTTGGTTTAAATTTATATTATCATCTAAACTTATACCAGAGTCTTCAACTAAGTCTATACCTTTATCTTTAGCATAATCTCCCTTCGGTGCAGCTGAGTTTTCTTCAATAAAAGAAGTTAAAGCTGTTGAAGTAGGTTTAAAATCTATTATTTTATTTGGGTCAGCAAGATCATCAGACGTAACACCTTCAAAATTAGGAAACACTGGCTGCATATTTTCATTTCCAACTTTATATTTCGGAGTTGAATCTTTAGCCCTGTTATTTTGAAAGGTTGCATTTAAACCATCTGTAGTAGAAAATGATAAATTGTCTAAATCGTTATTATCATCAGCTATAAATTTACCTATAGAGCCTAAGTCAGACATAACACCTTTATTTTTAAGAGGTATTAAACCTCTACTGCTTCTTCGTGGTCCCCCGTCTCCACCTAAGTCATAATTATTTGGATAACCAGACGCTCTTCTTTGATACATACTTTCATCATACCTAGCTTTGGCTAATGCCCTTTTGTACTCATATTCTTCTCTGGTCATATTAGCTCCTTATTTCTTAAAGATAGATTTCAGCGCCATAGCTCCGATTATAACAGGCAACACTGGAGCCATAGCAGCCCCTGCAGCAGCCATCCCACCACCTTTACCAGCAGTAGTAGCAGCTGTAGTAGCAGCTGTAGTTGCACCACCACCTATTGTATTACCGGCTGCAGTTTGTAAATACGACATTGGTCCTGCTGACATAGCCCCTTGAGTAAAAGCAGGTGCCGATTTAGCTCCAAGACCTGCTAGTTTTGCCTCAAGCATTCCAGCACCCTTGTCAGCACCATAATTTAAACCTTTATCCATTGCCATACCGATAGCTTTTTCTTTTACAGATGGGTCTTGTTCTGC
>Ga0315316_10004421_pt1 | contig 10266 bp, 9 predicted proteins | sample M160m3416metaG_FD_203702 | JGI IMG/M metagenome (GOLD analysis project Ga0315316, IMG submission 203702) | Ammonia-oxidizing marine archaeal communities from Monterey Bay, California, United States - M1 60m 3416 | ecosystem: Environmental > Aquatic > Marine > Intertidal zone | place: USA... | reverse complement strand
CAAATTGCGGGTGAGCTACTCGAGTGGAAAGAACTACGGTTATCCCTTCCCTCACATCATCACCTGACGGCGCTTCTTTGGCATCCTTGATGATTTTCTCTTTGACACCATAGGTATTGAGCACGCGAGTTAACGATTTACGAAAGCCTGTTTCATGTGTCCCCCCCTCATGGGTGTGAATATTATTCACATATGAATGAAGGTGCTCGGAATAATCATTCGTGTATTGCAGGGCAATTTCAAAGCCCACAATAGTACCATCGTCGACTTCCTGTTCACCATCTAGATAAAAGACATCCGAGTGCAAAACATCACTAGCCCTATTTAGATGCTGCACAAAGTCGATGATTCCATTTTCATAACAGAATTTATCGGACTGGCCTGTCCTTTCGTCACTAACTTCAATCTGAACCCCTTTATTCAAGAAAGCCAGATCCTGGAGGCGTTTGACAAGAATATCATATTGGAATTTGGTGGTTTCAAAAATTTCGCCATCTGGCTTGAACGTAACCTTCGTCCCGGTCTCTGCGGATTTCTCACCACGCTTGACATTGCCGACTGCGATACCATATTCGTACTCCTGCCGATGAACAAAACCGTCCCGGTGAACTTCCGCCTTGCACCACTGACTGAGAAAGTTGACTACCGTGACCCCGACTCCATGCAGACCACCCGAAGTTTGATAGGCCCCTTTATCAAACTTTCCACCAAACTTAAGAACGGTCATCACTCCTTCCAGTGTTGAAACTTCGCGATCAAACTCTTCAGTGAGTCCGTCATGTAGTTCTACCGGAATGCCCCGCCCGTCATCCTCAACAGTCACGCTACCGTCGGGATTTATGATAACCCCCACTTTTGACGCATAGCTGGCCATCGCTTCATCAATTGAGTTGTCGACTACTTCGTATACCAGATGGTGCAAACCACGGCTAAAGGTGTCGCCAATGTACATTCCCGGTCGCTTACGTACATGATCACGATCAGATAAGTGCTGTAAGTTATCAGCACTATATTCACCGGCCGCACCGTTCTCTACTTGTTCGTCACTCATATAAATTCTTTTCTACCTTAAACCACCACTCTGAAGGGGGTCCTAAAAATCCACGACTCGTAGCTTAAGGTCTTTTATCTTCTGACCATCCAACTTCCCATTCAGGTGCTGAATAACCATTTGTTTTTGAAATGTAAGTTCCTGCATTACTGCTGAGTTTTTGCAAATGACATCCAACACTCCGCGTCGGACATTACCTGCTTTTGTTGCTGACGCCAGTGGCCCCGCCACTTCCCCCCAAATCTCATCCAATGCATTGGCCGATTTGACTCGGGAATAACCGGTTTTTGACATCAGACGACTAAGGATGCTATCGATTCGTGGCGTAGAAGGAGTAAACCACTGCCGCTTTCGCAAATCATTAAACCGCTGTTCTTCGGGGGTTAAATCTTTAGCCAATACGTCCTACCTGTCCCGTGCCAAAGGCATGATTACATAGGAATAACCATCGTCGGTTGACAACAGCACTGCCGCCTGATTGCTTTCCAAATCAAACGTGAAATTTGCTTCCGAATCCAACACTTTAAGAAAATGTTCGACATAGCGATGGTCCAGACTTACGCCGACCTCCTTGCCCGTATAGGCAATGGGCATTTCTGTATGGCTTTGCCCCCTCTCAGCCGCTGTGGCGTCCATAGCGAGCGTTCCATCATGAAAGGTAAAGGTTATACCACGACTCTCATCATTGGCCACAATCGAAGCCTGACGCAATCGTCCGTAAACCGTACCAGCAGTGAGTTCGATCTTTGAACTTTCTGTCCGGGAAGGAAATACGTCTTTCCATTTCGGAAAGCGCCCTTCTACCAGACGAGAAGTAAGCGATACCGTTTCCGTTTTAAATGCCAGTTGGTTATCACTAGGAATAATCTGCACCACGCTTTCCGGATCTCCCAAAGCTCTGGCAATAAGATTCATTGACCGAGTAGGTACAATGGTGCTCGATTCCCCCAGGCGTACATCACCAGAAATTTCAACGGGCCCCTGCATTTTAGCCAATCGCCGCCCATCGGTCCCGACGGCAATCAGATTATTGCCATCTGTTTCAAGAAGGATCCCCCCTAAAGCATAACGACTGCTTTCATTGTCCGTGGCAAAAATGGTACGCTTCACAAGTTCGCTAAACAGCCGCGACGCTACCTGGATGCTATTGCCACCCTCGACACTCTGGACATCGGGAAACTCATCCGCATTCTGTGAAGGCAAGCTGTAATTACTTGATCCGCCGGTTACTTTAATCTCAGCACCATCCACTACAACGGTCAGTTGATCGTCGCTACTTTCTCGTAGAATATTTCCAAAAAGGTCCACCGGCAAAACGATGTTACCAGGGACTTCGATTGAGACCCCTTCCACGGAAACCCTAATGCCCACCTCGGTATCGGTAGCCATTAGAATGGCTTCGTTTTCCGTGCCAATCATTTTGACACACTGCAAAATAGGCTTTGGGCTGCGGGAGGGTGCCACCGATGCAGCAGGCTGGAATGCTGTCAGCATCTTCTCACGGTCAAAAGTGAATTTCATATCTGATCCTTCGTTCAGAGTTACGAGGTGTATCTATATATTATTTTTTTAAATACAGTCGTATTAAAAATGAGGTAGTTCTAGCGGTCTATAAAACGGAAATAAACATGAAAAACACTATTATTCAGGGCTTAAACGCGTTTCTCCTGATGTGTAAAACGCGTCCACCTGATGTAAATTCAACGTCAACATTCGTCATTTATATTCCGATCACGTCGATTGAATTTGTGACAATCATAGACTTTCTAAAAAACTCGACGTCGATAGAGGTTGAACAGACGGGTTTTCCACAAGGGTCCATATTGAATATTGATGTTCAGTTAAATCTCCGCTTCTAAGTTATATTTTCGAGCCAAGGCATCCTTAATCTCAACGATAGCCTGACTAATCGAGGTATCTGTTTGGAGAAGGGACTCTGTTTTCTTAAATGCGTGTATCGCTGTGCTGTGATCACGCCTCCCAAAGTAATGTCCGATGTCACCAAAGCTGGAAGCGGTAAATTGACGGCATAAATAAATGGCAATTCCGCGAGCACGGACAACATACTGTCTACGAGACGAACTCCTTATATCATTGAGGCGGATATTTAAATGCTTGCCAACAGCAGTGGCGATGGCTTTGATGTCCGGTCGAGCGACATCTTTTTGCTGGTTAAGCAGGTTTTTTATATCAGACTCTGAAATATCCAACGCGGTTAATTCTGCCTCGCTCCGCAACCGTATGAGCGTCTGGCGAATCTTAGGAACCGTGTCTATGTGGTCCCCAATAGGGCTAATGGGTTTAATTAGAGATTCTCGAGCCGGAGTGTCCAGTTCTACCCCATGCTGCTCGGCGAGTTGATCGACGATTACTTCACGAGCAGAATGACCCGGAGGCTTAAGCTCAATTTGTAATCCACCCATTAATCGGCTACATAACCGTTCGTCGATTCCCGATAAACGTGTGGGCAACTCGGGAAGACAAACAACCATCATGCGGTCATTGGCCTGATAAAAATCTATCAGATTGCACAGCATTTGCTGAGCAGAAGCACGGGTTTTCAAGACCTGCAGGTCATCGATAACCAAAAGACCAACACCGAGAAACTTTTTATGGAAGTCGTTGATTGAGTGGGTATAGATCGCCCGGGCGTGCATCCTGGCGAAATCGGCACCGGTAGTGTGTAAGGTTTTCTGCTCTGGATATCGTTGGAACCATTGAGCGATTAGCGTGTGGCTCAGCACGGTCTTTCCAGTGCCTGAAGCACCATAAAAAACAAGTGGGCTGGCAATCGATTGCTGAGCCAGCACACACTCGAGTGCCTGACGGACGGGCGTGTTTTCCCGGCCAAAAATGAATTGCTGTAAGGAGTCCTCGGGGATGGTATGGGTACTATTTCCAAACAATTCCATCTGCTCTTCGGCAGTGGGCTCAAGCCGCTTAATCGGAATAGCGAATATGCCGTTGGACACGAATGGTTCCGTTTACGATAAAATAGGTTTTTGCACTAAAAAAAGGCACTTCAAGCCTTTTCTGAGCGAAGAAAAGAGGAGCAAAAACCGCCCAAGAAACGGCATTTAACTGTGAACACATTATAGGGTTTTTTGGTAGAGAATACGAGCAGTTCAGACCAGTTAATTCTGCTAAAAGGAACAGAGTTTATAGTACCGAGACAACGGCACAAATCTGCTTGATAGCATTCTCAACCTCAGCATCCGAATTAAAGATCCCCAAGCTGAACCGGAGAGCCCCCTCGACGATTTCTTCATCTAGCCCCATCGCTACCAGAGTCGGAGAAGGTTCACTAGAGCCGGACGCACAAGCAGAGCCGGTGCTACAGCAAATACCGGCAATATCTAGAGCCATCAAAACGGCCTGTCGATCACGGCCTAGAAATGCAATATTAGATGTGTGCGGGAGACGTGGGGCATCGCCACCAATAAGAGTCGCACAATCAAGCTGTTGCAGCACACCAGACTCTAGTTTTGTGCGCATGCCTAGAAGCCGTTCCCGGTGCTCAGCCTTTTTTTCGAGATAAAGTTCGACCGCTTTGGCAAAACCTACAGCCAGTGCGATAGATTCGGTGCCGGGTCGTATTGCAGACTGTTGAAAACCACCATGGAGAATAGGCCGGGGAGCCATACCATGTTTTGTGATTAAGGCGCCTACACCTCGTGGCCCATGGACTTTGTGCGCAGAGATGGCCATAGAGGTAGCGCCTAGGCTTTGGAAATGGACATCCGTTTTTCCAATAGCCTGAACAGCATCTACATGTACTGGGACACCCATCGGCTCACATATCTCAATAACAGCCTCTATAGGCTGAAGAACGCCGGTTTCGTTGTTTGCTAACATGGTAGCAACTAAAAAAGTGTCTTTATTGACAAGTGTTTTCAAGTGGGCACAATCAATTTGCCCATTGGAAAGCGTGTTTACGGTTTGTACGTCAACGTCTAGTGAGGTCAGCCAGGCAGCTGCGGTCGAAATGCTGGGATGCTCAATACCCGAAATTACCAGTCGACGCTTTCGGTTAGCCTCTTGTTGATATCCCTGAAGAGCCAGATTATTAGCCTCAGTGCCACCACTGGTGAAGAAAAGATGATCGGCATGAATGTCAGCCAGATGGAGGCCTAGTAGGTTTCCAAGCTTTTCCCGGGCATTCTCCAGTGTTCGACGAGCTTCCCGGCCCATCTGATGCTGGCTCTCTGGGTTTACAAAACCATGCAAGTAACAATCCAGCATTGCCTGCGCAACATCTGGATGAATGGCGGTAGTGGCATTGTTATCGAGGTAAGTGGAGCTCATAACGTCTATTTTAGTAGGGTGATTAGACCTGTCTAAGGGGTGATTAGAGGTTATTTACTGAAACGTAACAACAAAAACCTACCTATCTTTTAAAACGGGAAAGGCGGTATTATTGGTTAGCGAAAGAATCTAGATGACAGTAAAACGCACTCACAGGATTGGCCCATCAAAACTCCTGCTTCGAAGGAGAAATATGTGGTTGCGCCAAACATCGGTCTCGTTACCAATTGATAGCCCGACGCAAGATAACGCAGCATGTCAGGCGCGAGTAGAAGGCATATTGTTTCTTGCGAAAGAACCATTGCCGAGCCGAAAAATAGCACTGTTGGCAGACATAAAAGATGGCCGGGAAGTCCGGAGAATCATAGGGAGCTTAAACAAGCAATACGACAGTCGCGGCCAGTCGTTTCGTATTGAGCAAATCGCCGGTGGGTATCGCTATATGACAAAGCAGGCCTATTCGTCTTGGATCCGCAGGCTCGAAGCGTCGCCAGCGTTAGTTCGCTTTAGCCGCCCGGCAATCGAAACTCTTTCAGTCATCGCGTATCAACAACCAGTGATGAGAGCCGAAGTAGAAGCGGTTCGTGGAGTAGGCTGCGGGGAGGTGATTCGGCAGTTGATGGATCGTGGATTTGTAAGAATTAGCGGTCGCAGCGAAGATCTTGGCAGACCATTTTTATATTCAACATCGAAAGGTTTTCTAGAAATCTTCGGGTTGAATACTTTGGAGGAGCTGCCAGAAATAGATTTTCCGACATTGGCCACATCTCAGGTGGATGATCCAGCTGAGCAAAAACCAGAAGATCCATTACGTCAGCCTGACGATGAGATTGTTTTGGAGGCAGAAAACGATCAGGCTGCCTAATTAGTCTTTTAGCTGGAAGAGTTTTTTCAAGGCGTCGAGCAATCCAGAGCCTTCTTCCGAACTTACTTCTTCTCGTAGAGATTCCAGTGGCGGGTGTAAAAGTTTATTAACAACCCTGCCAAGTGTAATGTCGATTTCTTTTTGTACTTTTGGGTCGTTAGCAGCATCTCCAAGTTTATTAATAAGACGCTCTAACTCAGCACTTTTAATTTGATTGGCTTGTTGTTTAAGACGTCCAATCCAGGGACCAGTCACTCGTCGATAAAGATCAGACATAAACCGACTAGTTTCTTCCTCGATAATATGCTCCGCCTTTGGCCACTCACGTTTTCGTGCTTTTCGATTGCGATCGCAGACAGCCTGAAGGTCGTCAATGGAGTAGAGGTAGACCCCCAGAAATTCGCCCAAAGCAGGGTCAATATCGCGAGGTACGGCCAAATCGAGAATAAACAAAGGCTTTTGGTATCTCATTTCCGAAATTGGCGCAAACGCCTCAGCAGTGAGGATAGGATCGGTAGCGCCCGTTGCGCTGACGATCAAATCGGCTTCCACAAGTAAGTCATTCAGTTGATCCCAGGCAACGGCAATTCCGGTAGTGCGGGCAGCGAGATCGAGTGCTCGTTGATGATTGCGGTTGATAATTCGGATATTCTGTGCGTTTTTATCGATTAGGTATTGGAGTGTTTCTTCACCCATTTCCCCAGCCCCGATAACCAAAATCAACTTGTCATCGAAGCGTTCGAAAAATTGACTGGCATAATCTGCCACGGCAACGGATGGTATGCTGACACGTTTCCGATGAATATTGGTTTCCGTTTGTACTCTTTTTGCAACGCGCATGGCGGCTTGAAAGGACGAGTGAGTCAACGGGCCAGTGTTTTCTCCTTCATTCGCCATATCATAGGCTTGTTTAACCTGAGATAAAATTTGCGCCTCTCCGATTACCATGCTATCCAGACTGGCCGCCGTGGTGAACAAGTGCCTGATAGCATCTTCACCTTCAAGCGGCTGTAGTTCGGTAGCAATTTCTTCTGGGGCTAACCCGTGATAACTAGCCACAAAGTTGATTAGCTGTTGAGCGCTAGGACAGTTTTCTTCTTCCTCTGCGGCAGTATAGATCTCCACCCGGTTACACGTTGACAGCAACACGGCTTCGGATTGAGGGAACGCCGTTCGCATTTTGGCCAGAGCCTCAACAACCTGGTTGGGCTGAAAGGCTAGTTTTTCTCGAAATGCGACGTCGGTGTGGTGGTGACTACACCCAATCATTTGCAATTTCATTTTAAGGGCTCCCACAGCAGAGAGACCTGTTCGGTTTGGGCAGCATGTTCCGCCATGAGCGTGAAGCCCAGCACCATCATCAAAAAGACAAAGCTGGCAAGCGTTAGGTAGGCGATTTTTTGTCCTTGCCGCGCTGGCTTATATAACGCTTCAAAAACGGTGACACCGAGAAGCCAAAAAAGCAGCGCTCCTGATGAGACAATGACGCTGTTCGTCCACGGGATGCCCGCGCTATTTTCAGAATTTTGTAAGACATTCATAATAGCACCAGAGACAAGTCCGGCAGCAATCAATCCAGTGGCATAAAAAAGAGATTGCCGATTGCATTGTTCTAGCCATTCGAGGCTAGGCAATCGAAACCCAACGCGAGGTGGCATTTTCTTTTTCAGCCTGAAAGCATGTACCAAATACATCACGCCGGCCACAAACGCTATGATCATAGCCGACGTGCCAAGTAATAATGAAATACCGTGAGTAATAGCCCAAACATTGGTTGCTTCCGAAGGCGTGAAGGCATCTCGGTTTTTGATAAGCATCGCGATCAGGATTAGAAGCAGGACGAGCGGTAAGAAGAAAATCCCGACAGAGTTTTCATTTTTCTTGATTGCAATGATGACGTATGTGATAGCGATTGCTAAGGATACCATCAGGCACCAGTCGTACCAACTCGCCATCGGGGTGCCACCACTAAAGTCTTTTTGGAATTTGAGCCAGAGGTAAACGGCATGGGCAAAAATCCCGGCAATGGTGATACCGATAATGATTAGAAACCGAATCGGTGCACGGAAAAAGAGACGCGATATTTCTAAAATCATCGCGATTGCATAGCTAAATGCAAAGCAGGACAAAGAGATTTTCGTCATCCAGCTACCGTCTGTGCTATCCATATCGACACTACACCAAAAGTTTTAAGAAGGGTGGTTTTAAGTATGCCTTTGTTGAAATCACAGGGGGATCGATCCTGCTACAGCTAATTTTATCCACTAACGTACGACGTAGTGAAGTAGGCAAATAGTTAGTCGGACTTAAAGAACTCGAACATAGCGAATGGGGCTGTATAGTCGTTACAACTGACAATATTAGCTCCCCAGAGTAGCAATGCAGCCCCACGAAAGCTAACGAAATACCGACATTCCAACCTTACGAACCCTCGTCATTGTCGAGGCCTAGTTCTTTGATCTTTTTATGCAGCGTATTTCGATTAATTCCGAGCATTGCTGCCGCTTTTGTCTGAGTCCCACCGCAGGCGATTAAAACCTGATGAATCAACTCCCTTTCCAGACCCTCAACCAACTTAGTGTGTAGATTACCATCAGCTGGATTTAGGTCTCGTAGCCCTTGTTTAACTAAAATGGCGTGGATGTCTTTTAGTTCAACAGGCTGGTTGGCTCTTGGTTGTATCGGTTTAGCTTCGCTGCCTAGAACGGAAGGCGGAAGGAGTGCCATTGTAAATTCATCGCCGGCAGCCATAACGACGGCTCTCTCTACGTAGTTTTGCAGCTCGCGTACATTGCCTGGCCAGTGATATTGTTGCAGGGCATCAAAAACATCTTGAGAGATATGAACAACATAGCGGTCGTATGCCTCGTTGTAGTGATTCAAAAAGAAGGTCACAAGTTCAGGGATGTCTTCCCGGCGTTCTCTGAGCGGAGGAATTTCGATGGGGACTACATTTAGACGCCAGTAGACATCTTCGCGGAACCGCCCTTCATTCACTTCGTCCATGAGGTCGCGGTTGCTGGCAGCGATTACGCGAGTGTCGATGCTGATAGTTTGGGTGTCACCGACACGTTCAAACTCGCGTTCTTGTAAAACCCGCAATAATTTTACTTGAAGTTGTAGGGTGGTCGAGTTGATTTCATCGAGAAAGATGGTGCCAGAGTGGGCAGCTTCAAACCGTCCTGTTCGATTGCTTACCGCTCCGGTAAATGAACCCTTAACGTGCCCAAACAATTCACTTTCAAGCAGGTTTTCACTGAGTGCTCCGCAATTGACTTTTACAAACGGACCTTGCTGACGATTGCTGATATGGTGAATAGCATTGGCGATCAGTTCCTTACCGGTCCCCGTTTCGCCAAGCAGGAGAACCGAGGCGTCACTTTTGGCAACCTGCTGGGTCAGCCGGTAGACCTTTTGCATAGCGCTACTGGCACCAATGATACCCTCGATCGAGAAAGATTCCGGGGAGGTATCGGCAGACGTCCGGTCATTAAAACCGGAAGACGTGTCAGATGATCCAAATGGCTCGGATGTAGCCATGACTTTTAACAATACTTCCAGGACAAAAGATTAATTGGCCGGTCCCAAATGACTTAGCCCCGCCTGTTAACTTGATTGTAACAATATCTAAAAAGAGAGGTATTGTGTAATGCTGGTTATTCCCCGGAAGAGTCCGCTGGATTTTCCCGGTCCTCAATGGAGTCCAACAGCCCACCAAGAATATCCAGTTCGTCCTGTGCCCCAACAATGCTCTTATTGTAAAGGTTATATTGCTCAGTGATTTCGTCCCGGGTCAACAGTATTCGATAGCTGCTAACATGTTGGCTAAAGGCAGCCGCGGCCAATTTACGGTTCTCTAAAACCGCCGTGTTCTGGCTCGCGATGGTAAGTAAAGCTTTTTGAGCCTCAGGGGTAGGAAGATGCTTTAAAACCTCCGTGGCTGGTGCACATAGCCGGGGAAAGAATAACGCACCTACCATCGGTTCTTGATGGCGGATGGGGTTGTAAAATCCATAGACGGGCTGGTTAGCCAAAATCTTTGCAA
>Ga0315316_10004412_pt1 | contig 10273 bp, 8 predicted proteins | sample M160m3416metaG_FD_203702 | JGI IMG/M metagenome (GOLD analysis project Ga0315316, IMG submission 203702) | Ammonia-oxidizing marine archaeal communities from Monterey Bay, California, United States - M1 60m 3416 | ecosystem: Environmental > Aquatic > Marine > Intertidal zone | place: USA... | reverse complement strand
GATTGTGGACAGGTGTGATGGTGTTAACTTATATGTTTGCTCTTATGGGTATTCATTCTTCACCAGCATTTTCAATGTGGGCTTTCTCTAACAAAGACCCAGAACCATTTGCACCACAACAAGTTTGGGCTTCATCAGCTGGAATAGGGTTTGCCTTATTCTTCTTTACTGCAGCTCAAGGGATGGGGGCACACATATTAGGTGCCGATCCAGTTGTGAATGCAGCAGGAGCAAATATATCAAATGTACTACCAGAATCGATTGGTAAAGGCGGGCAGGGAAATCTTGTACCTTACCTTATTAATACGGTTGGTGATGCAGCTCCATGGTTTGTAGGTCTTCTTGCGGTATGTGCTTTAGCTGCTATGCAGTCTACAGGTGCAGCTTACATGTCAACTTGTGCTTCAATGTTAACTAGAGATATCTACAAAAAATTCTTCAGACCGAAGATGTCACACAACGAACAAAAAATGTTTGGTCGTATTTGTGTGGTAATTGTAGTTGGTGCAGCTTTATTAGTTGCTACATTCTCTAAAGATGCATTGGTTCTATTGGGAGGATTAGCGGTAGCGTTTGGTTTCCAAATGTGGGTTCCATTAGCTGCAGTTTGTTACTTCCCTTGGTTGACTAGAGAAGGCGTTAGTTGGGGTCTATTAGCAGGAATAATTGGAGTAATGTTAACTGAAAGTATTGGCCAAAATTTATTAGGCGATACACTTCCTTGGGGTAGATGGCCTTGGACAATGCACTCAGCATTTTGGGGTATGTTTGCTCAGTTATTAGTATGTTTACCAATTTCTGCAATGACACAAAACTCAAGAGATCGTGCACATAGACAAAAATACCATGACTTCTTATCAGACCACGCTGGTCTTCCAGCAAATAAGCAAAGTCTTAAGCCTGCGGCTTGGATTATAACTATTGCTTGGTTGTTCTTTGGAATAGGTCCAGGGGCTGTTATTGGAAATGATATCTTTGGTTCACCAAATGATATCAGTACATGGACATTTGGAATTCCATCAATTTGGGCTTGGCAAATATTATTCTGGATATTAGGTACTGGAATGATGTGGTTTTTAGCCTACAAAATGGAAATGTCTACACTTCCTAGAAAATCAGTAAGTGCTCTGGTTGATGATATCGGAGATACTGCTAGAGGCTAGGTATATAGTATATTTTAAATTTATTAAGAAGGGCGGGATTTCTCGCCCTTCTTTTTTTTTGACATAATTCAAATATAAAAATATAAAATTCCTATGGATTATATCAAAATTTCTCCATCAATTTTATCAGCAGATTTTAGTAATCTGGGAGCTGAAATTCAAAATTTAGAAAAAGCAAAAGCTGACTTAATACATATAGATGTAATGGACGGTCATTTTGTTCCTAATATTACTATTGGACCAGAAGTAATAAGTAAACTTAGAAAATATACAAAACTTCCCTTTGATGTTCATTTAATGATTTCTCCAGTACATAATTTCATTCAAAGTTTTGCTGAAGCTGGAGCTGATATTATTACTATACACCCGGAGGCAACAAATGATTTAATAAGTTCAATAAAAAAAATTAAGTCATATAATAAAAAAACTGGAGTTTCTTTAAATCCCAAAACCTCAGTGCAAAAAGTTATTCCTATTTTAGAAATGATAGATATTGTTTTGGTAATGAGCGTAGAGCCAGGCTTCGGAGGTCAAAAGTTTATGGAAGAGACTTTAGATAAAGTTAAAATATTGAGAAATGAAATTAATTCAAAAAAACTTAAAACAGAAATTGAAATTGATGGTGGTATAAATTTTGAAAATGCAAAATTGGCCAAGAAAGCTGGTGTAGATATATTAGTATCTGGCACTACAATTTTTAAGGAAAATAATGGAAACTTAAAAAAAAACATTCAATTATTAAAAACAGGATAAAAAATGTATAGGTTGAAAAGTTTCAAACTGTACTTTTTTTCTATTCTTAAGTTATCATTTTTAAGTTTTAGAAATTATTATTTTAAAAGTAATTTTTATAATAAAAAATTAGTAACTTTTATTCCTGATAGAATTTTTTATATTCCAAGTTCATATTTAAGTGCGTCACTTACAACGATTAGTAATGATTTTTATAAAATAATTAATATAGCTCCTGAAGATTTATGGAAAACTGATAAAAAAGATAAACAAAAATTTGAAAATTTGCATAGTTTTCTTTGGCTGTCAAAAGTAGACAGAAAAAATAGCAAAATAATTACAAAAAATATTATTAAAAGCTGGATAGAAAATTTTTTCAATTATGAAACTGCTACTTGGCAAATGGAAATTGTTGCAAGAAGAATTATTGCATGGACATCTAACGCAGATATCACTATAGAAAACTCTGACAAAATATATAAAGAAAAGATTTTTTTATGTCTTGTTAAACAGTCAAATTTCCTTTTGAAAAATTTAAAAAATTTATTTTCTAGTCCGACGAAAATTATTTGTTGCGCATCAATAATATTGTCTGGAATAATATTTAAAGAAAATGACTTAAATTATAAAATTGGAATTAAAGAATTAGAGAAAATTTCCAAAAATTATTTTGATAAAGATGGCTTTCCTAAATCAAGAAATCCAGAAGATGTTTTTATTTCACTTAAATATTTAATTTTAATTCGAGAATGGTTTAAAGAAGCTCAAAAACCGATACCTGATTTTTTAAACGATATTATACATAAATGTGGAAATTGTTATTCAATGTTATCTTGTTCCAATAAACAATTTCCTTTGTTTAATGGTGCTACCGAAATTAATCATAAAGATTATGATATTTTTTTAAAGACTTTAAAATATAAATTTACTAATAAAAATTTTGAAGCTGGAGATTTTATCAAAATAAAAAAGAAAAAGTTCGAATTTTTTATTGATTGCGGCAATCCTCCCGCAAATAATTTTGCTAAAGAATATCAGGCAGGCTGTTTGTCATTTGAATTGATCTCAAATAAACAAAAAATAATATGTAACTCTGGGTATGGTAAATATTTTTCTTCTCAATTTACCTCACTCAGCAGATCGACTGCAGCTCATTCAACTTTATATTTAAATGATACTTCATCTTGTACATTTCAAAAAAATAAATCGATAAATAAAATTTATGGAAACTCATTGCTTCAAAAACTTAAGATAATAAACAAAAACTACACAGATTATAAAGATTTTTATTCTATTTCAGCTTCACATGATGGTTATGAAAAGAGATATGGGCGCATCCACACTAGAACAGTTAAAATTCTTAAAAATGAAGATAAAATTTTTGGTACTGATGAATTAAAAAAAACTAAGGATTATTTAAATCCTTTAATTTATTTTATTAGATTTCATATTTATCCAAATATTAAAATTATTAAAACCAAGGCTGGCAACTCGATATTAATTAGTTTATCAAATGGAGAGGGATGGTTATTAAAAAGTGAAACAAATGATTTTAGTATTGAAAAAAATATTTTTCTTGGTAATAAAAATAAAATTATAAACAATGAATCTGTATCTATTTCTGGAAAAACAAATAGTGAAAATATTTTAATAAAATGGGAAATAAATAAAGTAAGTTAAATCATGATTAAAAAAAAAATTAAGAAAGCATTAATTTCAGTTTCAGACAAATCAAACTTAAAACTTATATTACCCATTTTAAAAAAATTTAATTATGAAATTATTAGCTCAGGCGGATCTTATAAAACAATTAAAGATATGGGATACAATTGTGTTGAGATATCAAATTACACAGGTTTTTCAGAAATGCTTGATGGTCGTGTAAAAACTCTTCACCCAAAAATTCATGCTGGAATTCTTAGTGTAAGAAAAAATAGAAAACATAGTAAAGAATTAAAAAAGCACAAGATATCTAATATAGACTTGGTAATTGTTAATCTTTACCCATTTCAAAAAAAAATGAGAGAAAAAATTAAAATTGATAAATTAATTGAGTATATCGATATCGGCGGTCCTGCTTTAATAAGGGCTGCCGCAAAGAATTTTAATGACGTAACTATAATTTCTAATATAGATGATTATTCTTTTCTAATTAAAGAGCTAAAAATTAATAACGGTATAACTTCAATTAAATTCAGAAAACATATGTCAGCAAAAGCATTTAGTTTAACGGCATATTACGACTCCGCAATCGCAAATTGGTTAAATAATCAATTATCTATAAAATTTCCTGAGAAAAAAACTTTACACGGAGAATTATTACAAAATCTTCGTTATGGAGAAAATCCTCACCAACGAGCTAAATTATATATAACAACAAATAATTTAGGTTTGAATAAACTTCATGGCAAGGATTTAAGTTATAATAATTATAACGACATTTACTCTGCTTTGGAAATTTTAAAATCTTTTAAAAAAAACGAAGGTGTGACTATAATTAAACATGCAAATCCCTGTGGAGTTTCTATTGAAAAAAATCAATTTAAATCTTTTAAGAATGCCCTAAAATGTGATCCAATTAGTGCATTTGGAGGAATAGTTGCTATAAATTCTTCTGTTTCTATAAAACTGGCTTTAGAACTAAATAAAATTTTTTTTGAAATAATTATTGCAAAAGGATTTAATAAAAAAGCTTTAAAGATTTTAAAAAAAAGAAAGAATGTAAGATTAATTGATTGTAGTAAGTTTAGTCTAAATAATAGTATAAACTATTTATTTTTAGGAAATGCTATTTTAGCTCAAGATTTAAACAACGTATCTATTAATAATAAACTAAAAATAGTTACAAAAAATAAACCATCTTTACTACAACTTACTAGTCTACAGTTTGCTTTTAATATGTGTAAATTTGTAAAATCTAATGCTATAGTCTTAGTAAAAGATAAATCAACTATAGGCATTGGTTCTGGACAGCCAAGTAGGTTAGATAGTTGCAAAATTGCATCAAATAAAGCTTTACAATTTGTCCCTGAAAAACTATTAAATTCCGTTGCAGCTTCAGACGCTTTTTTTCCTTTTCCAGATGGGGTTCAAAAATTAATTGATGAAGGAATTGCTGCAATTATTCAGCCAGGTGGCTCTGTAAATGATAAAAAGATAATCAAAGTTGCTGACGAAGCGGGTATAGTAATGGCTTTTACCGGAAAACGTCATTTTAAACATTAAATTCTGATTTTATCAATTTTTGCAGCCAATATAAAATCACTTTCTACAAGACCATTAATTTTGTGAGTAAAAATTTGAACCTTTGCATAGCCCCAACCAAATATTATATCAGGATGATGACCCTCATTTTCAGAAATATCACCTACTTTGTTTACAAATTTTTGGCTGTCCAAAAAATTTTTGAAAGTAAAATTTTTTTCAAGAAAATAACTCTCGTTTTCTTTTTTTTTAACATGCCACCCGTTAATTTTTTTTAAATATTTATGTATTTCAGAAATATCAAATGGCGGGATGCCCCCTTTACAGGGTATACAATTTTTATCGTGTAAATCTTTAATATCGTCCATAAAAAACAATAATTGGAGCGGGAGAAGGGAATTGAACCCTCGACCTAAACGTTGGCAACGTTTCGCTCTACCACTGAGCTACTCCCGCTTGTAAAAAAAACATTATAATACTATCATTTTAAAAAGGTCAATATTCATAAAAAATAAATAAACCATATCTTCTTATAGATAGTTTAATTCAAGCATTTCATTTTTAAAAACGCCATCTATTTTTTTTGCAATTTTAATATCTAATATTTGTTTCCAATCATTTTTTTCACCTAAATTGAAAAATCTAACTTTTTTTTCTTTATTTTGCGAATCTACTGCCTCAGGAAAATCTTGTTCAGCTTCCATTTTGCTTAATTCCTTAAAACTAGTTGAGTAAATTGATTTCTTAATTTTTTTTTTTTCAATCTTTAGATTAATAAATTGGGATAAAAATTCTAATACTGAAAGAAATACTTTTTCCGTATTTAAAATAATATCTTCATATCTTATAATTTTGATAGGGCAAAAATTAATATTTTTCCAAGATTGATAATGACCAGGCCAGTCTGCTAAAAAATTAAAATCTAAAGGTATATTTTGCGCTTTATCAACTCCTATAAAATCCTCAGGAAAAATAGTTTTTTTTTTATTTGTCATGAAATTAAATGCCTCTTCCATATTGAAAGAATAGTGGTTTGAAAGTGAGGTAATAAGATTTCTTGGATCTCTAACAATATATATTGCTGCTTTTGTATTAAATTCATCCGTAAATTTATTTTTATTTATAGTGCAAATGGCATTATGAGTTTTAAGGAGGTGAATTTTTTTGTCATTGTTGATAATTTTTTGAGTTGGTATCCAGTTTTCAATTATTCTAGATTTATAATTACTATTATCTATAGGGGTAGATGATAGGTTTTGACTTGAAAATTGTGGGATATTTTTCAATAAATTAAAATTAAATTTTCCATCTTTTGAGAACAAGTATGCACACAATAAAGATCTAATCCATGTGTTACCGCTTTTGGGATATGAGGCAATCCATATTATCATAAAGGTTAAAACTATTTAGTCTGCAACATAAACAGATATTCCTCTTTTGTTAAGATCAATATCAAATTTTTTATGAAGTGGCGGAAATGCTCTTTGTTGACAGTCCATTCGATCGCATGTTCTGCAATTTACCCCTATAGGAGTTTCTGTTTTTTTATCATTTAAATTTAGTGAATCAGCGTAGACAAAATCTTTTGCATATTTTTCTTCACAGCCAAGCCCAATTGATAGTAAACTTTTAAACATTCCATGTTTACCAACACCTTTCTCTACAGTTCTAGCAATGCAAACATATTTTTTCCCATTAGGCATTTTTGAAACGGCTGCATTTATTTTTCCTGGCATTGTAAAGGCTGCATAAATATTCCACCTTGGGCAGGCCCCCCCATACCGTGGAATTTCTATACCTGATAAAGAAAATCTTTTTGAAATATTGCCAGCAACATCAGCTCTTAACATATGAAAAGGAATTCCTTTCATTTTAGGATTTTGCAAACATGTAATTCTGTGCGCAACTTGCTCAAACGATGTAGCAAAAGTATTCTGAAGAAGCTCTACATCATATCTCTGTTTGACGCACTCTTCATAGAAAGGTTTATAAGGCATTATTATTGCTGCACCTGTATAATTTAAAAGAGCGACCTTAGATAACTTTTTTGATTCTTCTGTAGGAAAAGAAAAAGATTTTAAATATTCATCAATAATATCAACTGCTTCTAATTGAGCTACTTGAGCTGCCGCAAAGAGTTTTTTAGTTTCTAGTGACAAATAATCAGATAAAATAAAAATTTTTGTATCAGGGTAAAATTGTTTAGTAAAAGGTTTATTCTCATCAGGAACAACGTCTTTAACATCTATATTGTGATTTCCAGTCAAATATTCACAAATTGATGAATAGCCTGCTCTATTATTACTTTGAATTTTATGAAATACATTGGTTGCAAAATCTTCAAGCTTTGGAAAATAATTTTCATTCTCTTGTATGAAATCAGAAACCACTTCCCCTGGAAAAGAATTTTTTCTACTATCAATAAGCTTACCTGATATATTTTCTACTTTGTTGACTATGTCGTGATTTTTTTTTTTATAATTATCACCAAGTTTTACCAAAGCTTTTGCTATTGAAGGATTAGTATTAATGAGCTCTTTAACATCAAAATTTGTTATATCTAAATTTTCAAATAAATTATCACCAAGTAAATCCATTAAATTTTGATACAAGTTTGTGTCAGTTTTTTTTGATATATCTGATACATCGATATTTAGTTCATTTGATATTTTAAGTAAAAAATCCAGGTCAATTTTACGTTTGCCGCTTTCCATCAAGTTAAGGTAGGTTGGTGATATCAATAATCTTTTTGATAAATCGGCTTGGGTAATGCCAAGTTTTTTTCTCTTACCCTTTATTTTGTGGCCTATTTGTTGGTTTATTTGGTTCATATTTACAATATTTACAAAATTAGTATTTTTAATTTACAAATATTTACAAGTAAAATCAACAAAAATATTGCACTTTATACTATTTGTAAATACAGTAAATTTAATGAGTAATTTAATAGACCCAAAAACGCAAATAATGCTGGATAGATCTTCTGATAAAGGTTTGTTCGTCAATGATGACGACCAAGATTGGGGTAGCTCAGGTATGAACGATATTCAAGAAGACTCAGAATAAAGTAAATAATGAAATCTGGAAATGTTTCTTTTGACCTAAAAAGGTTTGCTGGAATCAAAAGAGATTATACAAAAGAAGAAGTTGAAAAACTTAAGGGTACATTCAATATTGAATATACTCTTTGTAAATTACAATCAGAAAAGCTTTGGAATTTATTAAATACAGAACCTTACATAAATACGCTTGGTTCATTGTCTGGAAATCAAGCAGTTCAACATGCTAAAGCTGGGTTAAAAGCAATTTACCTAAGTGGCTGGCAAGTAGCAGCAGACGCAAATAGTGCTGGAGAAATGTACCCAGATCAAAGCTTATATCCTTACGATAGTGCACCAAAATTAGTAGAAGCGATGAATAATGCTTTAATAAGAGCAGATCAAATTCAACATATGGAAACTACAGAAGGAAAAATTAATAGCAAAAGTAAAATAGACTATAAGATGCCAATAATAGCTGACGGAGAAGCTGGATTTGGTGGTCCTTTAAATGTTTTTGAATTAACAAAAAAATTTATTAAAGCGGGTGCTGCTGGCGTTCACTTCGAAGATCAATTGGCTTCAGAAAAAAAATGTGGCCACATGGGAGGAAAAGTACTAGTACCTACGCAAACTATGATAAAAAATCTTAAGTCTGCAAGATTAGCTGCAGATGTAATGGGGGTGCCTCTGATCATTTTAGCAAGAACTGACGCTAACGCAGCAAAACTAATTACAAGTGATATAGATGAGAACGATAAACCATTTTTAACAGGAAAGAGATCTCCAGAAGGGTTTCATTATGTTAAAGATGGACTAGATCAAGCAATATCAAGAGGATTAGCCTATGCACCATATAGTGATTTAATTTGGTGTGAAACAGGAAAGCCTAATTTAGAAGAAGCTAAAAATTTTGCACAGGCAGTCCATGCAAAATTTCCTGGAAAACTATTGGCTTATAATTGTTCTCCCTCATTTAATTGGAAGAAAAATTTGTCTGATAAAGAAATTGAAACTTTTCAGAAAGAAATTGCTAATATGGGATATAAATTTCAATTTATAACTCTAGCAGGATTTCATGCTCAAAATTATGCAATTTTTGATTTGGCAAAAAAATATAAGCAATATGGAATGGCAGCTTACTCTAGATTGCAACAACAGGAATTTGACAGTGAAAAAGAAGGCTATACTGCTACCAAACATCAAAGAGAAGTTGGAACATCATACTTTGACGCTGTATCAAACACCATTTCTTCTGGTAAAAGTTCTACAACTGCAATGAAAGATTCTACTGAAACTGATCAATTTTAATTATTAATAAAATTATTCCAAGTTTTCCAAATTAATTTATTAAAGTCTTCGGAAAAAACTGAAGTATTATATGAAGGCAAGCTTAGTGTTTTTTGTCTTAAATTTTTTCTAATAAAATTTAATTCATCAATATTCGAGGCGAATTTTATAGCTTTATCAAAATAGTCTTTTTCATCTTGAGCCACCCATTCTGACATTTTAGAATTATAGTTTATACTCTCTGTTTGGTGAGATACAATTTTATTACATCCTTTTTTTGTTAGCACTGGTACTCCCATCCACATTGCTTCAAATGTTGTTATTCCTCCCGAGTATGGAAATGGATCTAGAGCTATGTCAACTTTATTGTAACTTTTTAAATATTCATTTCGTGAAGACCGCCCCTCAAGAATAATTGAGTCAGAACTAATATTATTTTTTTTAAAATTTTCTATGATTTCTTTTTTAAAATAAGAATCGCTTAAAACATTAGATTTTAAAAAAATTTTTGACTTAGGCACCGCTTTTATAATTTTACTCCATAGAGAAACTACTTCTGCATTTACTTTTGATAAATTATTAAAAGAACCAAAGGTAATATATTTATTTTGAATTGCTGGAAGCTCCTTAATTTTTACTTCAAAATCTGGTGCTGTAAAGCAAATCCATATATTTGGCATAAGAATAACTTTTTCTATAAAATATTTATTTTCATTTTTAGGAGTGATGTATTTATCGCCAATAAAATAGTCAATTTCTGGTATTCCTATAAAACCAGGGTAACTACCCCATGATATTTGTATTGGGGCTGCTTTATTGGCAAAAACTGATAGTCTATTTTTTGAA
>Ga0315316_10004411_pt1 | contig 10274 bp, 7 predicted proteins | sample M160m3416metaG_FD_203702 | JGI IMG/M metagenome (GOLD analysis project Ga0315316, IMG submission 203702) | Ammonia-oxidizing marine archaeal communities from Monterey Bay, California, United States - M1 60m 3416 | ecosystem: Environmental > Aquatic > Marine > Intertidal zone | place: USA... | reverse complement strand
AATTCCTTTGATGGCAAAATGACTTCTGCACGTGTGTTGTGATTTGCATTATCCATTGATCCTCGCAATTAACTAGATAATTTTTTATATCTGACTAGTTTATTATTGCCATACAATACTATAATCAATTGTTATTTAGCATCAAGTTAGTGTTTCAATAAAATTTGGAGAAGTCAAATTGTCGGATCAATTGATTTTTGATTTACCTTGTTATCCTGCAATAGGAACCGAAGATTTTTTTGTCTCTAAAGCGAATTCTTTAGCTTTTGAAGTTGTACAAAATTGGGCTAATTGGAATGATCGAAGAGTTTTGATTACTGGTGGAAAGGGTTCTGGGAAAACCCATTTATCGCATGTTTGGGCTAATTTATCTGGGGCGAAGTTTATAGAGTTAAATAATCAAGAACAAGATTTGTCGAATATAAAAACATTAATAATAGAGAATATTGATCTAATTATTTCAATACCAACTTTTGAGGAGAAATTATTTCACCTATTAAATTTTGCAAAACAACTTGATATTTACGTATTGATGACGAGTTCAGTTGCTGCAAGTCGGCTTGGGGTTCAGTTGCTTGACTTGAGTAGTAGATTACAAGCCACAGAACACTTCCCTATTTACCCTCCTGATGATGCATTGCTTTCAGCTGTATTAGTTAAACAATTTTCTGATAGGCAGATAAATATCTCACCAAGTTTAATAGAATATATTCTAAAAAGAATTACCCGATCTTTGTCATCAGTATCAAATTTTGTTGTTTCATTAGATAACTTAATGATGAAAACGAAGAAAGGGCCGAGTCGAGCAATGATTTCTGAAGTTCTGGACAAATTTACAAAAGATAAGGCATAAAGGATTTTATGAATAAGCAAAACAACCTTAAAATTATTGACTCTGATTTCTTGCGATCAGATATCGTCAGATCCGCTGATAGGCGATTTAAAGGTCACAATACTAGCGAAAGATTTTTAAATCGTGAGATTTCTTGGTTAGCTTTTAATTCGCGTGTGTTAGAAGAAGCTAGCAACCCGAATGTGCCTCTTTTAGAACGATTGCGATTTCTATCAATTTCATCGACTAATTTGGATGAGTTTTATTCTGTTAGGGTAGCGGGGCTTCGTGAATTGAAGAACAATAGGATAAATAATCCTGCGGCCGATGGAATGACTCCAAGTCAGCAATTGGCTGAAATTGATAAAAAAGCTAGAATTTTGCTAAACCAGCAGCAAACGTGCTGGATTGATCTTATATCAGATTTAAAATCGGAAAAGATCGAGATTTTAAAACCAGCTGAATTGACAGAAGCAGAGAAAGAATTCCTTCATGATGAATTTATAAATAATATCTTTCCTGTTCTTTCACCTCTTGCTGTTGATCCAGGTCATCCATTTCCATTTATTCCTCATGCTGGTTTTGCGCTGGCCCTACAATTAAAAAAGGCCAAAAGTGAAGAAGAGCATTCGGTGCTATTACCGATCCCTAAACAGCTCCCAAGATTTGTTAGGCTATGTACGTCACTTGAAAGCTTTAGAATGTTGCCTCTTGAAGAAGTTTTGGTTGAATATATTAACGAATTGTTTCCAGAGTATTTATTGATTAATTATTGTACGTTTCGGTTGTTGCGAAATAGTGATTTAGAGATCGAAGAGGAAGCTGAGGATCTAGTCCGAGAATTTGAAACCGCCTTAAAACGTCGGAAACGTGGCGAAGTGATTAGTCTTTCAATATCTGCTGGCGCTAATATTAATTTGGCAAAAATGATAAGTAAGAACTGTAATGTCTTACGAAGTGAGATTTTTGAAATAGATGGATTTATGGCATTGTCAGATCTACAAGAATTGGTTCAAATAGGAATACCAAATTTACTTTGGCCAAATTTCTCTCCAAGAATTCCTGAGAGAGTTTTAGATTATGATGGGGATATTTTTAAAGCAATACAGCAAAAAGATATGTTGTTACATCACCCATATGAAACCTTCGATATGGTGGTAAGATTTTTGCAACAAGCAGCAGTTGATACGTCTGTTGTTGCTATAAAGCAGACTTTGTATAGAACATCCAAAAACTCACCTATCGTAGATGCACTATGTGAAGCTGCTGAAACTGGCAAGTCAGTAACAGCATTTATCGAATTGAAGGCACGATTTGATGAAGCAGCTAATATTCGTCAGGCGCGCAGATTGGAAAGAGCTGGTGCTCATGTTGTGTATGGTTTTATTACAATGAAAACCCATGCGAAATTATCTACTGTAGTAAGGCGGGAAAATGATAAGTTGATAACCTACACTCATTTTGGGACAGGAAATTATCATCCAATAACTGCGAAATATTATACAGATTTATCATTTTTTACTTGTGATTCATCTTACGGTCGAGATGCAACTAAAGTTTTTAATTTCGTTTCTGGTTATGCTAAACCAAGTAGTCTTGAAAAAATTTCAATTTCTCCCGTTAATCTCAAAAAGTTTTTACTTGATGCCATTGATAATGAGATAAAGTTAGCAAAGTTAGGTAAAAATGCAGAAATTTGGGGGAAGTTGAATGCGCTTATAGAACCTGATGTTATAGATGCATTATATAGAGCGAGTAACAGTGGTGTAAAAATAAAGTTAATAATTAGAGGAATTTGCGGTCTTCGACCAGGAATTGAAAATTTAAGTGAAAACATTCAGGTCAAATCGATTGTTGGTAGGTTTCTAGAGCACTCAAGAATTGTATGTTTTGGAAATGGTGGACAAATTGAGAAATTATCAGGAAGAGTTTTTATTAGCTCAGCAGACTGGATGGATCGAAATTTAAATCGACGTGTAGAGGGGTTATTGGAAATTCACAACAATACAATTAAATCGCAGATTGTAAGCCAAATTATGTCAGCAAACTTAGCTGATGAAAAACAAAGTTGGGTGCTACAGTCTGACGGTACTTATTTAAGGCATAATAAAACTGGTGATTTATTTGATTGCCATAAATTTTTTATGGAAAATCCATCTTTGTCTGGCCGTGGATCAGCAGGTGATGCTGATGTTTATAAGTTGCGATACAAAAGGTAATTGATTAGATACTCTTATCTGTATTAGAAGTTTTTGGAACTAATTTGTCAAATTTCTTAAGATTTAATTTTAAAGAAAAAGTTTCTTCAGGATCGATAGAACGCCTAGGCGTTATAGATATTGGATCTAATTCAGTACGCTTGGTAGTGTTTGATGGTGCAGCGAGATCTCCTGCGTACTTTTACAATGAAAAAGTAATATGCTCTCTTGGGAGTAATTTAAGTTCCGATAATGTATTAAATGTTGATAATAAAAACAAAGCCTTAGCGGCATTAAAGAGATTTGTATTACTTTCTAAAGCTATGCATGTGACTTTGATAGCAGTGGCGACCGCTGCTGTTCGAAACTCTAAAGATGGTGTGGCTTTTTGCGAAGAAATTTTGCAGGAAACAGGCTTAAATGTAACTATTCTTACTGGAGAAGAAGAAGCAAATTTGTCTGCACAAGGTGTTTTATTGGGTTGGCCAGGTGCCGATGGTTTGGTTTGTGATTTAGGTGGGGCATCTTTGGAATTAGCAGAAATTTCAAAAGGTACTGTTGGTAAGACAATAAGCTGCCCAATAGGACCACTTTATTTAAATCAATTCTATCTCGAGCAGAAACTTCAAAGAGATTTTGTAAATTCAGAACTTAGAAAAAGTAAAAAGCTATTCTCAAGAAAATACACCAATATTTATTTAGTAGGTGGATCTTGGCGTTCAATAGCGCGAACGCAAATGGAAATGACAGATTATCCTCTAAAAGTTTTACATGAATATCAAATGAGAATAGCTGAAATTAAAGGTACCCTTACTTGGATTATGAGAGCTTCTTTAAAAGATCTTGAGGCAAAATCCCCAAGCTCCTCTTCAAGATTACGTTTGTTACCTAGCTCTGCGATTATTTTAAATGAATTAATTGATTGTTTTCAGCCAAAAAAATTAGCTGTTTCCAGTTATGGTATTAGAGAAGGTTTGTTGCACAGCGCGATGAATAAAAAGTTAAGAGAGAAGGACCCATTGTTAGAGGCTTGTCGTCATATGGAAGCATCAGCAGCTCGGATACCTGGTTTTGGCCTTACTTTATTTAATTTCATTATGCCATTGTTTGAAACGAGCGAGAAAAACTTTGTTAGATTGATTAAGGCGGCTTGCTTTTTACATGATGTTAGCTGGCGTGCACACCCAGACTACCGAGCCGAAGTTTGTTTTGACAATGCTACCAGAGCGAATTTGGGTGGTATCGATCATCAGGGTAGAGCCTTTCTGGCGATAGCTTTATTGTATAGGTATAAAAGCCCCAAAAAAAATGAAATATTTTCTAAAATTTTTTCAATTTTGGATAAGAAAGATAGGCGTAAAGCTGAAATCTTAGGAAAAGCTATGAGATTTGGTGCAATGCTTTCTGGTTCGACAGCAGATTCTATGGGGAAGTTAGAACTTGATAATAGTAAAAAGTTATTAAAATTAAAAATTTCAGAAAAAAATAAAGATTTGTTTGGGAAGGTAGTGCAGCAAAGATTTGCAAGCGTAGCTCTAAGAATGAGTTATGAACCTATTATTATATGGACTTAAGATTTATTAATTATTTTGAGAATATAGAATAAGATCCTATGTTTCATTTGTAGTCATAATACATAATAATTCAAAGATTATTGATGCAGCCAAAAATGCTGTATTGCCTGAGTGATCGTAAGGAGGGGACACTTCAACGAGATCGGCACCTACTATGTTTACGTTCTTTAACTCTCTTATAACCTGAATTGCTTCATATGAATTTGGACCACCTACCTCTGGAGTTCCTGTTCCAGGAGCAAATGTTGGGTCAACAAAATCAATGTCATAGGAAATATAAGTACTTGACGAACCTACAATTTCACATGCTTCTCTCATTATCTGTTCTATTCCTCGGGCGTGCAATTCCTCAATTGGATATATTTTGATACCTACTGAATCTGCGAAATCACGATCTTCGCTATCATAAGTGGAGCCGCGAATGCCAATTTGCACAATTTTCGTTGGATCTAGTAAATCCTCTTCAATTGCACGTCTAAATGGTGTGCCATGAGTATATTTAGTTCCACCAAAATAGGCATCAAATAAATCAGTATGACTATCAAAATGAATCATTGAAAGAGGTTTTTGCTTACCTAAAGCTCTTAGAATAGGAAATGAACTCAAATGATCGCCACCGACAGTCATTGGTTTAATTAATGCTGAATGAATATCATTGTAGAACTGTGTTATTCTAGACATAGTTTGCATAAGGTCTGCTGGATTAGGTGCAATGTCTCCAAGGTCTGCACAGTTCGCTGACTCAAATGGCCTGACTCCTGTCGCTCCATTTTGGGCTCTGATCATTGATGAAGCATCTCTTATCTGACGCGGTCCATGGCGCGCACCAGACCTATTAGTAGTGCCACTGTCCCAAGGTACGCCAATAAGACCTATATCTACATCCTTTATTTTTGGATCGTTCAATTGAATGTGAGGTAGTCGCATAAAAGTTGGGATTCCTGCAAATCGCGGTAAATCTAGCCCAGATACCGGTTGAAAATAAGAATTGGACAAGTAAACACCTCTTAAAAAAGTTCAGCATAATTATTTTGACCTCATTCTTAATTTCGTTCAAGCTTTTAATAAGATTAAGAATAAAACCAAGAACATAGTTTTCGTTTACTTAATAATTTTGTAAGCTTTTAAAATGAAAAAAATTATTACCATTGACCAAGGTACAACCTCCACTCGTGCTATACTTTTTGACGAAACACTTCAAATTTTAAGAATAAATTCGGAAAAAATAGAATCCCAATTCCCTAAGTCGGGTTGGGTTGAACAGAACCCCTCTGATATTATTGCAAGTGTTATTAAAACTGTAAAATCAGTAATTGATAATGATGTTGTCGCTCTTGGTATAACAAATCAAAGAGAGACAGTTGTTATGTGGGACCGTGAAAGCGGAATTCCGATATATAATGCAATCGTCTGGCAAGATAGGCGCACTGACAAGGTCTGCAAGGACCTTAAATTGGGTGGATACCAAGGTTTGGTTGAGGAAAGAACAGGTTTGTTCTTGGATCCTTACTTTTCAGCGACAAAAATAGGCTGGCTCTTAGATAACGTGGAAAATGCGCGACAAAAAGCAGAACAAGGAAAGTTGGCTTTTGGAACGATCGACTCTTTTGTTCTTTGGCATCTAACGGAGGGAAAAGTACATGCTACTGACATAACAAATGCTTCGAGAACAATGTTGTTCAATATTTATGATAAAAAATGGGATGATGATTTGTTGGATTTATTTGACATTCCACAATCGATACTACCCGTTGTAAATGAGAATATTGCAGATTTTTCTGAAACCTTCTTATTTGGAAAAAAGATTCCAATAAAAGCTATGATTGGTGATCAACAGGCAGCGGCAGTGGGACAGGGCTGTTTTAAGCCAGGAATGGTGAAAGCAACCTTTGGTACTGGTTGTTTTGTTATGATGAATACTGGACAGGAGGCACACCGATCTGAGTCTAATTTGATTACTACGATAGCATACACAATAGATGGCTTTACTACATACGCTAAGGAGGGATCATTATTTAATGTTGGAACTACTATTGATTGGATGAAGAATAATCTAAACTTAATAGAAAGTTATAATGATCTAAATAAGATAAAAGAAGGAACTAATAATGTTATATTTGTCCCAGCATTTACAGGCTTAGGTGCGCCTTACTGGAACTCGAGTTGTCGAGGAGCTATTTTTGGTTTGGAACGTGATACAGACTCAGATGATTTAATTCAAGCAGCACTCAAGAGTATTGCATTTCAGGTTCGAGATCTTTTATCTGCCATGCAATCGGATCATCCCAATAAAACAATTAAATTGTTAAAAGTAGATGGGGGGGTAAGTCAAAATGATTGGCTATTGCAGAAGATTTCTGATCAGTTAAGGCTAAAAGTTGAAAGGCCAATAAATGTTGAAGCCAGTGCGTTTGGAGTCGCTTGTTTGCTTAGTTTATCTTTGGGGGTTTTTAAAGATTTTGCAGCTGTTAATGACTGTTTGAAAATTGATAAGATCTTCGAGCCAGAAAATGATACTGCTTTAATAGATAAAGAATACGAGAGATGGACAGAGGCTATTAAAAAACTCTTAAGTTAAAAAGGAATTAAATCTGTCCACCTGCAATCTCCAAAGTTTGACCATTGATTGACTCTGAATTTGGTCCAACAAGAAATTCTGCAGCGCATGAGACTTCTTCTACTTCTATTAAGCGTTTGTGTCTATTGTCTTGGGACATTGCCTTCTCTGCATCTTCTAAGGTCATATTACTTCGAGATGCTATTAAGTCTCTATTGCGGTCAACAATTGGGGTTCTAACATATCCTGGGCAGATTGCATTTGCTGTTATTCCACTGCCCATATATTCTTCTGATAATGTTTTTGTTAATCCTATAACTGCATGTTTTGACGCCGAGTATGCTGCTCCATACTTGAGGCCTTTTAGTCCTGCGATTGAGCTGATCGTTATTATTCTTCCAAAATTATTTTCTTTCATACTAGTTAATCCTTCTCGAATGCCCAAAAACACTCCGTCCAGATTAGTTCTCATAATTTTGTTCCAAAAAGCTAAGTCCATTCTGTGAACAGGCATTGTTTCTGCAATTCCCGCGTTTGCAACATGTATTAAAGTCGGTCCACGTTCTTTAATTGCAAACTTTGTTCCTTCAACAATGCTTTCTTCTGACGCCATATCCATTACTAATGGGTAAATATTGTCTGAAAGAGAGCAAGTTTCAGTTAGAGTTTCAATTCTTCTTCCAGTGACCGTAACCGTAGCTCCAAGTTCCGCTAATTTAATGGCAATTGCTTGACCAATACCAGTCCCACCTCCGGTAACTAATGCGTGTTTCCCATTCAAATGCGTCATTTTTTTCTCCATTATTGATATCCTACTTTGATATTAGAGTTGTGTCATTCAGATATAATAAATAAAAGTGGCAGTTTATTTATGATTAAACTGCAATAACCCATTATATTTAATTTTAAAACAATATATCGCATTTATTTTGTTTTATATTAAGTATAATTATATTATAGCGCATGTAATTACTGGTGTGGGAAGTATCATGAAAATTGGAGCATTAAAAGAACAAGCAAAAAACGAGTCTCGAGTAGCAATGACACCTGCGTCTGCAAAAGAAATAATAAAACTGGGACATACTTGTTTGATAGAAAGTAATGCTGGGATCGGCGCTGGTTTTTTAGATCAAGAATATATAGATGCTGGTGTAAAAATTTGTGATGATTGCACTGCACTTGTTAAGAATTCAGATATAATAATAAAAGTTCAATCTCCAATTGATAAAGAGTTGAATGAATTTGACAACTCAAAGACTTTGATCAGTTTTTTTTATCCAGGGCAATCTGAGAAATTACTTCGTTTAGCCAATAAACTGGGAATTACGGCGCTTGCAATGGACATGGTGCCTAGAATCTCACGCGCTCAAAAAATGGATGCGTTGTCTTCGATGGCAAATATTGCAGGATATAGGGCGGTAATAGAAGCTAGCAATAATTATGGTAGGTTTTTTACAGGTCAGGTAACTGCGGCTGGTAAAATACCTCCTGCAAAAATCCTTGTTATAGGTGCGGGTGTTGCGGGGCTGGCTGCAATAGGTGCAGCTACTTCACTTGGGGCGCAGGTTTATGCTTTTGATGTCCGCCCAGAAGTAGCGGAACAAATCGAGTCAATGGGGGCTGAATTTGTATTCCTAGATTTTGAAGATAGTCAAGTTGATGGAGCAGAAACGGGTGGTTATGCGTCTCCTTCGTCTCCAGAGTTTAGAGAAAAACAGTTAGAAAAATTCCAAGAATTAGCGCCAGAAATCGATATTGTTATAACCACAGCTCTAATACCTGGGCGAGATGCACCAAAATTATGGTTGGAGAATATGGTTTCGGCCATGAAGAATGGTTCAGTTATTATTGATCTCGCAGCAGAGAGAGGTGGTAATTGCGATTTAACTGTTATGGATAAGAAAATTATATCCACTAATGGTGTTATCGTAATTGGTTATACTGACTTCCCAAGTAGGATGGCGGCGCAATCTTCAGAATTATATTCGACTAATGTCCGTCATATGATATCAGATTTAACACCAGAGAAAGATGGCGTCATTGTTCATGATATGGATGATGATGTGATTAGGGGTTCAACAGTATGTCATCAAGGCGAAGTAACTTTTCCTCCGCCGCCACCTAAAATTAAAGCAATAGCTGCACAAAAGCCAAAAATACCCGAGATTAGTAAGGAAGAAGCCGAGAGAGAGCAGGCTGCTGCTCTTGCAAAATCAGGAAAGCAACAGACATTTGCTTTGGCTATTGGGTCGATTTTAATGCTTCTGGTGGGCATTTATGCTCCAGTAAGTTTTATGCAGCATTTTATAGTATTTGTCCTAAGCTGCTTTGTTGGATTTCAAGTTATCTGGAATGTTAGTCATTCATTACATACACCTTTAATGGCTGTGACTAACGCAATTTCTGGAATTATAATTTTAGGAGCTTTGTTACAGATAAATTCCAATAACTTAATAATAACTGTTTTGGCATCAATTAGTGTACTTATTGCAACGATAAATATTGTTGGAGGATTTATGGTTACTAGGAGAATGCTTCAAATGTTTCAGAAATCTTAGAGAGTTAGTTCATGGGTATAGGTATATTATCAGCTGCTTACTTAGTTGCCTCGGTTTTATTTATTTTATCACTAGGAGGTTTGTCTAATCAAGAAAAGGCCAAGCGAGCGGTTTGGTATGGTATTTTTGGAATGGGCATTGCGATTATTGCGACTATTTTTGGGCCAGGTTTTTCAACGTTTTCATATATTTTATTAATACCCTTATTGGCAATCGGTGCTTTGATTGGAAAGTCGGTAGCGCAAAGAGTGGAAATGACAGAGATGCCTCAATTAGTTGCTGCATTGCATAGTTTTGTCGGGTTAGCCGCTGTTTTTATTGGACTAAATTCTGCAATGCAGGACCTACATCATTTGACTGGTGCTGAAATTGTTATCCATGAAGTCGAGATTTTTTTAGGGGTGTTTATCGGTGCAATAACTTTTACGGGATCTATCGTTGCGTATGCAAAATTAGCAGGTCGGGTAAATGGAAAAGCTTTAATATTACCCGGTAGACATATTTTAAATAGCATAGCGGTTGTGGCAAGTTTAATTCTACTCGTCATGTATATTA
>Ga0315316_10004410_pt1 | contig 10275 bp, 4 predicted proteins | sample M160m3416metaG_FD_203702 | JGI IMG/M metagenome (GOLD analysis project Ga0315316, IMG submission 203702) | Ammonia-oxidizing marine archaeal communities from Monterey Bay, California, United States - M1 60m 3416 | ecosystem: Environmental > Aquatic > Marine > Intertidal zone | place: USA... | reverse complement strand
GTTGCTACTGGCCTAACATCTAAACAGTATAACACAGTTCTAAATCTTGAGCAAGCTATACGTGATGAAACAACTGAAGGTGTACAAGCTTTACATGAAATCAACGAAAAGAATGGCCTTGTAGGTGAAAATGTATTTACTGCTGAAAACCTGTTCCGTATAAGGAATCAGACTGGTGAATATCAGATGCTAATTAACCACCAATTAGCTCTGAATTCTTTCCAACGATTTGATCCATACCTTAGATCTACAATGCATGAAGTGGACCCTGAAGTAGGGTTATCACTTCACCAAGCCTTCAATCCTAAATATAACACTAATTGGAATGTAAGGGAATTACTTTGGAATAAACGGTACGGAGCATTTGCTCAAGAACAAGGTATTAATCTACATGAACTACCTGCTAGTGTTGCAGGTGGGTCATTTTCTGAACGTATAAATAAAGTTAAATCTGCTTGGTTTGGTGCAGCTGGACGTGCAGATGACCAATACTATCAAAGTGAAGATAATAAATCTGATATTAGAGCTTTTGAAACAGCTTTATTTAGTGTGAAGTTTGGTGATAATCCACTAGCTCTACAAAATCTTCACCAAGAAATTGCACAAAGAAGTTTTACACCTGAAGGTAAGCCTAACTACAACCTAGCTAATGAGGAAATATATGAATCCTTTAAGACAGGTATTCAGTCAGGCATTGTCGGTGCAACAGATATTGATAATTGGGTAGCAGTAAACGGTAAGAATATGGGCCGTATCTGGACCTCTAAATATCAACAATTAAAGCATGAGGCCGAGAAACATAGAGCACAAGCTGTTCAAGATAAACAAACAATTGATAAAACGAAACAGTGGGAACTAAGTGAGGCATGGGAAAGTGAACTTGAGTCCAACACAGAATCAGCTCAAACGTTTCTAGGTCTAAGCTTAAATGAGAAAAAAGATTTCTTAACCAGAAATGGATTTACTAACGACAATGCAAGTAAATTTCTAACTAAACATTTCGGAGGTAAAGTAGGTAGAGTTGGGTCTGAAATAGATCAAGGTGATTGGTTTAGTACATTGAAAGAGTGGATTCCACAGCGATTAACTAACTATAATGGAATAAAAGAATCCGATCTAGGGAAGGTTTTAGGACATGATGAGGCGGAAAGAAATCTACTCCATATAGCTACAAACGCATATAATGATCAATGGCGACAGACTAAAAATGCTGAGGCATCATTTAAACATGCAAAATCGGTTGTCGATGAAGTCCTCGATAGAGGAAGGTATAGTATTAACAAGGATAAAGTAATGATAGACAGCGTAGAACAAGTTAGATCCATTGATGGAGTTGGTCAGCTAGCTTACTCATTTGATTCATTCTGGACTCCCGGTAAAAACACACAATTAGATGAAATTAGAGCTAGGGTAACACAAACATTTACTGGTAAAACACCAGCAGAAGGTTTAGATATGGTTAGAGCTATATCTAACGAAGAGCAGGCTGCTGCTATTATGCCGAGATCAGTTATCGAACAGTCTACTGTTGGCGGTAAGTTTGATATTAGGTTATTTAGAAGGCATGCAGCAGTGCAAAGAGCTTTAGAAGAAACTGGTGCTCCATCATCATTTTTAGCAGATCAACTTTTACGAGGTTATGGTTTACCAGGATTAGATCCTAATAAAGTTACTACACCCGAAGAGTTAAATGCATTGTCATCAGCAGGACAAGCTTCTTATCGTGAAAGGGAAGCTAAACAGAGCAGTATAGGTGGAGCAGTAAGTGCAGTACAAACAGGCATGAATGAAGTAGTAGCTGTTACTGGAGAAAGTGGTAGAAGTAGAGGAGCACATTCCCACATTGAAAGTGGTAATGGTGAATCAGGCCATCCAGATAGAGGATTACCAGTACCTGCAGATGTACTTAGTCGCATCTTAGTTGCCGGTAAACCAATGAATTCATACACACAAACATCAGGTTTAGGTGATGGTAGAGGTCATCAAGGTTTCGACTTTGCAACACCAGGAGGATTACCAATCACGTTAACAGGTGGATTACAACTTATTGATTATGATGATGTTAGAGATCCCGATGGATATGGTAATAGTATTTGGATTAAAGATACATTAAATGGTAGGGATTACCTAATTGCACATCTATCAGCGGGGCCTAGTCAATGACATCAGCAATTCAAGATCTTTTAGATGCGGAAGCAGTAGAGCAGGAGGAATTAGAAGCTCAACAGATAATTGCTCAAGCTGAGGAAGCTGAGGCTTTAGGTAATTTAATGCCATCTACTCAAGGTAAGGAGGGACCAGACTTTATACCTGGAATAGATAGAGAACAACTTCAACCTGAAATAGGACCAGCATTTGTTCCGGGAGCTTCAGAAGCTGCTGCGGAAGAGCGTGAGGAAGCTAAGACATTCCTCACTGACTACATGGATGGTCAACAGGAATCACTTGCTTTGAAAGGCTCTGTACTGCAAGGCTTAGGTGATACCGCTGTTGGTCTATTAGGGATGGCAGAGAACGTAGCACTACGAGGCCAACCAGGTGTAGTAGAGCAATATGTTAAACCATTTTGGGATAGACATAATCCCCAATCAGATAACGGCGCACACCACGCTGTACGTCAAATCTCAGGTGTTGTCCTACCTTCATTATTAGTACCTGGATCAGTCACAGCAAGACTTGCTGCAGCACCTTGGGCACAGGCTTTGCCTGGTACCGTTAAAACTACAGGTGCAGTGTTAGCACGTCTAGGTTTAGATACAGCTATTGTAGCAGCATCTTCGTCAGCTGAGGATGAGAACGCAGCTAAAGCATTAAATGATGCTTTTGGTTGGAATATACCTTGGGCTACGAGAGAAGGTGCTGGACCAGATGAACGTCGTAAGTACCAGCTATATGAAAATATGGGCTTTGCAGCGGCTGGTGAGGTTGTACAAGGACTATTTGCACTAAAAGCGTACTACAAAAACTTCCCTAAAGAGAATAAATTTGCAGCTTCATGGATACATGAGCATAATGTAAAGAGGTGGGAGTTAGCTAAAGAAGGTACAAAAACAGGTGAAAAGGTTGAATGGGATCCTGGTTTAGTACTAACACCACAAACAGATGAGGCAGCGGAAGCATTAACAAGAAATGCTGATGCTATAGCAGAACAAGCTAAAAGTCCAGCACTCAGATCTATAGATGAACAGATTGAACAACTTGGACTACTTGATGAACTAGGTGAGGCGGAGGAACTACGGTTAGCCGAACTAGTTACAGAACGAGCGAAGATCGAAGTCGATGAAATGGCCTTTGATCCACTTACTAGAAACCTAGATGAAGCTGCTAAGGTACGTAATAATTCTTTAGCTGAGGAAGCTTCTGAACGTGCAGCAACTAATCAAGGTGAATATGATCCAATGCTCCATAAACCTGCTGAAGACCAAGCTGTTGCTGCGGTAACTACTGGCCCTGCAGATCCATTAGGAGCTGGTTATGATTATGTAAGAATAGCGAATGACATGAACACTACTAAAGGTGCGGCAAGGGCTGCATTACCTACTAGTGGTATGAGGAAGTTATTAAATGCTCCTGAAGGTTCAGTACGTGCTAACTTATATGATGAGGTAACACAAGCGATTAGTGCCCATAAAGGTATGGATGCATTGATTGAAGGTAAGTGGAAGGTATCACCAGACGAATGGAAAGCTGCTGTAGATGCTAAAGTAGCAGAGATTCATAATCTATCTACAGCTGAGATGACTCAAACCTTAGAAGATCTGAAACGCACTGCTTTAAAAGGTGCTGATTTTCTTCCAACTGAAGAGTTCTTAGTTTACTCAGAAGCTACTAAACAGGTTATGGAGCTACTTACTCCTAATCAACTCAGAGCTTCTGCAATGGTTGTACAGCAAGCCGCTGATAATGCTGCAAGTGCAGCTAAAGCTAAAACAGTACTAGATGAAGTATTGGAGACTTCACGTCAAACTGATAATATGCTGCAGAATCTAGGCTTAGTACTTAAAGAAACTAGAGCTGTCAGATATCTATGGGGTTACACTGGTAATCTACTAGATATGACAAAAGGTAGAAGGTTTAACTCTGAGAAACTATTAGAGATAGTTGGTGGTTTTGAGGAAGGTTTATCTAAAGCTCATCAAGAGGCTTCAGATTTTGTTCAAGAATTGAAAAGAGTAGCTATAGAGGAGCCAGAACTGTGGAATGCATTTACCAGAGCCTATGATCTAACAGAAGGTAATGTCACTGACATATCTAAACTAAACAGATGGGCAGAGGAAAGTGTTAGTCTAACCAAACTGCTTTATAATAGAAATCCTAAAGTAAAGAGTTTAGTTGTTCAAGGTTTACATGGTGTACGGTACAACAGTTACCTTAATGGTCTAGCACCGATTAGAGCTGCATTAGGTAATAGTATACTTACTATAAATAAACCAATTTCTGTATTCGCTGGATCTGCATTCCAAGCAGCTACAGGAGACTTCACTTCAGCTAATGCTGTATTCAAACGTGCTTTATTTACCTATGGTGGCGTTGTAGAGAACTTCCAACGTGCCTTACAACATATGGGTAAAGAGTGGAACTTTGCAGTAGCTAACCCTGAACAAGCTATGTTAAGGGGTAGGCATGATATTAAGTTTGCACAGAGTGATCAGTTAGATGTAGTTGAGTCCATGGCTACACAATGGGAAAGGGAAGGTAAGTTAGGTCACTTAGCACTGTTAAACATGGCTAAAGTTACATCGTGGTATAATAATCTATCTATTAACAGATGGGGTGTTAATGCACTACACTCTATTGACGGGTTTACGAACTCAATGATGGCTAGTGGTTCTGCCAGGACTAGGGCTTATGATGATTTATTTAAAGAAACTGGTGGAGTAGTTGACGATGTATTTGAAGCTAGGTTTGCACAGAAACAACAACAACTCTACGATCAAGCATTTGATAGTACAGGTTTATTGACAGATGAAGCAGCTAAGCATGCATCCAGAGAAATTGCTTTAAACTTAGATAGTGAAACAGCTAAGAGAATGGAAAACATGATTGAGCTGTATCCATTTCTCAAACCACTGTTCATGTTCCCTAGAACAGGTGTTAATGGTCTTAAAGTTGCTTGGTCCTATAACCCACTAAGTGCTTTACCTGATGCTATCGGTAAAGGTAATAAAGTATTCAACGCTACAACACCATCAGAAGTTATAGATGTACTACGTTTACATGGTATTACAGACTTCTCCGATCCTAATTTAGCACTTCAAACATTAAAGAATGAATATAGAGGACGTCAAATGATGGGGTCCTCTATTGTTATGGGTGTCGGGTTGATGGCAGCAAATGGCGACTTAACTGGTAATGGTCCGTTTGAAGCATCTGAAAAACAAGATATGATGCGATTAGGTTGGAAGCCTAACAGCATACGTATTAATGGAGAATGGTATAGTTATAAAGGATTTGAACCATTCCAACAGATACTATCAATGGTAGCTGATGTAGCTTATAATGCTAATAGGGTTGATTCATCGATTACTGAAGATCGATTGCAGAAGATTATGTATGCAATCAGTATGAATGTAACAAACCAAACATTCCTTAGCGGTATGAAACCTTTAGTAGGTCTCATCAGTAGGGATGAAACGACTCTTAAGAGGTTTATTGCAGGATGGACAGATCCACTAATGCCATTTGCTTGGTCAGGAACACGTAGTATTTTAAATAAAACAATTACACCTCAACTAAAGGATGTAGAAAATGAAATAGGTGCCTTCCATCAAAACTTCTCTAAATTCTTATTCAACAGTAATGATGAATTAAAAGATCAACTGGATGTATATACTGGAGAACGTATTAACTACAACGACCTTCCTACTGCAGCTATTAACGCAGTATTACCATTCTTTAAATCGAATGGAGGTATTGAACCGTGGAGGCAGTGGTTAATATATACTGGTTGGAATAACTTAAATACCTTAAGGACTAATAGATTAAATGGTAAGCCACTTAATTCTGATGAGCGTTATTTCATCAACAACTGGGTAGCAAGGTATGGTGGTTTAAAAGAAAAAGTCATTAAACTGATGAACGAGGATATGAAAGGTGGTTTCACGGAACGCTATAGAGCTGATCGTGGTGATCAAACTCAAGATGAATATCCTATTAAAAATACTTACATACATGATCAATTAGATAAGATCCATAACCAAGCATTTAAGGAGGCTTGGGAAGCATTAGAAAATGAGAATCTATCTTATAGGTCTATGGGTGTATTAGAGAAGTATAAGCAACAACAGTTAGAAAGTGGTGATACTAGAGGTGCAGTAGAGACGCAGGGTGAAATAGAACAATTACTTAGTACAGTACAAGAAATTAATTAACTTTAAACTATGGCTACAACTGATAAAAGTTATACGCTCTCATCCACCTCTAAGGGGCCGTATGACTTTGCATTTCCATATCTAAATACTAAGGACGTTCAAGTAACATTGAATGGAACTAGATTAATTCCAATTGAAGAAGATTCAGCGAACTATAAGTTCACGAGACAAACAACACAAATAACACTAGTTGATACGCCAAGTGTAGGAGATAAACTTAGAATTTATAGAGCTACTGATGATACTAACCTGAGTTCCACCTTCTACCCAGGTTCAGCTATCAAATCAGGTGATCTAAATGATAACTTTACACAGAACTTATATACAACACAAGAGAATACCAGTGATGCCAGTACAGCTCTAACTAGTGTAAGGGAGTGGGATCCTACATTAGATAACGGTACGGGTGATTGGAAAACAGCATTTGCTAAAGCAGATGATGCTGAAACAATTGCTGCTACTGCTGACGGTAAAGCAAATACAGCAAAACTAGCTACAGATAGCCTAGTAGCTACCAACAGTGGTGATGCTACTAATCCAGTTTGGGTACTTCAAGGTGACGGTAGTAATACTACCCAAAATAATAAAGGTGTTGCATATGCTGTAGACGAGTCAATCGCAGCAGTCGCCTCTGCCGCTCAAGCTAACACTACAGCAGGTAACGCAGTAACCTCAGCAGCCAATGCTAACACTACAGCAGGTAACGCAGTAACCTCAGCAACCAATGCTAATACGACAGCAGCTAATGCTGTAGCTTCTGCAGCTACTGCTAATACTACAGCAGGTAATGCTGTTACTACTGCTAATGATGCTGAAACTAAGGCTGATACCGCTATAGCAACAGCTAATACAGCTAGCACTACAGCAGGTAATGCTGTTACTACTGCTAATAATGCTGAAACTAAGGCTGATGACGTAGAGGGTACAGTTCAACTGTATGTAGCAGATTCAACCGGATTAAAAGGTGATGGTACTCACCCAACAAATGATCCTCAAGGTGTTAAATATGCTGTAAGAATTGCAGAAGCGGCATCAGCTTCAGTAGCTGCTTCAGCTATTTATAAAGTGGTAGCTGACTTATCTACACTAGCAACTAATTACCCATTAACTGGTAATCAACCTTCACCACCAGGACCAGATCCTAATAATCTAGCACCTACTCCAGATGGAACTTATGTGCAGATTACTGATAGTACAGGAATCTCATTAGCAAACAACGTTTGGACCTCCACTAACAGTGGAGCAACCTTCTCAGGTACTAGTGGTTTCCCTAGCGGTTTCGATGGTCATAGTCAATTAACTCTCAGAGTAAAGGTAAGTAATTCAACCGCAGGTTCGGAATCTTATGTTGCTCAAGAGTATTACGCTAATGATCCTGAATCTAGATATGGTGAAGATAGGAAAATAATTGTTGAGCATGATCAGGTAATCGATGCTAACTACACAATACAGCTAGATAAGAATGCTCATTCAGTTGGGCCTGTAACTATTGCTCACAATGGAACAGATCTACTATACAATCTTGAAAATCACGCACAACCTTATGTAGCTACAAATGCTGCAACCGCAGGTAATACTGTAACAATCCCTGTAAACTCAACTTGGTTAATCTCTTAAAATGGCATACGGAAATCTTAAAGCAGACAACTTAATATACGACGACAACGGGACTGATACGGTAGTACCTCTAGCTCATGTAGCAGGTAAAGCAACTTTAGCCAGCCCTGCATTCACAGGTACACCAACTGCACCAACAGCTGCAGCTGGTACCCACACAACACAACTAGCAACAACAGCTTATGTACAGACAGAGTTTGCACCTTTAGCTAGCCCTGTATTTACAGGATCACCAACAGTACCTGGATATATGCCATTTGGTGGTGGCACCTTTACAGGTGACTTACAGATAGATAATGCAAAGAAGTTTATTCTGTCCGAAACAGATGCTAACGGAACACACTACCTAAGCTTCAAAGCACCTGACTCTGTAACAGCAACAGTAGATTTTACACTGCCTGATGGAGCTGGAAGTAACGGTCAACTATTACAGACAAACGGTTCTGGAGTCTTAAGTTGGAGTACAACAGACTTATCAGCTTATGCACCTCTAGCTGGTCCGGCACTTACAGGTAACGCTACTGCTGTCAACCTTACTTTATCTGGTGACTTAACAGTTAACGGTACTACAACTACTATTGATACGACGAATTTAGTAGTTGAAGATCCGTTAATCTCTCTATCTAGGAATAACTCAGGCGGTGACTCTTTAGACATTGGGTTCTATGGCCTATACGTGGCTGGTGGATTAGCTGCCTATACTGGACTGTTTAGAGATGCTAACGATAGTGGTAAGTGGAAACTGTTTGAATTGAATCAAGCAGAACCAACTACAACAGTAGATGACTCTGGAACAGGTTATGCTGCCGCAACACTTGTTGTAGGTACGCTAGAGGACAGCAAAGGTGATGTAAGGACTATCCCTTTAAGAGCTGTAACTAGCGCAGCAGCAACACTTGCACTCACTGATGCTGGTAAAGTTGTTTCAACTGATACAATTGGTTGGACTGTACCCGCTCTGTCATGGACAGCAGGTGATACGGTCACTCTGCTTAATAATAGTGCTGGAGGATTGGTAATTACTTGTAGTGCAGTAACAACATACCTAACTTCAGACGGTTCAACAGTTACGGGTCCAACATTAGGAGCTAGAGGTATGGCAACTTTGTACTTCACTGCTTCCAATACTTGTTACATCTCAGGTGCAGGCTTAAGCTGATGAGTATTCAACAAATGTTCTTAGGTGCAGGCGGTGGTGATAGTAGCCTCATGAATGGCACAGGCGGAACCATAACGGAATCAGGTGATTGGAGGATACATTCATTCACAACCGTTGGTGTTAGTACTTTTACAATTACAAAGTTAAATCCTCTTGATCCTACGATTGAGTATCTAGTTATCGCTGGCGGTGGTGCTGGTGGTTCCTATTTTTACTCCGGTGGTGGCGGTGCTGGTGGCTACCGCAGCAGTGTTGTTGGCGAATATTCTGGAGGCTGGGCTAATGCTGAAACTAAACCTACAGTCACTGCGAGTAGTTACACAATTACTGTTGGAGCTGGCGGTACTGCAGTAAGTGGTTATAGAGGTACTAAAGGTGGAGACTCTATTATTAATGGATCATTAAACGGCTCTGCTGGAACTGTCACCTCTAATGGTGGTGGTGGCGGCGGAATGTACGACGTGAATTTTTACCTTGGCCTTACTGGTGGTTCTGCAGGTGGTAATGCGGATTATACAGCAAATAGCACTGGGGTTAGTGGAACTGCTAATCAAGGCGGTGCTGGTGGTGGTACAACGGGCACTGTAACTGGATATGGCGCAGGCGGCGGTGGTGCCAGAGGTGATGGCGACAACGGTGGTGGTTCAGCGTCTTGCCTAGGATCTGGCTGCCATGCCGGCCCTGGCGTAGATTCTTCGATTACAGGAACTTCTGTTGGCCGTGGCGGCGGCGGAGGTGGTGGTAATGGTGCCGGCACCACATATCTTCATTCAGGTACTCATGGTGGCGGCGACGGTGGTGTTGGCGACGGTAATGATGGAGAAGATGGAACCGCAAATACTGGCGGAGGCGGCGGAGGTCGCCCTGGTAGTTCTGGTGTCGGTGGTAATGGTGGTTCTGGAGTAGTAATTATCAGATATAAATTCCAATAATGGTTGAACCTCCCCTCTTTCCCTCCATCAGTCTTCCCGGTCAGGTTATACCTGAACCACCAATACTCCCTGAGCCTATCCTAGCTGTCCCTACAGCGGACCTTCCAGCCTATAAGCCTATGCTTCTACCTCCAGAGTTTTTAAGCCCCCCTGTAGGCGTTCCTAGAGAGGGGGAGGAAGAAGTAAAAGAGGAGCC
>Ga0315316_10004409_pt1 | contig 10277 bp, 6 predicted proteins | sample M160m3416metaG_FD_203702 | JGI IMG/M metagenome (GOLD analysis project Ga0315316, IMG submission 203702) | Ammonia-oxidizing marine archaeal communities from Monterey Bay, California, United States - M1 60m 3416 | ecosystem: Environmental > Aquatic > Marine > Intertidal zone | place: USA... | reverse complement strand
TGTACGCCTATATATCCTGACATTTTAAGCCTCCAGTGCTGTTATTCGAGCTTCTAATTCTTGAATTGTTTTGACGAGTAGTGGGACTAGCTTAGCAGGGTCTACAGATTGATACTTAGGATCACCCTCATTTACATTTGGATTATCTGCCGCACTTTCTTCGTCATATACTTCGTCTTTAGTACCTGTGGTAGAAATAGGAACTACCGCACCCACTTCGTGAGCTAAAAACCCTTCAGAAGCCTCTCCTGAGTTTATCCAATCAAAAGTAACTGGGTTTAACTGTTTAAGCCTTTCTGTTGCCCCTGTCATAGGCGCAACATTTTCTTTTAACCTATAATCTGAAGCTGAAACATAGCTAGTTACATTAGTGCTGGAAATATTGATACCACCACAATAAGTGCTATTATTGTAAAACGTACTTAAAGTTCCTGTGGCTGAACTCACACCGTGGTTTGTTATCCAATAGTTAGATGTACCAGTAACGGAAACATAATGACCATTTGTACCATTGGCATATGTAGTAACGCCTTGACCATCGGCTGCTCCTGTTGGGCTAAATACTACTCTACCGTGAGATAGTGCGGTAAAAATAACTGTGTCAGCATTGCTATCAGAGTTTTGTTGACCATTGCCTAAAGCAAGTTGAAGTGTACTCCTTGCATTGTTTCCATCTTCTTGCCAGCGACCTACTGAAAATTGCGCTTGACCACCCCACTCTGTACCATCAGCAAGAGATAATTTTAGTGCTTTAAAATGATCATGGTCAACATTACCGCTACCAATAGCTGGCCCTTGTATCTCGACTTTACCTGTTGGGGTCGTAGTTCCAATACCAACCCGACCGCTGCTGTCGATGCGCATACGTTCTGTAGCAGTGTTAACTGTTGTTCCAGATGAACCTGCGGGACTTGTAGAAAACGACATAAAACTAGAGCCAGTTCCAGAGCCATCACCAGATTTTAAAAGTAAGTTTGTTCCAGCTTGGTTTGTATAACTAGGGCTAGAAGACCCAGCGATCACAGCGTTGCCAGCACCACCAAAGGGGCCAGCAATTATCTGACCGCTGCTGTCGATGCGCATACGTTCATTTGCACCATTAGTATAAAACTTCATCGCATTGTCAGAGTGGTTGTATCTAACAATCCCCATGTACCGAGCATCGCCAGAAGTGCCATCAGCAAAGAAAATGTTTCCATCAGATGAGGTTCCAGATGCTATTGTTATTCCTTGGTTCCCACTACCTGCTACAACAAGGTCATCTGCGTCTGCAAAATATGTACTAGTTGTGCCTAATAGTAACCGACCGCTGCTATCCAGCCGCATTTTTTCAGCCGTAGCGTATCTAAATGATATGTGCTGGTTAGTCCCTGCATCTATTGCAACAGGTTTTCCATACGCACCTTGCAAAACAACCTCAGTGCTGTTTGCGTATATCTGACCCGTACCTTGTAAATCTATTCGAGCAACAGAAGTGCCGTTAATAGTAAGGGATGTCTGACTTGATAGTGACACAGGGGCTGAAGTACCGATTCCAACATTGCCGCTACTACTAATCCTCATCCTTTCTTCAATAGCCGCACCTGTGGCTTCAGTATAAAAAACCATATCTGCGGCATCTGCGGCAGAAGAGATACCTCGTATCATCGCTAGAGAACGATCAGTAGAGTTACCAAAACTTAATGATCCTAAGTTTTTACCAGAGGCAGGGGTGTCTGTACCTTTTAAGTCTAGGAGCGCACCGCCCTCATTATGGGTTCCTTGCACAATTATATTTACGTCAGCCGCTGTAGTAAGATCACCCGTTATAGTACCACCAGCTAAGGGCAAGGCTGCACCCGCTGTGGTAGTCGTAGACGTAAGAACGGCATCTCTAGCCGCTATATCTACGCCATCGACTGTGCCTGTTACAACGAGATTAGGAACCGTTAGATCACCCGTCATGGTATTACCAGAAAGGTTCACATAACGTGCGTCTGATTGTGTCTGTGTGAGGTGGTCTGCTAGAACGAATGTACCGTAGCCTATAATCTCAACAACATCGTTAACTGTAGTTCCAGAGGCGAATACCACTGAGGAACCTGACGTTGCAGTTACGTCTGTCCCAACTACTTGCTTAACTCCGTTTAAAAATACATCCACATAACCAGCATCGTATGTCGCTGCAAAAGTTGTTTGACCCGCTGTCGCTGTATATGAGTATCGGTTTGTAGTGCCGTTGACTGATGAGCCAGCATTCACCCATCCAGAGCCAGAGTATACTTTCATAGCACTGGCTGTGGTGTCAAAATAGAGCGTACCCGCTACGAGAGCATTACCGTCATTATCTACGCTAGGGGCAGAGGACTTTGCACCAAGCATACGATCATCAAATAGATCAAATGAAGCAGCGGCTGAGGTAGCTGAACTTGCAGCGGCTGTGGCTGAATTATTTGCGTTGGTAGCCGAAGTACCAGCATTAGTTTCACTAGTACCCGCATTCGTGGCTGAAGTAGCGGCAGCGGTAGTTGATTGAAACAATCCATCTACATAAGTTTTTGTAGTAGCATCTGTAGTAGCAGTAGGCGTACCAAGACCTGTGATCTTTTGGTTGCCCATAGCCAATGCACCCGACATCGTACCGCCAGACGTTGCAAGGCGAGTATCCCGTTGGGTATCAGTATATGCTTTGGTGGCTGCGTCTTGGTTAGCAGTAGGATCACCTAGTCCAGTAATCTTGGACGTACCCATTGCTATAGCACCTGTCATCGTGCCACCAGCCTTTGGTAGCTTACTCGCAATACTATTCGTTACTGTGGTGCTAAAGTCATCATCGTCATTTAAGGCATCTGCTAATTCACCTAGAGTATTTAATCCCGCTCCGGCATCACCTACTAGCGTAGATATCTCATCGTCAACATATTTCTTAGTAGCTGCATCCAAGTCTGCACTTGGGGCAGTAAGATTGGTAATAGTTGCTGACGTACCAGCATTCATATTCAGGTTGCCGTTGACCACTACATCATTGAATGTAGAAGAACCACTAGAGGCGGTTACATTACCAGTTAAATTACCAGTGACGTTTCCTGTGACCGCACCAGTATGCACACCAGCGGTATTACCCGTTACATTGCCTGTTAGTGCGCCAGTAATTGTACCAGAAGCAGACAAAGTAGTGAAAGCACCGCTAGAAGTTGAACTAGCCCCAATAGTAGCACCGTCAATTGCGCCACCATTAATGTCAACTGTTGCAAGTGTTGCCTGACCTGAAGTCGAGACTGTCGTGAACGCTCCAGTAGTTGCTGAAGCCGCTCCGATTGCTGTACCATCTATAGCTCCCCCGTTTATATCAACAGTGGCTAGGGTAGTTGTTCCCGAAGCACCCAGAGTAGTAAACGATCCTGTTGAAGGGGTATTAGCCCCAATAGTAGCACCATCAACTGTACCGCCATTAATGTCGGCTGTGGCTGCTACAAGGCTAGTATTAGCATTAAGAGTGGTAAACGTACCAGCGGCTGGCGTAGTAGTACCAATAGGTGCATTATCAACAGCACCAGAGTTAAGGTCTACGGATGTAATAGTAGTTGTGCCTGTGGCAGTTAAATTAACAAATGTAGCAGCACCAGTTACTCCAAGCGTACCACCAACGGTAGTATTTCCTGTGACAGACAGTGTGCCACCGATTGCTGAGTTACCTGAAGAGGATATGCCGCCACTTAAGAAAAGGTCTTGAAATCGTAATGCATTAGAACCAAGGTCTATGCTGTCGTTAGTTACAGGCAGTATAGAGTTACCATCTTTTACCTGTACTAGCTCACGCCAGACTGCGGCGTTAGTAGTATTAACAATACATATGTATACACGGCCTGTGCTTACGTTTGTCCACAGAGAGCCTACAGCATATCCTTCAGAAGTGTCATTTGAAGCTACGGGTGCGGCGGTTGCGTCAGACTTGTTCTGCCCACCAATACCACCATTTGCGGCTGGTAGAAAACCTGAGACAGAGGTTGCTAAGTTAATCTTAGGAGAGTTCCCTGAAGTTCCATCGTGGGAGTGACCAGAAGTTGAACTAAATGCCGAAGCAAGTTGGTTAAATTCTGCGGTCAAAGGTGGGGCTGTAATTGCCTGTCCGTTAAGTATACTAGCAGTAGACTGCCTTGTGTAACCTGCCATTGGTTATCTTCTCCCTGCAACAGAAAATTCAAAGACTAATCCCTGAATTGAAAATGGTTCTGATTGTCCTACGGTAACAAAGGTAGCTTGTGCGGCAAAGCCAGAACCTTGTACATCTGTAGTCATTATTGGTTTAGAGGAACCACCATATAAAACATTGGTGGCGTTGTATTTTATATTTCTACCAGCGTAATTTGTGGGTGCGCCTGTAGAAGACTGTGAGTAGGTAGAAGGTGTACTCACTGCACCGTCACCCCAATCATACGTCATAGATAGTAGCATTTCGAGTGGGCCTTCTGCCCGAATAAATGTATTTATCTTGCGTATTAATTTTCGTTGTTCTGTTTCACCAAAATCAAGGTACGGAGTAGAGTATATTGATATTATGTCAGTGCTATTAAAGGAAGTTCCGCTTTCTTGTTTATAAACAATTCCATCATAGTCACCATGAATAACACTTTCAGTATTTCCTATGTAACCACTTGTACAGCAAGACGCCCTTATGCCCAGAGTTTGCCCAAACTCCCACCCAATAGAACCCCCGCTATTGGTAAGACCCCCTATTATACCATTACTGTCTGTGGATGCGGCTAGGTTTGTTGTTTCGTCTATTTGAAAAAAGTATCTGATCTGAGATTTTGATCTTATAACAACCCCACAGAGAGTATCCATAGAATTGTTTTTAATCATATCTACTAGTGTTGCCTGAATAGGTTTACTAACAGTCTCTAGTTCCACATCTCCAATTCTGGAAGTACCAGCAACGGGTCTAAAACCATCTGGGCTTAGGAACATAAGATCACCACCGATCTCTAAAACACTGTCCCGTGCCACACAGCCTACGTTAGCTGTAACCTGATCTAATACAAAGGCATTGGCAGAGTTAACACTAATCTTTTTAATGCCGTTTGTACCAAAAACAAATAAGTCATCTCTAAATGGTTTTATCTGAACTACGTCAAAACCTGCGGATAATTGCCCACCACCAGAAGCAGATGTAAAATCATATAAACCATCAGGGTCTGTAGTAGTAGTAGGGGCTGAGTGCGCTATAGTAGCAAGAGATGCTTCATGCCCAGCCAAGAAAAGAGTTTGTTTAAAAACATCAACCAAGGCAGGGGCATTGATTGCCTGATTGCCTCCAGCAGTATTAGAACCATGTCCAGCAGTGTATCCTCCACTATTAGTAGATTTTATCTCTTCCCACTGACTGCCATCAAACACAATCGCGGGATTTACACCATCAACAAAACAAATCTTGTTACCTGTTCCAAAGTTAAAGGCTACATGCCGTAGTCTTTGTACTGTGAGACCATTGAGTGTCATAGGTCTTGTAACAGAGTGGTCTAGGGTAAACTTTCTCCATCCTATTAAGGCAGTGTAGTAATAGAAACTGTAATTAGAACCGCCATTATCTTTACGTGCAGCAATTATAGTAGTTGTTGCGGTTACATCATTTTTAAATATAGCTACGCCAAGAACCTTGCCTGTACCCGTAGATGATCCCGCTACTGTAACTTCACCGTAGTCGCTGTCGTACTTTTCAAATCCCTCAATACGCCTGTAACCGCCAAATAAAGACGGTTCATAGTTAACTAATTTAGTAGCACCTCCGGGGCTGTTCTCAGATAAATCAAGGTGATTTTCATTTGAATTTAAGCCGCCGCTACAGATCAGTTTGAAGGACTGTATCTTATCTGGCATTAAAACCTAATCCTAGTGTCTCTAACAGAGGCAGTGTTATTGATATACAATGTCTGAAGGTCTTTTATGCCCTTTTCAAACGCACTGTATGCTACCTGTGCAGACTCAGTATTGTCTTTAAACATGTACATGTAGTACAGCGCACCATCTATAAGAACACTATCATGGCTTTCTGGTATTCTAGTTACGTCTGTTGCGTTAGTAATATCCGTAAAATTAAGAAAGTAATTAAAACGAATAGCGTATGTTTTGTCGGGGGAAGGTGTTACACCATAGCCATTACCATGACTAGAGAATACAAAGTCTGGTATTCCTCTTCCTGTAGAACCTGAATCCATATCATCGTCCCTATGGTCTTTTAACCATTCGTCACGATCCATGTATGTTAACGTCTTATAGCCAGCATTTAAACTGCCGTCTTTTTGTATTTGAAAGCTATTCCAATCCACAGCCTTAAAGTAAGTAGGCCATATATATTCTTCTTGCCCAGCTACTAGCGTGTCTGTTTGTTGTGCTGCATTAAAAGGCCACTCAAACTCAGCCTGATTAATCTTTGCTACCGCAGACTTAACTGCGTCCTTAACAAGAGCCTGTACCCCACGTATTGTAGGAAAGTCTGCCTCTGGTATCTCAACTTCGTTAAGACGCCGTAGTGTAAGATTACATAGCTCTAGATACGTAGATGGCATAAATAAACCTCAAAGAGAGAATGTAAGGGGCCAGTGCTTGACCAGCCCCTTTGTTAGCTTTATGCTAAGTTATAGTTAGCAGTGAACAACGCCTCTGGGCGAAGTATCTTGCGACCATATAATTGCATCCCGCGCACAACATCTGCGAAGGTTGTTGGCGAACGGAAAGTCTCAGTCTTAGCGATCTGCTCCGCTGTTGCTACAGCAGACGCATGACCAGCAACCATCACACCGAAGTTAGTTTCGGAACCTGTTGCAAGTGCAACGCCAGCACCTGTGCCTTCGTATGGAAGGTTATTAGACTTGTAGACATCAAAGCCACGAATCTTACCCGGTAATTTACCGTTACGCATTTCTTCTCCACCACCGAAGTCTGTAGAAATTAATTTGCTCGACTCGTCCATTAAGATTTCTGCAAACACGGGGTCTACAACCATCCATCTACCATCAGTATCCACATTGGCAACGTCCATTTGACGGGCAATACGGTTCATAATAGCTAGAGGAGAAGTAATACCCCCTGCACCACCACCAGCGGCTATTGGGATAGAAGTAACTTCACCCGCTACGCCAAGGTCTGATCCACCAAAGTCTGTGATATCAAGTTTGTTTGCTGCAAGAAGTTCGTCTGAACCAGCAGTGCTGTTAGCTTTAGTACCGTTGGTTGTTGTATTTCTTGCCCAGTTAGTAGGTGTCTTCCAACCAGAAAGGTAACCAAGTACTTCTGCATCAAAAGTATCACGCAGTTTGTACCCTGCACGATCAGATGCCAAATCTTGGAACGAAACGTGACTGTGGGCTTCTTCGATGTCATCAATGGCGAACTGAAAGTAGTTTGCCTGATCTACGACCATTGTGAAGTCAGCGTCTGTCAAAGCTTGAGTTGCCAGTGCCGTACCACGTTCGTATGCTGTGATAGTGATGTCCGGCTCTTTGATGATTTTAACAGAGTCACCGAAGTTAGCGATTTCACCGCTATAGTCAGTGTTTGTTACTGCATCTACTACAGATGCTGTTCTAAAGGCTTTTTGAACCTTCTTGGAATAGATAACTGGTGAAAAGTTACCTGAGTTCAGGTTGGTATAACCCGATGCTTTTGTAAATGCCATTGTTTGTCTCCTTGAATGAAATGGCTATTAAATTAACTCTACTACTATGCAGAGTCAGCTAGATCAGACAATTAAACATCAGTGTCAGTTCATTTAGAGTAACGACTAAGCGGGTCTAAACTTACTGGTAGACTTCTGGTTTGTTATTATCTGGGGATTGAGAGTGCGGGGTATACTACTAGTAGTGTCCTACATTCTAGGTATTTAATGGTTTCATTATAACACAATATAGTAATTACTGCAATAGTTAAGTGCTATAATATGCACCCTCATGGGCGCATCCGAAGGATACAGCTAAGTATTTTATTAGTCAACCGTACCCTTCAATTTTTTTACCGTGCAGCGCCGGAAATATCATATGCAAATTGACCAGAACGCATAGCCTCTTGTATAGCATCCTCATTCTTTGCAAATTCAGCATCGCTCATCTTCTGTACCATACTCTCTGAGTAGGTTGCCCGTTTGGTTGCGGTTGGAGAAGAAGAGGTTGTTCGTCCTACTGCCTGTGCAGCAGACCTACTACCCTGCCTACTATTCTTCATATCGGCTTTATAGAGGTCAATGGTACGAGCCGCCCACGTAGCATCAGTGTTATTTTTATACACACTATCTTGCATAGCAGAAGGCTGCATAGCTACCCACTCATGGAATTTTGGATTACGCCGTATTTCTGAAAAGTCAGGGTGGAGTTTCATTAACTCTTGCTCTGCACCTTTCCTAGTAAGGCTTCTCTCAAACTTCTCAACCTGTTCCAGACGTTTCTCGCCTTCTGCCAATACTTCATTGGCCCTTTTACGGGCAATAGTATCAACAATTTTAGCAACATCAGGATATCGTTTACTCCAAGCATCAACTTCTTCATCAGTCTTGGGAAACCTAATTTGCTTTTTAGTGGCAGCATCTAATTGCGCTTTTACGGCTAAAACCTCTTGATCTTTCTGATCACGTACCGTCTGAATATGACGCTGAATATCTTGGTATCGCTTCTTATAGCTTTCCTCTTCAGCACCTAGTTGTTCAGCCGGAGCTTGATTTTGACCAACCTCTTGACTGTAGGTTAGATTATCTTCTGGCTCTGGAGCGCGGGTGTATTTTTGTTTTTGTTCCATTATTTCCTCATATGGGTCCGACATATCGGGTATCCAATTAAATTAAAGGAAGGCTACTTTTTGCTTTTTCACCATTCCGGGGAGTTTAGATGTTTCAGGGAATAATTCTTCTACCCCCTCAATATCATCTAACATATCATCCACTTCTACAGCGGCGATTTCTATAGAGATGTCTTCTGAAGATACATCTTCTTGTGTTTCGGGTGTCTTTGGGGTTTCTTCTTGTTCGGAATAATCTTCATCCGAAACTTCGGCGTCCTCAACGCCTTTGCTATCGGGTTCTTCTTGGTCAACATGGTGGATCAATCCTTCCATGTGCATAGACATAAGGCCCATCTCAGCCTCAGATTGCATTCTCTGTATATGCTTCAGTCCATGCCACTTAACTACGTGAGCGGGTAAAACGTATTCGTCTGTACTAAGTTTAGCATCAATATCGTCCCGCACATTTTCTGGGCTAGAGCCGATTGGGATGGGGTTACCACTAACGTCATCGTATCCCATCAGACCCCCCATCATATTACAGCTACAGTCCTGTACGCTTGAGCAGCCACACGGCATACCGCCGGAGTTATACCCACACTTACAATCCTTGGAAGACTTAGCCCCACAACTACAGGCATAACCACCCGAAGCTGCTTTTACCTTGTGACCATAACCACCTTTATATGCTTTTACTTTGTCATCTTTGGTTACATCATCATCAACATTGCGCTGGACTGCCTTGCCAATCTCTCTTTCGCGGGTAGACAATTCACCATCACCATTAGTATCGGCTTTTTTATCATCCATAATAAATGTCTTCTGCGCCATGTTTAATCCTTCCTCTGTGGTAATTCCCTTAGTTTTTGCAGCTACTCCACCAAGGGCAAATCCAGTATCTCCACCTATGTACCAATTTATTAATGGGGAAGTATCAATACCTAATTTTTCCGCACCAAGCATTGCTCCTGCAAACCCCAACTTGCCCAAATCTTTTGCAAAGCCCATAGCCCCAGAAGGTTTATCTTCTAGGGATGCGTACCATTCATCTAATTTGGCTTGAGCCTCTTCAGGAGTTGTTGTGTCCAACATTTCCTCTTTGTTCTCAATCTCAATCTCTCTGAGAGTATCTACGGCAGTATCTCCAAATGCCCTCTGCCAATTAACGCCTGAGTCAATTGCGTTCTCTGTAGCAGTCTGTATGTCTACTTCCTTACCATCCCAGATAGTAGGAATGAGGGTTTGAATACCATCTAGTTCAACAATAGCTCCCCGGACGGTAGATAGTGTGCCGTCTTCGTTTTCTACGGCTTTACCGTTGGCAATGTTGTGGTAGTGGTGTTCTACTAATGGGTCCATTATCTTGCTCCCACTTCGTAGGGAGTTGCAAAGCCGCCTTGGTTAAATTTATATCTAACTTGATTAACTATAGGAGTATCACCTTTAGCGGGTAGTGGGGTTGGCGCTTCTGCTTTCTTCCAGTACGTTACGCCTTTGGCATAAACTCTATCTCTATAGACGGTAGCAATATC
>Ga0315316_10004406_pt1 | contig 10278 bp, 8 predicted proteins | sample M160m3416metaG_FD_203702 | JGI IMG/M metagenome (GOLD analysis project Ga0315316, IMG submission 203702) | Ammonia-oxidizing marine archaeal communities from Monterey Bay, California, United States - M1 60m 3416 | ecosystem: Environmental > Aquatic > Marine > Intertidal zone | place: USA... | reverse complement strand
CGCATTTCGCGATCTCACCGCGGCGGTCCTCTTTTACGCGTCGCCTCGCCATAGGCGCAGCCTAGCCACTCCACCGACCTGCGGATATACCAAGCAAGCGCTTGACTCAAAGTTCTCGCGCGATAGTTTCGCTCGGTGCAAGGCCCGAAACGGCGCTCGACCGTTCGGAGCCCCATCGATTCGAGACACCCAGCCCGGGGCCCCATGCCCGATTCCACCGCCGCCGACATCCTGGCCCGCTTTCACTTCGACGGTCCCGATCCCGAGTCGATCGGGTCGGCCGAAGAGGCGCTGGAGATCGTGCTCGACCCTACACGCCGGGGAGAGCTCTACCCCTACCTCCATCGACTCCGGGAACTCGAACCCCGGCTACGCAGCGAGGCGCTCCACGGCCATCCGGCCTGGATCGTCACGGGACACGCCGACGCCGTGGCGCTGCTCTCGAACCCATCGCTGGTGAGCGATGAGCGCAACGCGAAGATCTTCGACACGGGGCCGACCGGCGACGGCTTCTTCTCCTTCATGAAGCGGACCCTCCTCTATATGGATCCGCACGAGCACGACCGCATTCGTGCGATGCTCGCCCGTCACTTCACGCCGCGCGCGGTCGGGCGCTACCACGCACTGATGCAAGAGGTCGTCGACGACCTGCTCGACCGGGCGGCGGAGGCCCGCGAAGTCGACCTCGTCCAGGACCTCGCCTTCGCGCTCCCGACCGCGGTGATCTGCCGCATCCTCGGCGTCCCCGGCGAGGACCTGAGCATCTTCCACGGCTGGCTCTACGACTTCGCTCGCCGCGGTGACGTCTCGGGGATCACACCCGAGGTCGAAGCCAAGGGTGAGGCGGCCACCGCGGGGTTCACCGACTATTTCCTCGAGCAGATCGCCGATCGGCGGCGTCACCCTCGAGACGATCTGATGACGATTCTCGTGCAGTGTCGAGACGAGCAAGGGCCCCTCGGCGACGACCCGCTCGTGGCGCTCTGTGTGCTGATGATCCAGGCCGGGCACGAGACGACCGCGGACATGATCGGGCTCGGCATGCTCGCCTTGCTGCGGCATCCCGATCAGCTCGCGCTGCTGCGCCGCGAGCCAGGCCTGATCCGCAACGCGGTCGAGGAGATGCTCCGCTACGACGGATCGAATCAGCTCGTCCAGCGCGTCAGCAACGCGGACTTCGAGCTCGACGGCACGCCCATTCGGGCGGGCGAGGTCTGCTCGATCTTCACGGGTGCCGCGACGCGCGACCCCCGCGTCTTCGACGAGCCCGACCGGTTCGACGTCCAGCGCCGAGCACCCCAGCATTTTGGATTCGGCGGCGGCTCCCACGTCTGCCTCGGCGCTTCGCTCGCCAGGAGTGAACTCCAGATCATGTTCGGCTCGCTCATCGCCCGCTTCCCGCAGCTCGAACTCGGCGACGGACCACTCGCCTATCGTGACAGCCTCGTGCTCCGAGGGCTGGAGCGGCTCCCCCTACGACTCTGACCGCTCCATACGCCCCAGATATCCCCGGCCCCACGGGCCTCCGGAGAAACCAGAGAGGACGCCCCATTGATCGAGCTCTCGACCTATCAGGACCGATATTCCTGCGCCCGCCTCGAGCGAAGCGATGGCATCCTCGAGGTGACGCTGCACACCGAGGGCGGCCCCCTCGTGCTGAACGAGGCGATGCACTCGGAGCTCCCGCTGCTCTTCGCCGACATCGGCAACGACCCGGAGAACAAGGTCATTCTGTTGACCGGGACCGGCGATGTCTGGTGTACCGAGATCTCGGCGGGCGACTGGGATTACACGAGCCCCGCCGGGTGGGACCGGACCTATCTCGAGGGTCGTCGGTTGATCCAGAACCTGTTGGACATCCACGTCCCGATGATCGCCGCGGTCAACGGCCCCTGTCGCTTACACGCAGAGATCCCCGTGCTCTGTGATCTCGTGCTCGTCGCGGACACCGCCGACTTCCAGGACGCGGCCCATTTCGGGAGCTTCCGGGTCGTCCCCGGCGACGCCAGCCATCTCGTCTGGCCGATGCTCCTGGGTCCGAACCGCGGAAAATATTTTTTGCTGACGGAGCAGCGTCTGAGCGCCCAACAAGCGCTCGACCTCGGCGTGGCGAGCGAGGTCCTCGCGCCCGACGCGCTCTTGCCCCGAGCTCGGGAACTCGCCGCCATGCTGGCCGAGCGCAGCGTCGCAACGCTGCGCAACACACGGGTCGCCCTCAACATGATGATTCGGAACCTGATGCAGGACGGGACCAGTCATGGGCTGGCGCTCGAGGGCTATAGCGTGATCCAAAACGCACTCGATCAGGCCAAGGCCGATGCGGGAAGCTCGAGCTGATGGGCGCCGAGCCGCGCGCACTCGAGGACCGAGTGGTCGTCATCACGGGCGCCGGCCGCGGGATCGGACGGGCTTACGCCCTCGCCATGGCGCAGGCGGGCGCGCGCCTCGTGGTCAACGACCGAGGGACCGATCTCGAGGGTCGAGACACGAGCGAGGGGCCGGCGGACGCCGTCGTCGCGGAGATCGAGGCCGTGGGCGGCCATGCCGTCGCGAGCCACGCGGATGTCGCGAGCGAAGTGGGCGCGCGGTCGATCATCGCGGCGGCGCGCGACGCTTTTGGCCGCGTCGACGCGCTCGTGAACAACGCGGCCATCGAGTTTCGCGGCGCCCTGGACGAACACACGTCGGCGATCTTTGACCGTGTCCTCGCGGTCAACGTTCGCGGCACCTTCAACTGTTTTCGCGCCGCCCTGCCTCTGATGCGCGCGCAGCGCTCGGGCATGATCCTGAACACGACGTCGGGCGCGTCCTGGGAGGGGACCGAGGGCGTCGCGGCCTACGCCGCCTCGAAGGCCGCCGTGCTCTCCCTCACCCTGACCCAACACAACGAGCTGAAAGGGTCTGGGATTTCAGTGAATTGCCTTTCGCCGGGCGCGACCCGCACCCGCATGCTCGACGCCTGGCTCGATCAGATCACGAACGAAAACGGACGGACCGAGGAGGACGTTGCCCGCGAGTACGGGATCCAAACCGCGGATAACCTGTCGCCGCTCGCCGTCTACCTCTGCAGTCGGACGGGCGGGGCAATCTCGGGTGGCGTCTTCGAGGTCGCGGGAGAGCGCATCGTCCGCGTGGCCCCGCCGGAGCGGCGAGAGTCCATCGCGCGCGCGGGTGAACGTTGGAGTGTCGAAGAGATCGCCGCTCGACTGCCGGAGCTCACGCCATGAACGAGTCGCTCACCTTCGACCCCTTCGACGCCTCCCAGACGCAGAACATGTGGGAACTCATGCGGGCGTTCCGGGAGACTGCACCGGTCGCCCGGATGGCGAACGACTTCGTCTACGTCTCCCGCTACGCGGACGTCCAGCACGTCCTGCGAGACCAGGAGACGTTCTCCAACGCCGGCGGCATGCGCCCGACCGGCCTCGAAATCCCGCTCCACGACGCGAGCATCGGCGAGTTGGTCCCGCCGGTCCATCCTCCCGTCCGGCGCCTCGCCTTCGCGGCCGCCCAGGGCGGACGCGTGGTCGAACGACTGCGCCCGACGGCCCGGGCGGTCTCCAACGAGCTGCTCGCCGAGATCGACCGGCAGGGCGGCGGCGATCTCATCGCCGGACTCAGTCTGCCGCTCACCAACCGCGTGATCGGCGCCCTGCTCGAGGTCGATCGGGATTCCTGTGATCGCCTCGCGGCCTGGAGCGAGGAGATCATGCTGAGCCCGCTCACCGTGACCAACGAAACCGAACGCGGCGTGGGTTACGAGGGCGCGTTCCCCGAGTTCAGCAATTTCCTCGACTCGCTGATCCACGCCCGCGAACACGACGTCGCGGTCGACGATGCGGAGGCCGAACGCGAGACCGACACGATCCTCCGCATTCTCCGCAGCGGCCTCGAGATCGCCGAGCTCGACACGCGGATGATCCGCATGATCCTGCTGAACCTGGTGCTCGGGGGAACCGCGACGACCCGCGACTTCCTCGGGAACCTGCTCCGGGTCTTGCTCGAAGATCCCTCTCTCTATGCGTCGGTCCATGCCGACCGGAGCTTGGTCGAGGTCGCTCTCGAAGAGTCGCTCCGACTTCACCCTCCCGTTCTCTACCTGATCCGGACCTGCACGCGCCGCACCGAGCTCGGCGGGATCCCGATCGAGGCGGGAGAGCGCGTGATCGCAGGACTCGCGTCGGGCAACCGCGACGAGCGCGTCTACGACGACCCCGACCGGTTCAGGCTCGATCGCGTCGACCCCAAACAACACCTTTCCTTTGGCTACGGCCCTCATTTCTGCGTCGGATCCGCCCTCGCGCGCATGGAAGCTGGCGAGGCCCTCAACGCGCTGCTCGGCCGTTTCCCACCGGGGGCCCTCGAGAGAGCGCCCAACGCCCCGATCGAACTCATGCCGCTGCCCTACATGCTCGGGCCCCTGGCGCTCCCGGTGGTCAAGAGTCGGCGCTAAGGACCCCAGCTCCGACAAAACACGGACCATTGCGCGGGCACCTGCAACGCCTATTACAAGATGCCCTGGCGGCATGTTCATGCCGGCACCGATAAGATCTGATCAAAAGCCTTGAACCCGCCCGACGTCTGGTGCTTCGAAACGGAGCACAGACCGACCGGCCAGATGGAAGATGCGCTTGGACGTCTCTCTCACCTTGGACTTTCGAAATGACCCGGCGCGGAAACGCCCCTGGAAGGAGTTCTGGGAGGACGGGCTCTGGCTGCTCTGCGAGGCAGAGGCCATGGGCTTCCACTCCGTGCTCGTCCAAGAACATTTCTTCCAACCCGACGGCTACGGGCCCTCGATTCCCGTCTTCTTGACCCAGCTCGCCGAGCGGACCACACGCATTCGCCTCGGGTCCTACCTCCACGTCCTGCCGCTCCACCATCCCGCTCAGCTTGCGCAAGAAACGGCCGTTCTCGACCACGTCTCGGGCGGCCGCCTGGACGTCTGCGTAGGGTTGGGACATAGCCTCGCCGAATACGAGGCGCTCAGCATCGATCGGCGCACGAGGGGCGCACGCATGGAGGAGGCGCTCGACGTCCTCAAGCTCGCCTGGACCGAGCGTCCCTTCGACTACGACGGCCGCTTCTACTCCCTACGGAATATCGAAGTCCGGCCGGAACCTCTCCAGCTTCCGCACCCCCCTCTATGGGTCGGCGCGACGACCGCTCCCGCGGCCGAACGAGCGGGCCGACACGGCGCCTTCCTCGCGGCCGCCTCCGTCGAGGCCGAGGTCCACACCGCCTATCACAAAGCCTGGGCCAAGGCCGGTCGAGACCCCGCCGACGCAAGGGTCTCCAATTGCTTTTCAATCACCACGACCCGAGAGGACCCCGAGCAGGTCTGGGCACGCAACCGCGAGCGTTATTTCTATCGATGGGACTTTTACCGGCAGATCCGAGAGGAGCTCGGGGATCCGAATCTCCGAGTCGGATCGGCCGACGGCCCGGCACAAGCGCCGACGGGGCCGCCGACGCCCGAGTCCTATCGAAATAACGAACTCATCGGCGATCCCGATCAGATCTTCGAGAGCCTCGCGCCCTCCCTGACCTCGCTCGGCGTCACGGAGCTCGTCGTCAACGGCCCCGCCTCTGGCCTCGACTGGCGCGGCGAGGGATACGAGAGCATCAAGCTCTTCGCGGACGAGGTCATGCCGCGTCTCGCGGCACTCTGAGATCGCATCCGCTCGTGCGCGTCGAGGAGCGCGCGCGCTTCGCCACTTGGCCGGCGGCGATCCATCGGGGCGATCGACCCATTAGGCGACTCGACGCGCTCGGGCATAGCTTTCGAGCGTCGTGCCCTCGAAGAAGTCGGGGTTCAGCGCCGTGTGCAGCGAGATCGCGTTGTCGGCCGTAAAGGACCTGAAACGGTCGGCGTCGAGGATGCCCTTCTCGACCAGCTCGAACGCCTCGGGCAGAACCCCACGCATATCCGTCACGTCCCAGTGGCCGACGTCGGAACCGAAGATCGGCTTGAGCGGCTCGCCACCGGGGATCAGCCGCTCATCGTAGGCGAGTCCCACGAAGGGGTCGTCCGCTTCGCAGCCGAAATAGAACGAGGGCACGAAGCGCCGCGCCAGATCGGCGCGTTCGCCGATCCCGCAGAGATGGAACTCGTCGAGCTCCTCCGGACGCGCCGAGCCCATTCGAGTGGCATCGTCCTGCGCATCTTGCCGGGCGAAGCCCACCCCCCCGTATTTCGAGAGCAACTCGTGAAATCGAGCTCGATCCAGGCGGGCCGGGTCGAGTTGCTCGATATTCGGCCCACCCCGTTTATCCCAGCGCCCCTGGAGGTCGGCGAGAAGTTGGGCGCCCCAGGCCACGCCGCCCTCGAGGAATGCGAAGGGCAGTTCCGGGAAGCGCTTCGTCACCCCCCCGAAGAAGAGCGCTTTGGCGAGGGCCTCACTCGCCGCCGCAAAATGGCCGACGTGGTTGAACATATACCGCGAGGGCGACTGCCGGAAGCCGAAGCCCATGCTGCCCCCATGAGCGGTGACCGCGACGCCGCGATCCAGACAATGCCGCCAGACGCGGTCGTAGTCTTCATCGCAGTCGATGCCGAAGACGTCAGCCCAGGGCCCCGTCGGGCCACTGCGACGGACCCAGCTCGCGATCGAGACGCAGCGCAGACCCAGCTCGTCGAGCGCGTGATCGATCCCCTCGATCGCCTCGCCAGGGGTTTTCATCGGGATCAGCGCCGACGCCGTCAGACGCTGACGATCGGCCGCAACCAGCTCGGCGAGATATCGATTGAGCGCACGGCATCCCCCGATGCGCATCGCGTCGTCTTCATGCTGCGCGAACATCAAACCCACGCTCGGATAGATGATCGAGAAGTCGAGCCCGAGCTCCTCGAGCCGCTCGGCGAGCAGCGCGGGCACGAAGGCGGTGGCCCGGTCGAGCGCACTCGTCGGACTCCCCCACCAAGGCGCCGCCGGGCGGCGCTGCCTGCGGGTCTCCGCCTCGCTCTCCTCCCAATAATCGTCCGCCGAGGGCATCGTCACGAAGCCCGCCTGCGCGACGAAGACCTCCGTAGCCGCTGCCCCGGCCTCTTCGCGGAGATGTTCCGCGAGAAGCGGCACCGACTCGAGCACATGGCCGTCGGCGTCGACCACAGGGTGGCCCAGCTGCCTGCGGATCTCCTGCGCTACGTGGCTCATGACGTATCTCCTCTGCTTTCATCGACCCGATCAACCACCCGAGGGTAGGCCAGAGGGTGCTATGGGCGCCAAACGTGAAACGCTAGGCTCTCCAACGAGGAGTGCGCGCCATGAGCCCCCAGGAAAAGAGCCTAACGAGATCGTCCCAGGTCCGCCGATCGCTCGACCATCCCATCCTCGACTCAGACGGGCATCACGTCGAGTACCAGCCCGCGGTCTTCGACGTATTGGCACGCGTCGGCGGGACGGCCATGGTCGATCGGTATAAGAAATGGGTCGAGGAAAACAGCCTCTTCGCCTGGTACGGCATGACCCCCGAGGAGAGAACCGACAACCGCGTCGTGAGACCCCCCTGGTGGGGTATCCCGATGAAGGACGCGCGGGATCGAGCGACGGTGATCTTTCCCAAGCTGCTGCATGAGCGCATGGATGAACTCGGCCTCGACTTCAGCGTGATCTATCCGACCTGGGGCCTGATGGTCGGCAACGTCGGCGACGAGGAGATTCGTCGGGCCGCCTGCCGCGCGATGAACATTTATAGTGCCGAGGTCTTCGCGCCTTACTCGGACCAGATGACGCCAGTCGCCGTGATCCCCAATGTCACGCCGGAAGAGGCGATCGAGGAGCTCGACTTCGCGATCGGAGAGCTCGGCCTCAAGTCGATCGTGATGAATGGTTATGTCGCCCGCACGATCCCCGCTGCGGGACGACTCGGGCCGGCCGGTGCCCGACACGGTTTCTGGCTCGATACCCTCGGACTCGATAGCGCCTACGACTACGACCCACTGTGGCAGCGCTGCGTCGAGTTGGGCGTCAACCCGACTTTCCACTCGGGCGGCATGGGCTGGGGCTCGCGTAACTCGATCTCGAATTACGTCTACAACCACATCGGTCATTTTGGCGCCGCCGGTGACGCGACGTGTAAGTCACTCTTCCTCGCCGGCGTCACCCGCCGCTTCCCGCAGCTGCGCTTCGCCTTCCTCGAAGGCGGGGTGGCCTGGGCCTGCTCGCTCTACTCCGACCTCATTGGCCACTGGGAGAAGCGCAACCTCGAAGCCCTCGAGAACTACAACCCCGCAAACCTCGACCCGGACGCCTTCGAGGCTCTCTTTGAACGCTATGCGGAACCGGCCTTTCTCGCCGGAGCCGAGGGCCTGACCAGCGCAACGGGAGGCCTTACCCCCCACGCCCAGACCGAGAAGGTCGACGAATACGGGCCGTGTCGGATCGAGACGATCGACGACTTCCGTGCGCTCTTCGTCGAGCCCTTCTTCTTTGGCTGCGAAGCGGACGACCCGACGACCTCCTGGGCCTTCGCTGAGCGGGTGAACCCGCTCGGCGCGAAGCTCAAGGCGCTCTTCAGCTCGGATATCGGCCACTGGGACGTGCCCGTCCTCGCCGATGTCGCCTGGGAGGCCCAAGAGGGCGTGCGAGAGGGTCTCGTCAGCGAGGCGGATTTCCGCGACTTCGTCTTCACGAATCCGGCGCGCTTCTGGACCGCCGGCAACCCGGCTTTTTTCGCGGGCACGCGGGTCGAAGACGCCGTCTCCCGGCTGCGCTGAGGCCCGACGGAACGGCGCAAGGCGCCCGGCTGCGCTGAGGCCCGACGGAACGGCGCAAGGCGCCCGGGGTCCCGGATGGACTACCGGGCGGCTCGGAAGGGTTCGATCACCTCTTCCGCGAAGCGCTCGACCGAATCACATTTGGCTGCCAGGTCCTCGAGTCCCACGCCGTCCCGATTCCAGGGCCACAGCTCGACCTCGTCGATGCCCAGCGCCTCGAGCCGATCCAGGTGCGCGGCGTCCGTCGCGTCGGGACACATGGCGAGCACCCGGAAGCCCTCGCGAGAGCGCCCCTCCCGTGCGAGCGCGGCCTCCATTTTCGGGATCGCCTGCGCCAGATCCTCGATTGCCGGCGCCCGCGCGATCCAGCCGTCGCAGAAGCGGGCCGCCCGGCGCATCGCGGCCGCCGAGTCGCCCCCAGCATAGATCGGCAAATGCTCGGGGAAGCAGGGCGACTGCCTCAGCCGAGGGAGCGTGAAGTGTCGCCCCTCGTGCTCGACCCACTCCCCGGCGATCAGGCGGCGCACGAGGGCGATCGATTCGTCGGCGCGCCCGCCCCGCGTATCAAAGTCGATCCCGAGCGCATCGAACTCCTCCCGGTTCCAACCCAGGCCCACCCCAAGCGCGAAGCGCCCGGGCGCGAACGACCAGATCGAAGCGATCGTGCGAGCCGTATGGATCGGGGAGTGGGCCGGTAGCTTGTAGACGTTGGTGTGGAAATGAATCCGCTCGGTGACAGCGGCCATTGCGGGGATCGCCACGAAAGGATCGAGGAATGCGGTCTCCGGTCCCCACCAGCGATCCCCACCCCCGCTGTAGGCCTCCGACGCCGCCGCGGTCCACGGGCCCCCGTCCGGAACACAGAGCGAGTCCCAGCCCGACCGCTCCGCGCTGCGGGCCAGCGGCAGATAGTGGCTCGGATCACACATCGAGACCGCGAGGCTGAACTTCACGAGGAGTCCCCCAAATAACGCTCTCGCGCGCGTAGGTCACGGCGGAGCGTCGAAGACGCACGCAGGAGGAGCCCCGCCGCAAAGAGATGAAAGATCATCATGAACGCGAGGGAGTAGCGGATCGACTCGGGACCTACTCGCTGCGCGCCGAGATCGTTCATCAGACCGACGAGTGGCGGCGCGAGCCCCAGCCCCAGGAGCGTGTTGAGCGAGGTGATGAAGGCCCCGGAGAGGGCCCGCATCTGGGGGGCAGCGATCGTATGAACCGCCCCGTAGATCGGACCGAACTGGACGCCGGCCAGGAAAGAGGCGGGCGCCAGCAGCGCGCTGGCCCAATCTGCGTCCGGTGCGAGCGCGAAAGCGACGCCGAAGGGGAAGACGAGTGCCGAAGAGATCGCGGGCAGCCAGGCATGCCATCGCGCATCCCGAGCGGAGAGCCGATCTGCCAGAGGACCGCCGGCGAGCGTGCCGAGCGCAGTAAAGAGCCCCGACGCGATCGCGAGTCGCGTGCCGGCGGCACTGGCATCCAGGGCGTGGACCCGGCTCAGGTAGGGCACGGACCAGACCAGAATCGTGTAGATCCCGACAGTATTCAGAGCGGCCGCA
>Ga0315316_10004405_pt1 | contig 10279 bp, 9 predicted proteins | sample M160m3416metaG_FD_203702 | JGI IMG/M metagenome (GOLD analysis project Ga0315316, IMG submission 203702) | Ammonia-oxidizing marine archaeal communities from Monterey Bay, California, United States - M1 60m 3416 | ecosystem: Environmental > Aquatic > Marine > Intertidal zone | place: USA... | reverse complement strand
TTGTGTTAGTTGTGAGGCGTACTTCAACGAGGACGACCTTGAGTCAGGCAACTGCCCTATACATGGGCGTCCTGTTGAGCACGTAACCGAAGAGAACTACTTCTTCAAATTAAGCCGCTATGAGCAACCTCTCCGGGATTGGTATGAATCCCACCCCGATTTCGTTTTACCCACAACGAAACGGAATGAAGCCTTGGGATTTATCAACCAAGGGCTTCGTGACTTCTCGATCAGTCGAACGTCCATTGACTGGGGAATTTCGCTGCCATGGGACACAGGCCACGTCACTTATGTTTGGTTTGATGCGCTGACGAACTACATCACCGCGGCGGGATATGTAGACGATCCAGCATCCTTTTCTCAGTATTGGCCGGCAATTCATCTCATTGGCAAAGACATCCTTCGCTTTCATTGCGTTTACTGGCCCGCAATGTTGATGAGCGCTGGTCTGGCTCCACCTGAACGGGTTCACGTTCACGGTTTTCTGCTTGTCGGCGGTGAAAAGATGTCCAAAACCCGGCTGAACCAGATTGCTCCGGCCGATCTGGTCGCGGATTTTGGGGTCGACGGAGTGCGACATCACTTCCTCCACGATCAAATTTTTGGCCCGGACGGAGACTTCAGCCACGAAGGAATGACCACCCGATACAACGCTGACCTTGCTAACAACCTCGGCAACTTGCTGAGTCGAGTAACGACGGTCGTCGGGTCAAAGTGCGGCGGCGTGGGAACAGCGCCGCGCGTAGACAGTCCGCTTGCTCCGATCGTGGCTCGGGAATATCGAACAATCGCTGAATCTTGGGAACGAATATCGCCTTCAGAAGCACTCGATGCGACTTGGCGGATTATTCGAGAGACCAATGCCTTCTTAGAGCAAGCCGAACCGTGGAAGACCGATCCTGGCCCCGTAGTGGACGCGATCCTGGGTGACGCCCTTGAGGTCCTGCGCATCGTATCGATCCTTGCCTCACCCGCCGTTCCGGGCGCTTGTGCAGAAATTCGCCGTCGGATAGGGCTGCCCGATGGCGCTGAAGAGGAACGACTTCCTGAAAGTATCGAGTGGGGCGGATACCCAGCGGGCCTCCCTGTCGTTAAAGGAGAACCACTATTTCCTCGACTCAAATGAACCAAATGCGCTGGACCGATAACCATTGCCACTTGCCGGACGAAGCGGACCTTGCGGCTTTGGTAGTGAAAGAAGCAAAAGAGCTTGGCGTGGAGCGACTCATCGATGTCGGTACTTCGGTGGAGCACAGCGCAACGTGTTGCGGCAGGGCCGCCGAATTTGATGGCGTGTGGGCTACAGCAGGTGTCCACCCCCATGCCGCCAAGGACGGAATTGAGGGTCTCGAAAATCTTCTGTCTCTATCTAAGGTTGTTGCGGTCGGGGAGTGTGGTCTCGATTACCACTATGACAATTCACCTCGAGATGCCCAACGACAAGTCTTTGCCGATCAAATTCAATTAGCTCACGAATACCAACTCCCGTTAGTTATTCACACGAGGGAAGCCTGGAAGGACACATTCGATATTCTGGATGCAGAGGGAGCTCCGGAACACACGATTTTCCACTGTTTCACTGGAGGCCCTGAAGAGGCGAAATCTAGTCTCCAACGTGGCGCCAGTTTGTCGTTTAGCGGAATCGTGACCTTTCCTAATGCCCCTGAGTTACGCGAGGCGGCGGCCTTAACACCGGCCGATCGATACATGGTGGAGACTGACGCCCCGTATCTAGCCCCCGTTCCGCAGCGAGGCAAGCAGAACCATCCGGGGTGGGTGACGCTTGTGGGCGCCGGAGTAGCACTAGCGCGAGGCGTCGAGGTCGAAACTGTCGCCGTAGAGTCTTGGAATAACGCATCAAAGATTTATGGGTTTGTCTGATAAATCCGAATTTGTGAGATGTCGCTAGGCTCGATTAAGTGGCTGCAATCTGAAGTGGGTAGCGGTGCAACCTGTGCTTTCTAAGAGCTGGCGAAGGATCGTGGTCACCTCATTATTGGGCGCCTTGGTGATCGCTGTCATTGGAACGGCGATAAATGACTCTCGACGGAACGCGCGTCGACCTGAGCCACCTCCAGTTGTTCGCATGATCAGAGAAGACCCGTTGCCAGATCTCTCAGAGGCCGGGTTCCGTTTAGGTGGTCTTGCTGTGTCATTGGTAGGGAGTCTTTTCTCAGGCACACAAGTAGTCATGGGCGCTGGTGATCCAGTAGTTGCGTCAACGTTGGTGGTCGTGTCAACGACAGTCGCTACGAGTACTTCGACTACGAGTACTTCGACTACGAGTACTTCGACTACGAGTCCTTCGACTACGAGTACTTCGACTACGAGTACTTCGACTACGAGTCCTTCGACTACGAGTCCTTCGACTACGAGTCCTTCGACTACGAGTCCTTCGACTACGAGTCCTTCGACTACGAGTACTTCGACTACGAGTACTTCGACTACGAGTACTTCGACTACGAGTACTTCGACTACGAGTCCTTCGACTACGAGTCCTTCGACTACGAGTACTTCGACCACTGTGCCTATTAGCCGCGAGCCCGAAAATGAATCCGTTGAACCGAACGTTGAGTCAACAATCTTTGGGCAACCGTATCTTGACAGTTGGCCAACTCTGGATATGTGGGACAGCATGGCATGGTGTGAATCGCGTCGCACTTGGGATGTGGACACTGGCAACGGCTACTTCGGTGGCCTTCAGTTCGCATTGGGTTCGTGGCAATGGATGGGAGGGACCGGAAGTCCAGCTGACGCCAGTAAGGAGGAGCAGATCTACCGAGCAAATTTGCTCTGGCAGGCACAAGGTTGGACTGGTTGGCCCGGTTGCAAGCAGTACTTCGGGTGGACGAAGTGGCAAGTACAGCAATGACTTTGTCTCTTGCTGATGTTCGACGTCTACTTACCGATGCGGATATAGATCCGAAGAAAAGCCTCGGGCAAAACTTCGTCATCGACCCCAATACCGTTCGACGCGTAGCGCGCTTGTCCCGTGTCGGGCCTGAGAGTCGGGTGGTTGAAATTGGCGCGGGCTTAGGGTCTTTGACTCTTGCTTTGATCGAAACCGGTGCCCGAGTAACAGCTATTGAGACGGACAAAGCTTTGATCCCGATTCTGACTGACCTTGTGGGTGATCATGCCCGAATCATTGAGGCAGACGTGCGCAACCTTAAATGGGAAGAAGTCCTTCCGAACCCTGGATGGGATCTGGTAGCGAACCTTCCTTACAACATCGCAACGTCGACCGTGCTTACGGTGCTAGATGAAGTTCCGTCGATCGACCGCATGCTTGTAATGGTCCAACGGGAGGCGGGTGAAAGATTAGCTGCGTCAGTCGGCAACTCGGCGTATGGGGCAGTTTCCGTTCGTGTTGCACTCAGAGCCAACGCTTCGGTGGTCGGTCACGTACCTCCCTCGGTCTTCTACCCGCGACCTCGAGTTACTTCTGCGCTGGTGGCAATCGAGCGGGTCGATCACGGCATCGAACCAAAAGTAGAAACCGAGCTAATAGAACTTCTACGAATTGCGTTTAACCAACGTCGCAAAATGCTCCGCAAGAGCCTAAGGAGTCGCGTTGACGAAGAAGTGATGGAAAGAGCAAACGTTGCGCCTACTTCCAGACCAGAGGAACTCGACTTGTCTAACTGGGTTGCACTTGCCCGAAGCTCCATAGGTACTAAACGATGACTGCCATCCGTTTACTCGCTCCAGCGAAGCTCACTCTTTCGTTGCGTGTGACCGGCCGCCGAAGCGACGGCTACCACTTAATCGACGCAGAGATGGTTTCAGTTGACCTCTGTGACGAACTCGTCGTATCGAAAGGTTCGGCTTTAGTGGTTCGTCCGACCGGGTCTGGGTTAGAGGTCCCCGTCAACGAAAATAATATTGTTGCCCGCGCATTAGAACTAGTTGGTCGAGAAGCTGAGGTGGTCATCGAAAAAAGAATCCCAGCGGGCGCAGGTTTAGGTGGAGGATCAACAAATGCTGCAGCGATCTTGCGGTGGGCAGGTTTAGGTGACCCTATGGCGGCCGTAGATCTAGGCGCCGACGTGGCGTTCTGTCTCCAAGGAGGTAGAGCTCGGGTTCGAGGCATAGGAGAAATACTCGAACCTTTACCCCATGTGGACCAAGAAATTACCCTTCTGATTCCACCCATAGGGGTATCGACACCTGAGGTCTATCGCTCATGGGACGAGATGAATGGGCCGACAGGACTGCACGGCAACGACCTTGAAGATGCAGCCATCGAGGTTGAACCCGAATTAGCGGAATGGCGAGACGCTCTGAGTGCGGGGACAGGAATCCGTGCCCGTCTGGCTGGGAGCGGTAGCACCTGGTTTGTTGAGGGCCGCCACGAACCGGTTGTGCATCGAGGCGTTTCCTCGCGAACCGTTCGTACGATGCCGGCAATGCCGTAACGAGTGGAAACAACCGCAGTTACTAACTGCGTTGATTTGAGATGGTTATTTGTTGCGACGTTGATAACGCGTGCGTCGAAGCATCTTCTTGTGCTTCTTCTTCCGCATGCGCTTGCGACGCTTTTTAACTAGGGATCCCATGTGGACCTGCAGGGTAGCTGGAGCAAGAGCAAGACCCAACGTGAAATTCTGTCTGTTTGTTCCCCCGCCCGACCCTCATAAGACAGTTCTCGTCGTTAGGCTAGGTCCGTCGGCCGTGCGCATTCAGTGCATCGTCGGTCGGGGATCGTTCAACTGGCAGGACATCGGGTTTTGGTCCCGACAATGGAGGTTCGAGCCCTCCTCCCCGAGCGGACAAGCTGCGGCTAAATTCTTGTTTCTGCCGTCTGCTCCGAAGAATGGAACCGCTCAACGTGAACCGATTTTCGTCTGAGCGTCGTCTAGGGGCAATGGTGCTTGCAGCCGGCAAAGGAACGCGTATGAAGTCAACGCGACCCAAGCCGCTTCATATGCTCTGTGGTCGACCGATGACCCGCTACGTAATGGAAGCGTTAGAGGCACTTGACCTAGAAAGCACCGTAGTGGTCGTCGGGTACGGAGCTGAGTCAGTAACGAAGACCCTCTATGAACAATCGGCTGACCCCACGCGGGTCGACTTCGTGGAACAGAATGTCCAGCGCGGTACCGGAGATGCCGTGTCAGTAGGTCTTCAGGCCTTTGAACCTCACGAACTTGACGACGACTTCGATTTGATGGTTCTCCCAGGTGACACGCCGCTTCTTAAATCTGAAACGCTGACCGAACTACACCGTGTGCACGCCGACTCGGGAGCCGCGGCAACGCTATTGACAGCGCGACTTGAAAACCCTTCTGGTTACGGGCGCGTAGTACGTGACAGTAAAGGTCGGATTGAGCGCATCGTTGAGCATGCTGATGCGGCACCGGAAGAGCTTGAAATCTCCGAAGTCAATACCTCGATTTATTGTTTCGATCGCAGCGTCTTGACGGCGGCTCTTAGAAAAGTCGATAGCCGGAACAATCAGGGCGAGTATTACTTGACCGATGCTATTCAGGTCCTGCGTGCCGCCGGCCATGCCATATCGGCTCTAGTGATTGACGATCCTGACGAGGTACGCGGAGTGAATGACCGCCAGCAACTAGCGGAGTGTGAGGCGGTTATAAGACAGCAGACAAACAAGAAATGGATGGCGGCTGGTGTCACGATGGTGGACCCCAAAGCGACCTACATTGACGCGACAGTCGTCCTTTCGCCCGATGTGACGCTCTTTCCGAACACTCTCTTGCAGGGTGATTGCGTGATCGGCGAAGGGAGTGAAGTAGGTCCTGATGTGCGTCTGACCGACACGTTCATCGGTGCTGGGTCCCATGTCCAATCGACCTCTGCCACACAAGCCAGGATCGGCGATAATTGCCGAATTGGCCCATATGCGGTTTTGGATTCGGGGGTTGAGGTCGCGTCGGGTACTGTCACGGGGCCGTTCTATACCTCACCTTGAAGCAGGAGTTGCGATGGAGCTCGTTACCAAGAAACGCTTACACCTATTCACCGGTCGAGCGAACCCAGCTCTCGCGGATAAAATTGCCGGCCATTTGGGTATCGAACTAGGCGATCCCGGCCTTATCGATTTTGCTAACGGCGAAATTAAGTGCCGATTCGCAGAATCGGTTCGCGGCGGCGATGTGTTTATCATCCAAACTCACGCGGCAACGGAAGCTATGAGCGTGAATGACGCTGTCATGGAGCATCTAATTATGGTGGATGCTGCACGTCGGGCTTCAGCAAAACGAATTACCGCTGTTGCTCCCTTTTACGGTTATGCCCGACAAGATCGAAAAGCGCAGGGTAGAGAGCCGATAACTGCCCGACTAATTTCAGATCTCCTACGGCGAGCCGGAGCTGACCGGTTAGTAAGCATTGACTTACACAGCGGGCAAATTCAAGGTTTTTTTGAAGGGCCAGTGGACCATCTCACCGCAGCACCGGTACTGATCGAATATTTGCAGTCGAGGATCCCGGAGGGGTCAATCATCGTGTCGCCTGACACTGGTCGGGTGAAAGTTGCCGAAAGATACGCGAAGCGATTGGACTGCGAAGTAGCCACGATTTACAAGCGTCGCTCCCTCAACGCGACAAACGAAGTAGAAGCGCTAGGTGTCATGGGTGATGTAAGTGATCGAACCTGCGTCATTATCGACGACATGGTCGATACTGCTGGAACGATTTGTGCTGCCGTTGACACGCTGATCGAACACGGAGCATCGGATGTGTTGTGTGCCACAACACATGCTGTTTTCTCCGGGCCGGCGGTCGACCGACTCAAATCTTCTCGTCTAAGCAAAGTCATTGTGACGGACACGGTGCCACTTCCCGAGGCGAAACGTTTCGACAAGTTGGAAGTGCTGAGTGCATCAGGAATTTTGGCGGACGCTCTCGAATCGGTCTTTGAAGACACCTCGGTATCTGAGATCTTCGACGGAGATAATCTCTCATAGAATATCTACTCGCTTAGCGGGTGAGTGATGCGTAGTCGCTGGCTCTACAATAGTTAGCTCTCACGGGACGGCTTCATAAGAAGCGTTCTATAAGTTGCTATTCGCAGGAGTCGTCAGCCATGTCGTCAGATCTGAAACTCGAGGCTGAGACCGGCCGCGCACTTGGCAGCCGTTCATCGCGACGCCTTCGCCGCAGTGACAAAATTCCGGCGGTCGTCTACGGCCAGGGATCTGAACCACTGTCAGTGACCCTTGACAGGCTGAAGTTTCGTGCTGCGCTTAACGCCGCAGGCCCCAACGCCGTGATCACACTTGATGTCGACGGCACTGACCACCTCACTATCGTCAAGAACATGCAACGCGATCCGATAGCCAATCGCGTAACCCATGTTGATTTCATGCGCATCGACCTGGATCAGCGACTCATTGTCGACGTGCCCATCACTCTCGTTGGGGAAGCAGCGATCGTGGGTCGAGAAGGAGCCGTCGTCCAGCAACAAATGATGACGCTTACGGTGGAAGCCCCAGCGGGCAATATCCCACAATTGTTCGAAGCGGACATCACAGAAATGTCTATCGATAATCCAGTTCGCGTATCTGACTTAGATATGGGAAGTGGGGTTATCCCTCAGGCCGAAGATGACGCGCTGATAGCGATAGGTCAACGCAGCAGGGCCGCCGTTGCAGCTGAAGAAGCAGAAGAGGACGAGCTCGAAGAGGGCGAAGAACTTGATGCTGAAGCCTCAGACGGCGACGAAGAAGCCGGCGACGACGCTGGCGCCGATAGTTAAGTTGGCCGGCAGTGTCGGTCTTTCGCCGAGCCGCAGAGCGGCGCGGCACTCCGGCAAACTATTTGGTGCTAGGCCTCGGTAATCCAGGCGATCGGTTCTTAGGAACGCGACACAACCTCGGCTGCGAGGTAGTTGAGCAATTAGCTGAAGGGGTTGGGGCCTCTCTCCGCCTCTCTCGATCAGATCGCGCTCGGGTAGCCACCATTAACTTTTCGGGCCTCCGTGTGGTGTTGGCTTGTCCAACCACATTCATGAACCTGAGTGGTGAGTCAGCCGCTCCACTGATTCGCCGCAACGGCATTGAAGAAGTGGCCCGTCTGATCGTGGTGCATGATGAATTGGACTTAGAACCGGGACGCGTCAAAGTAAAACTCGGCGGTTCGGGAGCCGGCCACAATGGACTTAAGTCGATCCGCCAGCACCTGGGAACAGAAGATTTCATTCGGGTGAGGATCGGGATCGGTAAACCACCGAATCCGCAGGCAGGTAAAGACTGGGTCCTAAAGAAACCTTCGAAAACTGATCGGTCTTTTCTAGACGCGGCCGTTCAGGTTGGGGTTGATGCCATCGAAAAAATTATCCGTGATGGTGTCGAACGAGCAATGAACGATGTCAACGGTTCGACACAGTGAACCTGAGTGGACCCCTTTCGTCATTGCCAAGTCGAATTTCTAACGACGGCGTCCTCAATCAGTTACTAGGTAAAAAAAACGCAGAAGTTGCCGTGTCGGAAGCTGCGCGAGCGTTCTTTATCGCTGGCCTCGCCGAAATTTCCAACCAGACGCCAATACTGGTGGTAACGCCGAGTGCCAACGAAGCTGAAATCTTAGGAAATGATCTGAAAATTTGGTTGGGAGGAGGACGCGTTGGGGCCTTCCCGGCATGGGAAACTCTTCCATTCGAACGAGTTAGCCCCGCCATAGAAACTATGGGACAGCGGGTCGATTTTTTGAGTCGATTGACACGGGGTCATTCCCCTGACGTCGTAATAGCGCCTATCCGTGCCCTACTTCAGCGCTTAACGGGAGATACATCGGACATCGAAGTATTTGAAGTGCGTCGCGGGGGTACCGCAGACTTATCTGCTCTGTCGGAGTCGTTCATTGCGCTCGGGTATCGGCGCGAATCTCAAGTTGAACATAGAGGCGAGTTTGCTGTCAGAGGCGGCATTATGGACGTCTTCCCGGCAACGGCAGATTCTCCAATCAGACTTGACCTATGGGGAGACGAAGTTGAACGACTAACAGAGTTTTCAGTCACAGACCAACGATCCACGGCCGAAATCAGCTCGGTGACCATCGCTCCGGCCCGAGAGATGCGTCCGACTCCCACCATCCGCGAACGCGCCAAGGAGCTCATCACAAGCGAGCCCTGGGGGAGGGAGCAGTGGGAGCGAGTGGCAGAAGGCCAGCTCTTTGATGGCATGGAGTCATGGTTGCCATGGCTCGTTAGCGAAGAACTGGTGCTTGCAGATTTACTGAGCTCTGAGGCATTAGTGCTGCTGATTGATCCAAAGCGACTGAAGGACCGATCCCTAGACCTGATTGCCGAGGAGACTGACTTGGCGCGCACACTTGCCAGCACCTGGCAAGCGTTAGATGACGACGGAAACCTGCGGCCGTTCCCAGGACTCCATGTTCCTTTCGAACGGATGCTCCAAAAATGTGACGCCAGCGTTTGGGCGATTGACAGCATTCCAACGGGACCCCAACAACCCAAATTTGAAACGGTCCCGTGGGAGACCGCCGCTGGAAGCCCCATGCGCCTTCTTGATCAAGTAAGGGAATTGTCAATTTCCGCCGGTCAACGTTTAGTTGTGGCCGCCAATGGGTCGGGATCAGCACAAAGAATGGCCGAGACGTTGCGTTCGGAAAGTATCGATCTCCAGGTTCACTCCGCAGACACCTACGACGGAGAGACCGGTGGCCATGCGGTCGCAGCGCCACTCGAACGTGGCTTTATTGCTCCCACACTCGCTCTGGCTGTCCTTACTGAACGAGACATCACAGGTCGTCGCCGAACGCACCGACCCGTTCGTCCACGAGCAGGCTCACAACGAACCTTCGAAGATTTGCAGCCAGGTGATCACGTAGTGCATCACCATCACGGAGTTGCTCGTTACAGCGGTATGGAACATCGGACTCTTATGGGATCCGAACGTGATTATTTGGTACTGGATTTCAAAGGAACCGACAAGCTTTACCTGCCAAGCGATCAGATCGAGCTAATCCGACCTTACACAGGAGGGGAAACACCGGCACGCAGCCGTATGGGCGGCACCGACTTCGCGAAACAAAAAGCACGGGTACGAGACGCAGTTTCTGAGATTGCCCAAGAACTGGTAGTGCTTTATCAGTCTCGTCTAAATACGCCTGGCTATTCGTTCCCTGCCGATACGCCTTGGATGCGCGAACTCTCGGATTCTTTTATTTTTCAAGAAACACCCGACCAATTGACTGCAATTCAAGATGTGCTCTCCGATATGGAATCGCCTCACCCGATGGACAGGTTGATATGTGGTGACGTTGGGTTTGGCAAAACCGAAGTAGCGATGCG
>Ga0315316_10004402_pt1 | contig 10280 bp, 21 predicted proteins | sample M160m3416metaG_FD_203702 | JGI IMG/M metagenome (GOLD analysis project Ga0315316, IMG submission 203702) | Ammonia-oxidizing marine archaeal communities from Monterey Bay, California, United States - M1 60m 3416 | ecosystem: Environmental > Aquatic > Marine > Intertidal zone | place: USA... | reverse complement strand
TATGTGAAAGAGAACAAAAATAATAAAATAATTGACAATCACGCGAATCATGTATATACTAGATCAAACCCCCAATATGACCTATTCTGATTCAAGTATTAACAAACATAATACAGCACAAACTATAATTACCACTTCAATCAATCCATATCCTCCCACGATAAACCACTTTCAACCACATCTAACCTATCAGTAGGCGGTAGTGTGATATCATCCATATCATTCCAGTGTATTATCTCATAAGTCTTACCAACGTCTAACAAACCATTCCTATCTTCCCTTTTCCAAGGGTCATATGTATACATAACATAACAATAATAACTTGTATATCCTACATCCTGTATTTCACAGTGTATAACCTCTTCCTTACTAATAACCAAGTAACGAGCTACATTTATTTGTGTGCCCTCATGTTCCCAATACTCTATCAATAAATCACCCGGCTGGTATATATACTTTTTAGTCATTTATTTTTTATACCCTCGGAATGATTTGTTTTATCACATGAATGGTTTGTCAGGCTTTCACAAAATCCTTTTGTTGTACCTCGGTTGTTTTCCCTTTGCAATCGGTTTGTAAGGATTCGATGCAATACACAAGCATTAGGGGATAATCCGATTCTAATACAAAATATAGGTTATAGCCCTCATTTGGATTGACGACCAATTGGCCACGTTTAAACTTCATTTTTAAGCCCTCTAAGATTAATTAGTCACACTTAAACGATTGTCCACACCTTATCATATTCTGCAAGGTCTTTGTCGGTCATAATCCAATCGTCCAATTGGTTCACTTCCCAATAATCTCGTTTGTTACCTGTATATAAACAATATGCCCTAACCATTCTCGTGTATCCCATCTTATTCTCTTTCCCTTTATAGGGATTGGTATCGATTATTATCCACTTTGACCCTGTAGGATTATGATTTAGTACTTGCCCATTTGTCATAAACTTATTTGCTTGTTTCATGGGCATCACTCGCTGATATAATTTTTAAGTTACCTTGTCTCTCGCACATCTTTAGCCACTTGATTTCATAATATTTATTATGGTTAACCTTCTTTCTTTTCTCGTGCGAGTCATATACCACATGACACTTCCATCCTTCTGTCCTCTGTTGCATCGTTCCGATGTTAGTGAGGATGGGATTTAACAAAATCATTTTCACGGTTCTATCCTCTGTTCCATCATAGAGCGAACGCTGTCGCCATTTGATTTCTACCATATCACCTGTTTGAAATCCATCTATCATCATTTTATCACTCTCAACACCCTGTTAGAAAAAATTTGGGCGAAAAAAAATCGGCGCGAATCACGCCTATCACATTAAGGGAGGCCGCCGCTGTCACCAATCGCTCCGGCTTTCGAGACAGAACTCTGGAATGTTCATAACTGTATGCAAGTCCTCTTTATCTTCTGGCGGTGCTGCAATTACATAACAACGACAGTATTCAACCCATTCATCATGGTCGGCTAACTTAATCACTCGCCACTCTTTATCATATACACGGTCTTTATATGTGAGCATCTGGCCGACTTTATGTCTCATTGTTTTCTCTTTAAGTAATTAGAATTAATCTCGAATACTGTATTAACGGTGTTGACTTCAGAACGTGGAGCCAAAATACAATATATAACCGTCTTATGATAGTAAGAATTATATTGTGAATACTTAAAGTCCAATACTATCCCCTCGTACCCATTTGTTGATACAACAATATCCCCTTTCCTAAGTCCCACTCTCTAGGCTCCATTCTAATTTCTGATATGCTCCACTTTTAAATGTAGCATGATAAAAACTATGTCTTTCTGCTGACTCCAATGCACCATAGGGATTTAGTATAACATAAACCTCTGTAAACTTGCCCATAAAATCGTCTTGCCTGTCATTGCTTAGGACAACCCATTTAATAACTGGCTTTCCAGATTTGTTAGCCGTTAACATATCACCGGCTTTAACATTTTCAATTGTAAAACCTTTAGTCATCGATTGCAATCACTCGCTCATTAGTCTGGAAATAAGGGCGTTCTGCACATGCCTTAGTCGTCATCCACATACGCTGACACTTGCTAGGAACCGGCTTAGGAGCCTCCATATCAGTCAATACGATATGTCCATCAAACTTATTCTCGTTTACCCAGCGCGTTGGAGCGTTGAAGCAAGTGCCGCCGTACATGTAACGTTCTTTCTCGTGTCGCTCTCCTTTCTTCCACACATGGATATGCTCAGTTGAAACTTCAGTATCGAAAGGAACAATTGTAAACTCTGCTAGTTGGGCCAACTTTTCCAATTCAGAATAGAAAGCCGCAAGCATGGAGTCAGATACAGAGCCGGATTGGTCAATAGATACCGCAATCTTAGCCTGTCGTTGTGCTTTGCGACCGGGATGAACATAAGCATAGCGACGGTTTAATCTTTTAATCGTTGAAGTCTTGTTAGCTCTTTGGGAAGCCTTGACAAAAGAACGAAGAACAGAACGCCAGTTTACTTTAGGAGTGATAGCCTCCTTAATGTCTTTACGCATTGATTGAGACACTGAACCGAACCCTTTGGATTGGGCCTCGACGTATGCCTCTTTGACTGCCTCTTTAAGTCGTTCTTCTGCAATCTTTCGCTTCTCATCAGTACCATCGGAGTCACCCCAATCAGAATGGTCATCAAAACCGTTACCATTTCCATTACCGTCACCCTGCTCTCCAGACTCACCTTTTTCTGATTCATCTGAATCGCCTGACTCGCTGTCGTTCTTATCCTCGTGTTCGGGAAGCAATGACATATACTCTTCAGCCGAAAGATGCGGAGCAAGTTTAGCAAAGGGGCCAACGCTTGGAATCAAAGCCTTATCCAATGGTAACATAGAAGAAACGACAACGTAACCAGATGGCGATTCAAAATCCTTTTCAAAGCTAGATAGCTCGGAATTGATAGCCAAATCGGTCGCAACATTCCACTTCTTAGTCATGCGTTCGCCGGGTATGCGACTGGTAACGTGAAGTAACACAATGTGATAGAACTCATGCAACAAAACACCCTTGACAAAGGCAGGGTTAGCTTCATGCAATTCATTCATAAACTCTGGATTGTAATACATCTCGAATCTGCAACGGTCTTCATTGAACTTAACGCCAGCGGTAGGAACCGCTTTGGTGGCAACCTTCTCCATGCGTCGAGACAGGGCTGCGAAGAAAGGCTCATCCCGCAACAAGCTAACGATATGTTCATCTAAATTAAAATCAGTCATTGAATAACTCCGAATTACATGTACATTATACACATAAATTAGGGCTTTGTCTATAGAAAAGTTGTCAAGTAAATGTCAAGAGAAACGAAGGGAGCGCGGGTACTGGCACAAGGATAAAAAACCCAATACCCGCGCTGCAACCTTAGCTATCACGCGGTTGGACTATTTACCTCCGAGTAGCTTAATGAAAGCATCCATCTTGCCCATCTTTCCAAGTTCTTTATGGAAGTTTGAGCCGTTTTCTGCTGAAATTTGGGTATTCCCAGCGGTCAACGTGGTGAATAACTTCATTCTAGCCTCGGAGGGTAGAGTATCAAAGTATTTAACTAAGTTGGTCATGCGGCCATCCTCGATTGGGTTAGCGAATACGTCGGTTGCATCAATCTTTTCAATCATTGCAACGTGGTCCACTAAGCCGAAGTCTTTAGTTTTATCAATCTTACCGTGGTCCAGAATATCTTCCACGGTTACCTGTCGCTCGTAGTTCTCAACAAAGTCACGGAAGGATACCGCAGCTTCAAAGCCAACAAATCCGTGCGAAAGGTTAAACAACAAACCGAGGTCTGCGTTCTCGTTGTCAAGCATACCGACCTTTGCGAGTGTGCTATCAAGTCGGTGCCATGAACGTCGAGAAGGGTATACCATACCGGGTTCAAACTCACCTTTGTGCTCTAGGTGTTCGCGGTTCTGGTTGATGAAGTCCCACATTAAAGGATTAATCTCGCTTTTACCCCAATCAAGCCAGTCCTCAACAGAAGGCTCCACATCGAAAGTAACCCAGCGGTCAAGTTCAGCAGGGTCCATATCAGCAACTTGGTACTGTGCTGCATGAACGCCGCCATTGACTGCGCCGAATACAACGGTGCCGGGATGAAGTTTCCAGCCGTTGATTTGACGGCTATCTCCAAGCTGGAAAAAGCCCTGACGAACCTCCGTTGTCGCTCGGTCAACTTCATCGAGGAAGAGTACCACAGGCTCGGTACAAGCCTTGACCAACCAAGCGAAAGGACGCAAAGAAGCTGCCTTCTCGCCGTTGATTGTCACCTGCTTAGGTGATGGCAATCCGAGCAAGTCGCCTTCAGTCATTTGAGATGCACGAATCTCAACAACTGGTAAAGAAGTTTCACCCTCTTGAACCGGGCGTGTTTGAGAACCGTCCCAAGTAAGACCTTGGGCGGTCTGGTAAGCAACCCATGATTTACCGATACCGTGACGGCCACGGATAAGAACGGAATAAAGGTTAGATTCATCCCCCGAAAGAAGGGTAGGAATCATTGACTTGAGGTTTGAGAATGTGATAGCAACTGACATTGTGATAGCTCCAGTTTTGTTAATAAATTAGTTAGTAAATGGGTTAGTGAATCGCTCAATTTGTATATACATTATACACGTTTGAGATGGGCTTGTCTACATAAAAGTTGTCAAGTAAATGTCAAGAGATTATTTATCCATATAGGTTTCCCAATCCTCTTGGAAATCGTCATCACAACCCCCTGTTGTTTGAGTGCATCTTGCCATGCCATTCCATGAAATATTTTTCCCAAATTTCCTCTTTCGTTGGGATACCCTTCCCCTCGTAATACCAAGGTTCATCGGGATTCACCCACTGTCCCGCGTAATATATGTTGTAAAACACATCGCCATCTGTGCCGTTAGGATAGCACAGAATAACGTCCAGTTCCGCTTCTAAAATGATGTATGTGGCAAGTAGTTGTTGGTACATGTAGAACTCCCTGATTTGTATGTACATTATACACGTTTGAGATGGGCTTGTCTATAGAAAAGTTGTCAAGAGAATGTCAAGACAGGTTATACAGGGATAACCATGTCGCGCTTGATATAAGTTGTTTCACCAGAACGCAAACGGACCTCCATCATCCCGCCGGTCTTGCGATATCCAAGCCACACGGCACAACGAGCACGTAGGATGGTGAAGGTTTCACTAGCATGAACCCCAACGCATACACAAGTGGGTGGAAGTTTGGTTTCACCGGCTGATGTCATCCCCATACTATTTGGGCTTTCATACCACTCTGTTACCTCCTTTTCAGTCAAAGGTCGATAAGTAGATAAAACACCTCTTTCGTCGTCGGACCTTTTACCAACGGGAAACTCTAGCTGGCCTCCAGATGCAGGGGTGAAACACTTACTTATGTTTAACTTAGCTGTCATTCCTTTACGCATTTTAACTCCACTCTCTGGAAGAGGGTTAATCCCCTCGTTCTGTATATACATTATACACCTTTTGAGTGCCCTTGTCTATAGAAAAGTTGTCAAGTAAATGTCAAGAGATTATTTATTTCTTATTTTATAGTATTGGCTGGAATTAGAACTCTCGGCATCCCAACGGCTCAGTAAATGGACCCTGTGTACCCATGTGGAATCTCCCGGCTCTACGCTTTTATACATACTGTATTTGGAACCTAGGTCATCGTTAAAAATGCACGTCACCCTTATCAGGTCTTTCCTTTTGTTCCCATGTTTATCTAGGGGAGTGTGAACCTCGGTTACCAGAAATGCGCCGATAAATTTATCATCCATGCGGTATCTTTCCACTATGTCGCCAACCTGTGGCTCTAGCGGCAAAGCTATAAACATTTGAACCACTTACGAGGCATATTAGTCGCCATTGATTCATCATAATCTTCTTCATCAATCTCGTAGTCCGTCACCATTGCGCGAGCGGCTTCGTTGCGTTCGTAAAGGGCGGCGATTTCTGGTATCATGTAAATCATTCGTACATGAAAATAGTAATCATTTGCCGCCGTGATTACCATTGGTGTATCGGCTTTGTTTATTTTCTCCACGACGATGAAGCGGCAGAACTCATTATACTCGGTGCCGTCGTCCTCGTATTGGTCATTCCATGTGTCAGATATTACCCCGTGTTCCGAGATAATATCCCCTACCTTGATTGCAGATGAGTGCATAATAAATTCCATTATAAATATCCCTGCTCTTTTCGCATTTTATCGGCCTCTTCATCTCGTGTTAGCCCCTTGGTTAAGGTGCGAAAAGAGTCCCTTGTGGTCCTTTTCTTAAAGTATTCCTTAAGAACCTTTTCGCTTTCCACATCTTCACAAGTCAACCAGCCGAGGGGAGGCTTTTGTGCATCGACTTTAGAGATAACAGTGGGAAAATAAGTAAATTTAAACCTCGAATACCACCCACCATCGTCTCTATCTCCATTAAAACTCTGGAAAGAGTCCAGTGTTAGCCTATTCCAGAGCAAATCATAATCCAATGGGAAACCCACGCCTTGGTCCCAAGGCTGCGACAAGCTAGACATTGGCTTCATTTTAAGCGGAGCACGTGAACCGATGTCATCACTGTAATAATTATAGGCATTTTCCCACACGTTGATGTTATTCCACATCACGCTAGTAACTACCATAGGAGTTTTGAAGCGTGCGCGATGGACTCTGTTCTTATCGACAAGGGATTGCGGGTCTACAAGCTGGGTATTGCTTTCGCTCTCGACAACGGCACCCACAAAAATACCTTGATTGACCATTGCTTTAAAAATTTGCTTGCGGTATTCTACGTTATTCGCCCTAACCTTCTCCATATCCGTTTGGAGTGCGGTACAGGTTTTGCGGTTGTGACCACCTTCTAGACAATAAGAGCACTTGCGCGAAGTGCCAGATGCCTTACGTCTTGCTTTTTTCGCATCGTATTGAGCAACGACATAGTAATCGTTACCATGACTTTCGCGAAGGACTTCAATACGTTGGGCATAGACGGAACATGAAGAACGGTTATGTCCCAATTCACGGCAGTAGCCACAGCGAACGGTATTTTTGTGTGTTTTATGAATGATAGGCATGTGATAGGCTCCTGTCTTAATTACATATACATTATACACGTTTTTTCGAGTCTTGTCTATAGAAAAGTTGTCAAGTAAATGTCAAGAGAATTAATGGACTATCAAGGTGAGGCGGGAACTGTTCATCCGGCGACGTGGGCGGTTTACTCGGATTCCCGCCATCCTAATCTGAAATTTCTTTATTGATGCAACTCACATGTTGCCCCCTAGATAATGGACACTGAAAGTATCTATTGCGTCACTCTGTGAAGCTCAACTTTCGCCCTTAGAATCAGGAGCCAGACCTGTCAGATATTGGTCTGGGTTTTCCATGGTACACTTTTAACCTTGATAGCCCAAAATTCAGAAGTTTGACACTAACACATCCTCCACAAATCTCTAGGCAATGAGCATAAATCTATCGTCTTTGTTGTTTCTCCCGGCGTGTATGCTCGGTGTCCATACAATAATACACAAAAGGCTTTAGGTCTTCCCCATTGTTCTTCTGTAATCTCCAGAACAAGCCAGCGGTTATGCACTTTAAAGGGGTAAGATTTAAAAACGCTGAAAAGATTCATGCCCTCTTTTATCGAAAAGGGACATAAAACCTTTGGGTTACTGTTAATCATAATATCGTCGTACTGGTCTAAACTAGCCATTATTTATTCCCTCGCTTGTTCTTAAGCCATCGCTCTTGAATCTTTACAGGTGCGGTTTCACCGAATGGTAGAATAGAATAAGTCTTTGCGCCCTTGGTGGCTGAAGTTACAGGTCCAGAGTTATCCACTACCAGCGCGATGCAGTCACGAAAGCGATAGTGTGGCCCTTTGGCGGTTCGGCGCACTTGAACCAAGCAACCCACCCCATAGAGAGGTTCGGATTGGATGGTAGCGATGACGTTCTGGACGTACTTGTTCTCGACAATTTTGTGGTACAACTTTGCGGTCGGAATCATTTCTGGTGAAAGGCGATAACTCGTAACCAAGTCTTGAAAATAGGGAGGATTATTTTCATAGTAATCCATAGCTATCTCCCATTTCTGGCGCATTTCATCGGTGAAGCCATCATTCCATGCCTGACGCTGGGCGATAACTTCGGGAGAGTAATTTGCTTCCACCTTTTGGACCGTTGCCCATTGTTTATTGGATACACGTCCGTGCTTTTGAAAATAAGAGTTCACAGAAGTAATAAAACCCTTTTCCCAATTATTAAGGTTTGGATTCTCGACAAGTTTTTGAATTCGTTCGGCTTGTTTATCAGACATAAATGTTTCCCTCATTTGTATATACATTATACACGTTATTTGTGCTCGTGTCTACAAAAAAGTTGTCAAGTAAATGTCAAGACGGACTTTTTATGCTTCTCTTTGCGGGAATACCCTTTCTTACTGTGGTATCCGGCAGAGCCGCCGTTCTTATGCCTGTGTTGCATCTGGAGAGCAACCATGTTGCGCTTTGTTACTTTCTTTTTTTTCATTTGTCACCACCCATGAATATCTTTCTGTATCTTTTATTTCGTCATGTCCAATGGATACTATATCGCCCTGTGAGAAAAACCCAGTAATGTCATATAGGCAATATGCTTCAAATTCAAAGTCATCCATCTGGAGGATGATATATTTTCCCAAGCATCTGTTTATTACTGTATCATACTCTGCCAGTAAATCTCCCGGCTTGACTTTCTTTCTTAGTACCGTCATTGGACTTCCCAAATCCAAGCCTTCCTATTTTTAAGGTCTGTGTGGGCAAAGTTGGTCTTGTGCATGGGAGGCCAGAAACCATCTCGGTCATATAGTGAAACAACCGTAACCTCTTCGTCGTCCATAGAGATGATAAAGAAAACGCCCGTTAGGTTCGCAGTCTTGCCACCCATCCCTGTGACGTACTCTCTCAAGATATTACCCGGCTGATACCTGTACATCCTAATCCTTTTCTATCTCTATCTCATCGGCTGGTAGCCAGCCATCCCATCCTGTAGACAGGGAACCGACTAAGACACATTCACGAGAAGCTAAAAGTCCAGCACCTCGAAACGATTTGGTTTCCCTAAAGAAAACAAACAAAGGGCCGTGGTCTTTCACGCGGCCTTTGGTTCGAGATGATGCTTTGCTATTGAATGAAATATTCAGCTTGTCGCCATTATTAAAATGGAAGTTCTTCATCTAGTTGTTCCTTAATCCAATCGGGGCAATCGTCGCCCATATCTAGTTCTTCGTCTTCAAATGAGGAAAAGCCCTCATAATACTCTTCTGCTGTTTGGGTGTAAAGGTCTGAAAGTGATGGTTCTGTTTTACGCATGTGCGCTCCTGTGTTTAAGTTATAATGTATTATACACGTTATTTTGATTTAGGTCAATAGAAAAGTTGTCAAGTAAATGTAAAGTGGGGGGATTTTCTCCCCCCACAGTGTATTGTTTATAGCTCCTCAACTTCAACAGTCTGGATTAGCTCCAAGCCATAAGCGGAGGGTGCTTTTGACATCTCTTTCCACAAAGACTTTGCGCGGTATTGGCGATTTTCTCCCCAGTTTAGACGCTTCCATTCAAAATAATAGGCTTGCTTGCTGACTTTTGACTTGTTCTTGACGTAAACTCCCATGGATTCATCTTCCAATTCCTTATCTAGCTTCTCCAGAGCAGCGGCGAATTTGGCATAGTTGGTGATTCTATAGGAATTCTCAAGTACTCGCTTCAGAGCAAGTGCGTAAAGCAGAATGTTGTTTGAGGCCAACTTTGTAGGCTTTGCATCGGCAACTTTTTCAAGTGCGCCCACAATGCTGATGGTATTATTCCAAACCTGTAGGGGATAAATCGAGCGAAAATAGCCGCATAAGCCCACTTCCTCACCCTTATGGAAAAGGTCGTCCAATGTAGTGCTGGAAATAGTTTGCCCTTCGTCTTCGACGTGCATAAAAATTTTAACCAAATCTTCATGCTGCTTCATTTTTGCTTGGGCTTTGGGCGTGTACAACTCCACAAAAGTGGAAAGCTGAAGCATTACCTTGCGAAGTTCTGCCGCGAGGGGTGTATTCATGGCATTGCGAAAATGCTGCGCTACCAGAGGCGCACCCGAATTGATGGCAATAAAGATTTCTGCCAAGTTAGTTCGCGTGGCTTGCGTATACTCCACAATATTGAGGTGCATATGGAGAAAAAGATTCCTAGCTTCCTGATTAAGGTCTTCAAAAGATGCTCCTTCGAGGGTCTTGATTTGGCCACAATCATCAACGTATTT
>Ga0315316_10004401_pt1 | contig 10280 bp, 11 predicted proteins | sample M160m3416metaG_FD_203702 | JGI IMG/M metagenome (GOLD analysis project Ga0315316, IMG submission 203702) | Ammonia-oxidizing marine archaeal communities from Monterey Bay, California, United States - M1 60m 3416 | ecosystem: Environmental > Aquatic > Marine > Intertidal zone | place: USA... | reverse complement strand
GTTAATTTAACCAGCGATGAGCATGTGGTTGTGGAGATTAACCCACCAGATGACTATAAAGTTGATGAAAAACATAGCGCATTGGTCTTGAGGTAAATTATGAATCCTACAGCAGAACAAATTCAAAAGATTAATCATTTCAGTAAAGTGCCAAAAGGCATGTGCGAAAAAATTGCTTCTGTGGTTGAAATTCAGGAATGCCAGCCTAATAACCAATTACTCACGGAAGGTGACACAGGTGATACTATGGTTCTTGTTTTCCAAGGGCAGGTTGAAGTTTCAAAAAATATGATGGTGAAAACTGCTAGTGGTATTACCACATCCAGGAAGCCTATTATAAGGCTGGAAACAACGGACCCGCCTCCCACTTCAGATCCGATTACAGAACCAACAGTATTTGTTGTTGAGGCTCCTGCATTTGGAATTGGTGAATTTTCGCTTGTCTTAGACGATGCAATTCGAACGGCTCATGTTCATGCAATGACTCCCGTGAAATATGGAATTCTCACACTAGATGATTTTTCAAATATTGTCAAAGATAACCCCGAAATCGGTGGTTCTGTTTATTTTGAAGTTGCAAAATCAGCCGTGCAAAACCTGGCAACAGCCAGCGGGGATATATCTAACTTGACTCAAGCATTCTTTTTTGCCCTGACCCGTTAAAAAAATTATTGTTAATAGTTTTGCTCGGTTGATACTACCGGTTACAGTATAATTATTATTTTTGAATTTCTAATCGATCACCTGATTTTGGTTTGTTGATTTCCACATCCAATTCCCATATGGCTACCGCATTTTGTATAAGTAATAATTCATTTTCATGAATGAATTCATCTGCATTAGCAATATCAACATATGCATGGAGTAGCTGCAGCAATTGATTCGAATCAGTTTCTTCAGAATTTTTAATATTCATTAATGAATCTTCATATTGCTTTTGTCTTGATTCTTCATTTTCTAGTCCAATAAATTTTTCGGTTGCTAATCCAAAATCAGAGTTAAAACTCTCATTTGTCACATCTTTCACAAATTTCCCAAAACTTTCAAAAATAATTCCCTTTTCCGATTCATCAATTTCCTGATCAGCGAAAAAGGAAATGCAAAGAAGAGTATAAAGAATATCGTGATCCATTACCCATTCTGTTGGTTTTTCATCATCAGATTTTTCACGGGCAGATATTTTACGCTGTAGGTCTTCCATACGTTCTTTGTCTACATCGTTCAAATAGCCATCTTGACGTTGGCGTCTTTGCATTAGTTTATCTACTTCAAGCGTTAAAAATTGGACATCACGCTCAAGGGCTTCTAACCGATTATCCATTAATTCAAAAAGGAGTTCCTTAAATGGGTCTAACTGATCTTTTTCCGGTGCAAAATAGATATTGAGATTTCCGCGATCAGTATCTTCCCAGAAAGTTGGCCCAAAAATCGATAATAAAAAGCATTGCGTATTTGCGTTCGCTTTGAAGGATTTCTCATCAAAATATGCTAGGTCATCCAGATAATCTTCCGCAATGGCTATGGCAAAATCCTTTTTATCCACAGACAAATAAAATAGTGCTAATCCAATCTGGATTCTTCTTGTCCCGTTATTGCCACCCAAGATGCCTTTATCGACACTGTCTTTAGAATACCCGGGTGGTTTATCCAACTGCAGTATCATTTTCAAAAGATTCATTTGGTCATCATTATTCCATCCTTTTTCATGAATCAAGACCTGACACTTTCTTAATTCAAACGTTAATGTGTCCACAATAAAATAAAGAGATGGGTTCCCTTCAGCATTCTTATAAATATCATTAGCGTAAAATTTAAATTTATCATAACAATACGTAGCCATATCCACCCGATCTGCCTTTACGTATTCCTGGATCATATTCGAATAATGAAAGGACAAATTGTATAAATTTCTTGGTTCATTATTCTTATAAGCATGTTTTATTGCAAACCTGAAAAGTGTATTAAATCGGATATTCACATTTTCCAAGATTATATTATCATCCATTTCCAAACAGGTTTTGCCAATATCAACCAACTCGGCAGGAATTAAGGATGCAATATCAAAGCGGTCATTTTCAATCATTTTTATATAAGAATTACCCAAAAGTCTGAATACCTTTACCTCATAAAAAGTCAATGAATTAGCCATTTCCTGGTACTGGGTTTTGGTATAGGTGCGGAAAGTTGCATTGTCTTTTATCGTAGGAGTTAGATGGAAAAACTGAGCATTAAATTCTGGTTTATTGCTAATATAAGTTTGGATAATTGTACTGATTTCTCGAATAATTTCTGTTTGAGTCTCTTTGAATTGTGTAAAGGCTAGTAGATCATCCAACTGATCCAGGGAACCCATGATCTCTTTTTGATATTCTTCAATAACCTCCATGCTATTATTCATTGCTGAATGGATAGATGGTTTTTTCAAATTAAATATAAATGATTTAATAATTCCTGAAATGGTTGTAACCACATTGCTTGTTTTGGAATAAAGTAGAATATAAAAAATGTACGGAAGCGTAAAAACAGATGCTAGAAATAGATAAACATAGGTATTAAGGACTATACTGGAAACTCGATTTAGAGGTTCCACATAAAACATGATTACGGTTGCATGAAGAGATGATAAGATTAAAAACCATACATAGATTAAACTCAACCAGTCTTTTACAAATAGATCCATCAGTTTTGGAGATGACTCTGCGGCAATAGCAACCACAATAATTAATGTTCCTAATACCATAGCCAGAACACCACCCCATATTTCAGGTGCGAAACCCAGATCAATACTCTCGTGATCTGATAATACAATACTGAATTGACTTTCGAGAAAATTAACTATAGATGGAAAAAAGACGTTAAATAGGACATCTGAAGCCAAAATAACGATCAGAACTATTCCAAAAGTTATTAAGGTTCGGTATTTGAACTGTAAGCTATTGAGCCTTACGAGGGTAGTATAGAATTTTTCCATAGAATGAATTTATTTTAATTGGGTTTATTTAATAAGACTGTGGCTGACAGAATATGCGTGCTATGATAAATAAATGGTTCACTTTGTTTAATCCTTTGGCTATAATAGAAAAGAAAAACTACAATGGAGAGTGAATTATAACAATAATCTATGTAAAAAATAAAATGAATGTTATTTTTCAGAAATCTTGACCTTTGAGGTAACAAATCATAATTTTTCGTTATATCTAGTCCCATAATAACATATGTTTGTATTTAGAGGCTAGATAATAAATAATAACCATTACCCAAAACGAATAATATAAGAGGATTTTATGGCAAACTGGAGTCAACATCACGATTTAGTCTATGCATTCGTCTGTGTATCATTTTTAGCAGATGGAGAAGTGGACGAATCAGAAAAAGAAGCCATGCGTGGCAATGTCAAAGTGATGTTGCCGGATGTATCCGACGATGCGTACAACGCAATGGAAGCCGAAGTAATCGATAAATTTATTGATCTCGGTGATGAGTCAGCTCGTACTAACCAATATGGCGCATCTTTGGAAGCCCTCAAGGGGATGTTCTCATCCGATGAGGATCGTTTCAAAGTAGTCAAAAACCTTGCTTACATCGCACGCGCGGATGATTTCATTCACGATAACGAAATGGCGATGGTTGAAAAAGCGGTGAGTGCATTGGATATGACAGATAAGGTAAATCTCGTTAAAACAGATTCTACTCTTTTTGTCGATTTAATTGCTTAAATCATTCCCGGCATAACTTCATGATAGCCCTGGTTTTATGCCGGGGTTATCTTTATAAGAATTGGAGATAATTGTGGCTGATAATAAACGCGATTCTGATGATCGCCGCGCCGATGATCAAAGAGAAGCAGTAAGACGAGAAGAAGCTAGACGCACAAATAACCATCATGTCCCGCTTGACAAAAGAGATGATGATGAACGGAGAGATGAAGATCGTCGAGACAATATTCGTCGATCTGCAAAAGAAAGAAGAGATTAATACAAAGGCAGTTTTACTGTCCTTTTTGTTTATATATTGTGGTTATCATTTAGTTGAATAGGAGTAGTAACTCATGGATGAACACAGAGAAAAAAGTGGAGCTTCAAGACGTAGCAATGATCGAAGAGATGATCACAGAAGGTGGGAACACCGAAGAAAGGAAAATACTGTCGTAGTAGATACTGATAAACGAAAGACAATTGATCAAAGAAAAGGCTATCAGCGTAAAGCTAACCGACGTAGTGGTCAAGAGCGAAGGCATTAATATTAAAAAAAGGCAGTTAACCACCTTTTTTTAATTGAATTAATTATACTATTTTATTAAAACTTCTCAATATTAGTAGAAATTGTACCTACAGGTGATTTACTAAAGTTTTTACAGCTTCTATATAAACATGTTTTCCCAAACCTGATATCTGGGATATACATTTATCCTTGATGACGGAGACTCTCCTGAATTCTTCTCTAGAATTAATATTACTTAAATGCACTTCAACAGTTGGAGTATTTACAGATGCAATCGCATCACGGATAGCAAAGGAATAATGTGTAAATGCACCGGGATTAATAATAATTCCATCATATAAACTGATGGTTGTTTGAATTTGATCAATAAGATCTCCTTCATGATTGGATTGAAACCAGGTAATATCATGACTATTTGCGTCTGGTTGTCTGTCTAGCCAATGCTGAATATCTTCTAAAGTTTCTATTCCATAAATATCTGGTTCCCTAACCCCCAATAAATTCAGATTGGGTCCATTGATCACTAGTATTTTCATTGGATTACTTTAAGTGACTCTTTGATAAGGTTGTCAGGAACAGAATCACATGTATTACCTTTTCCAAGTGTATTTAAAACTACAAAATGAAGAATACCGTTTCTCATCTTTTTATCTTTTTTTACATAAGAAAGAATTGTATTTGGATCCACTTTAGATACATGTGGCAAAGAAAGTTTATCAATGGTATTGGTTAGAAATTTATTTTCATCGACACTCATAAAACCCATTTTACTAGAAACCCATCCAGCGCACTTCATACCAAGGGCAACGGCTTCTCCATGGCGAATCTTTCCATATCCTAAATGAGCTTCCAGTGCATGACCAACTGTATGCCCAAAATTTAAAAGTTTGCGAAGCCCCCCTTCGTGTTCATCTAATGAAACAATTTCTGCTTTTATTTCACAAGCACGTAACACAGCCTTTGCAAGAGGGAAAGTATCAATATCATCCAGCCATTCGGAAATATTATTTAAGAATTTCTCATCGCGAATTGCACCATACTTAATTACTTCACCAAGTCCCGCAATGACCTCTTCACGCGGGAGTGAATCTAAAATATCAGGATCAATTAACACGCCTTGTGGTTGGTATATCGATCCTACGAGATTTTTCCCTTCTGCTATATTTATGCCAGTTTTTCCGCCTATGGAAGAATCAACCATGGCAAGAAGGGTTGTTGGGATCTGGTAATATTGAATTCCGCGCATGAAGGAAGATGCAACAAACCCACTCACATCGCCTACTACACCACCACCCAAAGATAAAATGGTTGTAGAACGATCACATTTCATTTCAATTAGCTGACTGATGATACGACTGAATTCATTCATGCTTTTTGCCGCTTCGCCGACAGGAAGTGTGATATAATCACATTTAAATCCTGCTTTATTTAAGTCAGACATCAAATTGAATCCGATCAATTCCATCAAATTATATTGAGAAATAATGATCCATTTTTGTCCATGATTCTGATCAGAAAGAATGGATGGGAGCTTTCTTAATATGCTTGATTCTACATTGATAGAATAGGATCTTTCATCTAAATGTACTTGAATTGTTTTCATGAATTTATCTGTACTAAAATTTCTTCTGTTAATTGTTTGGGATTTTTCCCATCAGTTTCGATAGTGAAATCTGCTGTATTTAAATAATGCAGTTGTCGTTCCAACCAGAGCTTCGTCAATGCCTCTTCCGTATTATCATCGGCTAATAAAGGTCTGTTACCCGAATCCGATAATCGGTGCGATAATTCTTCCATTGAAGCTGTTAAAAGAATGGTAAACCCATTTTCATTAATAAACTCCCTGTTCTCATCGTTTAATACAATCCCCCCCCCACAAGCTACAATAGATTCAGAATATTGTTTTAATTGTTTGGTTTCCATTTTACGAAATTGCTCTTCTCCATCAATATCAAATATTTCTGAAATATTTTTTCCAGTTCCCTTTTCTATCTCTGAGTCTAAATCAATGAATGGTTTGTGCATTTTTTCAGATAAAGTTTTTCCAACCGTTGATTTGCCGGATCCCATCATACCTATTAAATAAATATTCATTAATATTTCGCTGTGGCTCTCATATGCGCTCTGAGTTGATCCATGGAATCACCACCAAATTTTTCCAGAAGTGCATCAGCAAGGACAAAACATAACATGCTTTCTGCAATGATGGATGCTGCAGGCACAGCACATGAATCGGTTCGTTCCTTGTGTGCATCTTTTGCTTCTTTGGAATGTATATCCACAGATCGAAGTGGTTTAATCAATGTGGGGATGGGCTTCATGGCCATTCGCAAAACAATGGGTTGGGCGTTGCTCATGCCCCCTTCTATTCCGCCGGCATTATTTGAATACCGAATAAATTTTTCGCCATCGTGACCGATCTCATCATGGACTTCACTGCCAAATTTTTCCGCACCGCTAAATCCACCACCGATTTCAATTCCTTTGAATGCATTTACACTCATCATCATGGCGGAAATGCGGGTATGGAGTTTCCGGTCCCACTGGGTATGAGCGCCAAGACCGTAAGGCAACCCGGTGGCAATCACTTCAAAAATACCGCCAACCGAATCACCGGCCTTTTTGGCGTCATCAATAGTTTGCACCATAGCCGCTTCCCCATCTTTGTCCAAACAACGGACGGGAGATGCGTCCGCAATTTTACTTAATTGGTTTGGTGAAACGCCATCAGTGATTGGGTTTTCATCCTTAACGTCATGGATTTCAATCACGCGGCTACCCACTTCAATTCCAACATCTTCTAATAATTTTCTGCAGATAGAACCAAGTGCAACACGCATGGTTGTTTCTCGGGCGCTGGACCGTTCCAATACATTGCGAATATCATCAAATCCATATTTTTGGACACCTGCCAAATCAGCATGTCCGGGGCGGGGGAGTGTCACATTTCGGATTTTATCATCCACAGGAGAGACGGACATTTTTTTTGTCCAGTTTTCCCAATCTTTATTTCGGACAAGAATACCCACCGGTGCACCAAGTGTTTTACCATGTCTAACACCACACCAAATTTCACCGAAATCTTTTTCAATTTTCATTCGGCCACCACGGCCGTGGCCCATTTGACGTCGTGCCAAGTGAACACCAATATATTCTTCGGATATTTCCAATCCCGCCGGCATGCCATCTAAGATACCTAAAAGGCCCTGGCCGTGTGATTCACCCGCTGTTAGAAATTTGAGTCGTGTTAACATAATTCTGATTTTAATACCTTTTTAATTGGTTCCAATTTAATTTTTTCTGATATTTTTTCACCAAACCAAATATCGGCTGATGCCAATCCTTGATTTATGAACATATCCAGACCGCCAATGGTCTTTGCACCCCTTCCATCCCCGGTTTTCAGCCATTTTGTTTCCAGTGGATTGTAAATGGTGTCGGCTAAAATTTGTCCTTTTTTGATTTCCAAATCTGGCATGGATTCTGTATCTGGCCACATCCCTAATGGTGTGCAATTAATAATGACATCTGAATTTTCACTCGAGTTATTATTTGGAAAGATGGAATTGATCCAATCTAACAATTGATCAGCTTTGGATTGCGTACGATTCTTAATTAAAATGGATTTAGCACCGAATTTCACCAATCCAAAAGCAATCGCTCGCGCCGCGCCACCGGATCCCAAGATTATATAATCTTTTCCATTTAATGAGATACCGTTTTGTTCCATAGCCTTGGTGAACCCGATCCAATCTGTATTGTATCCTTTTCCATCATGAACACAATTTACAGCACCGATGGTTTGTGCAGATTCATCCAATTCATCTAAAAAAGGTATGATGGATTGTTTATAGGGGATGGTAACATTGAAGCCATCCAATTCATTTATATTCATAAATGAGTGAAGCGCATTTGGCATCAGATGGATTTTTTCAAATGATGCATCTAGATCAAGTTGTCGATATACTTCTTGATGAAGAATAGGACTCAGGCTATGAGCAATAGGATCTCCGATGACAGCGAATTGTTTCATTGTTTTAAATTTTCCAATACATCATAAAATTCTGGGAAAGAGATAGATGCGCATTCAGAATGATCCAAAATAACATCACCATTAGTCACAAGTCCGGCAATAGTAAATGCCATGGCGATACGGTGGTCATGGAATGTTTCAATATCCGTACCTTTTAATGGTGTTGGGCCATTAATGATAAATCCATCTTGCAATTCTTGAATATCAGCACCCATTTTTTTTAGGTTTTTACACACCGCATGGATTCGGTCACATTCCTTAATACGTAATTCTTCGGCGCCACATACTTCTGTTCTACCATTTGCTTGGGTAGCAAGAACTGCAATGATGGGTAATTCATCAATTAAGCCTGGGACATCATTTTTATCAATTAAAATTCCTTTTAATGATTGGTGACATATTTTCAAATTGCCTATGAGTTCACCAGCTTCATCCCATAGATTTAAGCGCTCAATTGCGGCACCCATTTTTTCTAATGCAGTAAAAAATCCTGTGCGGGTTGGATTAACTAAAATACGAGTTAAAACCAATTCAGAGTTAGGAACCAACGCTGCAGAAGCTGCAAAAAATGCGGCCGTGGATGGATCACCGGGAACAGTCAAATCAAAAGGTAAAAGGGGGAAATTCATACTGGAAACAGTGGCGGAGAGTCTTTCGGTGGAAATATTTGCTCCCAGCCCGGATAACATTTTTTCTGTGTGATTACGAGATAAAATTGGTTCAGTGATTGATGTTTCGCCACTTGCCCCAAGTCCCGCTAAAAGTACAGCGGATTTCACCTGGGCGCTTGCAACGGGAGACTTATATCGAATTCCATTCAAGTCACTTTTACGAATAGTGATGGGTAATTTGCCATCATTACTTTCGGACTTCAACCCCATTTGGTAAAGTGGATTCATAATACGATTCATTGGACGAGAAGAAAGAGAATCATCTCCGATAAATGTGGCATTAATTCCTTGCCCTGCCATTAATCCTAAAAGTAGACGAGTTGTGGTACCGGAGTTGCCGCAATCCAAAGAATCTATTGGGTCGGATAATTTTCCACCATTCACAACCACTTCATTTCCTTCATCCCTTATTTCAATGCCACAGGCTTCTAAACATTTTCGAGTAGATTGTACATCAGCGCCGGTGGACAAATTGGATATCCGCGACTCTCCATCTGCCAATGCAGAAAACATAAGTGCACGATGGGATATCGATTTATCACCTGAGAATGTTAACGTTCCTTTAATGACCATTCTGCTTTAGTTCATCTGCGATTAAAAATGCCAGTTCAATGGCTTGGTTTGCATTCAGGCGTGGATCACAATGGGTGCGATATCGATCCGTCAAATCCGCTTCCGAAATATCATCCAGACCGCCTGTACATTCGGTTACATTTTGGCCCGTCATTTCTAAATGAATTCCGCCTATACGAGATCCTTCCGATTTGTGAATCTGGATATTTTGTTTTAATTCATCAATAATTTGATCGAACGGTCGAGTCTTGATACCATTGCTACTTTTAATTGTATTCCCATGCATGGGATCACAGGACCAAACAACTGTCCGGTTTTCAGTCTGAATTTTTTGAATCAGTCTTGGTAAATAAGTTTCCACTTTATCATGACCAAATCTTGTAATGAGCGTAATCCTGCCTGCTTCATCATTGGGATTTAATATATCGAGCAGTTCGATCAATTCGTTAGGATCCAAGGATGGACCGCATTTGATACCAATGGGGTTTTTTATCCCGCGACAAAATTCCACATGAGCGCTATCTTTGAATCGTGTTCGATCTCCGATCCAGACGAAATGGGCAGACGTGTTGTAAACATCACCTGATGTTGAATCGATTCGTGTTAATGCTTCTTCGTAGGGCAGTAGAAGTGCTTCATGACTCGTGTAATAATGTACTTGGCGAAGTTGAGGTGTATTATTGGAATTAATTCCTAATGCATCCATAAAATTCAAGCTTTCTTGAATCTGGTGAGCTAAATGGCGATACCGTTCACCTTGGGGACCGCTTTTTACAAACCCC
>Ga0315316_10004400_pt1 | contig 10281 bp, 8 predicted proteins | sample M160m3416metaG_FD_203702 | JGI IMG/M metagenome (GOLD analysis project Ga0315316, IMG submission 203702) | Ammonia-oxidizing marine archaeal communities from Monterey Bay, California, United States - M1 60m 3416 | ecosystem: Environmental > Aquatic > Marine > Intertidal zone | place: USA... | reverse complement strand
CACCAGCTGTCGCCCCCCCTAAAGGCGGTTGAGGGTTACAGGGTACGTCTAGCTCCCCGGCCAAGTCTAGCTTTACCTCTCTTCAGTACGACTATTTGGAGGTTTGCATGCCAAAAATACGCTTTAAACCATGTGATGAACTACGGAAAAGTTTTTCAGTCCATGTCTCTTTTTCAGGACTAAACTGCTTAATTATTGCACTACCATAAGGCTCAATCGTGTCACTTGCAACAACGGCATATCCTCTTTTATGAATATCAGATAAAGTATCACCATAATATCCTAAAATATTCTCATAAAGAATTTTACCTGCAACTTGAGGAGCGGTGGTTGCTATAGCGATAGCTTTCTTAGCTCTCTTTGTTACTTGTAATGTCATCACTCCGCTTAACTCCATCAAAGTTTGATCTTCTTCAGAAGCCGTTTCAAGAAAATCCTGTATCAAAATAGAAACTTCCTCTTTAACATCTCCAGCAACTTCTCCTGTTTTTGAAAATAAACTACCTATAGAATCTTGAATTTCTCTAAGATTATCTCTAATCTCATCTCTAGACAGAGGCGGTACATCTATATTTTGAGCAAAACTTGTAGTTGTACGTTCTATACCTTCAAGCAAATCATGGATAGAATCAGATTCATTCTTTGAATCTATGTATCCCTTCTCAATTAATTCTGCTCGAAGACGTTTAAGATATATTTTACCACCTTTTACAGAATCTGCAAAAAAAGCAAATATCCACAAGGGAGACACATGTACCGTTGCAAGACCGATACCTTCAATTGCATTGCCAAGTAATTTCCGACTGGCATAATCACCATCAAGTCCTTCATCAATATAGATTCCTTCTACTTCACCAATATTCTCGACAGTAAAACGAAGCACATTAGTTACAAAAATATTATAAGTTGTAGTATCTTTAACAAAATCAGGAATTAATATCTCTGTTGTTTCATGTAACATACCACCTAAAAGTGCGGTTAGGCCTCTAAGATATCTTTCTGGTAAAGATAAGGTATACAATGTACTATTCCACAAGGCTTCTGTAACGCGTTTGATAGGTTCAGGCATCTATGACTTTACCACCAATAATTACAGTTTCGACATGATTTACACCAAAATGATAAGTTAAATGGCGATAATCAGGTATGTCACATATCAGTAGATCTGCGCGCCAACCTTCAGCAATACATCCTCTATCTGTTTTTTCAATAGCTAGTGCTGCATTGATTGTTGAAGCTACTAAAGCCTCAGCTGGCGTCATTTTCATTCTAAAAACGGCTAATTGCTGTATAAATTGCATTGACTCTGTATAACAGTTAGGATTACAATCTGTAGCTAAGGCAATAGGTAAATTATTAGCAATCATCTTTCGTGCTGGAGAAAATTTATCTGAAAGTATTGCAAACGGAGTGCCTGGTAAAAGAACGCCAATTACTCCTGCTTTTTGTAATTCTTTAATAGTCTCTAAAGTTGAACCTGCAAGATGATCGGCACTAACAACGCCCAGTTCTGCTGCAAGTTTACCACCTCCAGTATCTCCAAATTCATCTGCATGTATTTTTAAGCTAAAATCATGTTCTTTAGCAGCTTCCAATATTTTCCGAGCTTCATTATCTGTAAAAGCTCCTTCTTCACAAAAGACATCACAAAAATCAGAAAATTCTCTTACATCGGGAAGCATCTCTATAATTTGATTAATATATGAAAAACGTTCAGAACCTTCGGGTAGTGCATGAGCACCCATAAATGTAACAACTGTTTCTGCAAGACCTAAACTTCCTAACCAATTTGCTACCTTCAATTGCTTAATTTCAGTATCTCTTTCAAGGCCGTAGCCCGATTTAATTTCAATTGTTGTACTTCCGTGCTTAATCGCATTATTAAAACGTAAAAGTGATTCAGCCTTTAAATCCGAAAAATCCGAATTACGAGTTTCTTTAACGGTTCTTAATATTCCGCCACCATCAGCTAATATTTCTTGATAAGTTCGCCCTTTTAATTTCCATTCAAGCTCATGTTCACGAGAGCCAGACCAAACTAAATGCGTATGCGGATCTACAAAACCTGGAACAATAACTTTACCACTTACATCTATTACTTTTGAAGCTAATGATTCTAAGTCTCTGCCAACTGCAACTATCTTATCATTCTCAATTAATATATCAGTATTAGGATGTCTTTCAACTTCACCCATTGCTTTACCTGAAAGTGGTTTTGAAGTCACTGGAGGCGTGACTACTTCGGCTGCCCCGCGTAAAAGAAGCATGATTTGCAATGCACCAAGTTCATAAAGACCACTGCTGTCTCAAAAACAATGCTTGAAATGAAAAACTTCCGGGAAAATTCGGAAGAAATATTGGAAGATCTTCAAAGAAGAAAACTTTCTGATAAAATAGTTAAAAGTGTTATTGAGAAAGACAAACAATGGCGTGAATTAATTGAAGAAGGAAATCAAATTAGAGCCAAAAGAAATAATATTTCTAAAGAAATCGGAAAATTAAAAAAAGATGGAAAGGATATCTCTAAATTACTATCTGAAATGGCAGGAATAAAAGATAAAATTAATGAGAACGAAGAGTTAACAAAGAATACATTAATTGAAAGAGACAATTATAGAATGAGAGTTCCTAATATTTTGGAAAAGAGTGTCCCAATAGGGGATGATGAAAATGACAATAAAGAAATCACCATACACGGACCTAAAATCAATACAACAAAAGTTAAATCACATCAAGAAATAATTGAACATATAGGGGGAGCTGATCTTAAACGTGCTGCCAAAGTAGCTGGTAGAAGATTTTATTTTTTGACAGGAGATTTGGCAAGACTAGAAATGGCCTTAGTTAATTATGCAATTGATATACTATACCAAAAAGGATATTCTCTCACAATACCTCCTTTCTTTATGAATAGAGAGGCGTATGAAGGAGTAGTAGATTTAAATGATTTTGAAGATGTTATGTACAAAGTTGAAGAACAAGATTTTTATCTTATTGCAACTTCAGAGCATCCTCTAACTGCACGATTTAAAGATGAAATATTGGAACTCAAAAAAGAACCATTACGTTTTGCCGGATTTTCAACGAATTTTAGGAAAGAAGTGGGTGCACATGGTTTAAGTGATAGAGGAATATGGAGAGTTCATCAATTTGCAAAAGTTGAACAAGTAATTATATGCAAACCTGAGGAATCTGAAATACTCCATAATGAAATACTGAACAATGCAATTGAAATATTTGAAGGTTTAGAAATACCATTTAGAGTGGTAGATATTTGCACTGGAGACATAGGTACTGTAGCTGCCCGGAAATATGATTTAGAAACTTGGATGCCTGCATCACAACAATGGAAAGAAATCGTGAGTGCTAGTAATTGTAAATCCTATCAAAGTGTAAGACTTAATATGAGATACCGAACTTCAGAAGGCACGAATTACCCGCATACCTTGAATTCTACAGCTATAGCCACAACCAGAGCTTTAGCTTCTATTGTAGAAAATAATCAAAGAGAAGATGGAAGTGTTATCATTCCGAAAGTATTACGAAAATGGATGGCAAACCAAGAAGTCATAGAATCTAAATGAAGAAAGGATTAATTTTAGGCAGATTTCAACCTTTCCATTTAGGACATTTAGCATTAATAAAAAATATCATTAATAATAATTTAGAACCATTAATCTGTATTGGCTCTTCACAGAAAAAGAGGACTAAAGAAAATCCTTTTACAAATTATGAAAGGAGAAGGATGATAGAGTCGGTATTAGACTCTTTAAAATGTAATTATGAAATTTACGAAATTCCCGATATTAACAACTATGATCTCTATGTATCTCATCTAAAGAACTTTGTGCCTTCTTTTGATGTGGTATATAGTGGTAATTCATTAGTTAAAAGATTATTTACAGAAGCAGGTCACAAAGTTATAGTTCCTGATATGATTAACCGTTCGGTTTGGGAGGGGTCTTCCATCCGTCAGGAGATACTGGAGGGTGGTGACTGGGAAAAGGATGTACCTCAGTCAGTGGCTGAAATAATTTCCGATATTGATTACAACAAACTTGCATAACTACTTCTAAGTTTAATTTACTTTAACCTTAGTTCCTTTATCTTTCTCAGAAACTTTCTTCTTCAAAACTAAATCCAAAATCCCATTAGTGTATGTTGCTTTAGATGACTTACTTTGAACTTCATGTAAAAGATTTATCTTCTTGAAATAATTTCTAGATTCTGTTTCAACCTTAACTTCCACTTTATTTTCAGTTACATTTATGTCTATATCTTCTCTAGATACACCTGGCAATTCTACAGTTATTGCAATCTCGGAATCGGTTTCATTAACATCAGTAAGAGGTTCACGACTGGTGTCTACTACTGCTTCCTTAGTTCCGCTTTTAGAGGATGAAAAAGGCCGAATCCGTGTATTGCCAAAATCTTCAAACTTAGGAATACCGTCGGGGCCTGTCGTTACTGAAAATCCAAAGACAAACGGGCTTTTTGTAGCATGATCAGGAAGGTTACCTTCAACGGCATCTCGCATTAAGTGATCCATTTGTTTGCGCATCTTTCGAAATTCACTATCAAGATTACCGAATATGTCATCTATATTCCACTCACTATCACTAAACCAATCACCATCTCTGTTGTCTCGTTTTCTATCCATCTTACACCACTATACAACCTCTAGTTGTAAACCTATAGTTTAATAGAGATATATAAAATTAATCTTAGACTTCATCTTCAGGCAGTATGGCAACAGCCTGAACAACAATAGGTTCAGCAGCTACTGGTTGCGCCACTACAGGCTCAGCCACCACAGGTTGCGCCATTACGGGCTCAGCTACCACAGGTTGTGCCATTACGGGCTCAGCTACCACAGGTTGTGCCATTACTGGTTCAGCAGCCACGGGTTGCGTCATTACGGGCTCAGCAGCCACAGGTTGAACATCAGGAACTGGATCTGACTTCCCAAATAAGCCAAACCACTTCTTTTTCGGTTTAACAGGAGTTTCTAACTGTTCTGATTGAGTAACCACTTCAGGAGATAAGGCCAGTGGGGCAGTCTCTGGCATTATAGATGGAGCTATCGGTTCAGGAACCTTTGCTTGGGGAATCGGTTCAGGAACTATCTCTTGTGGAGCTAAATTATTATCTGTGGAAGAAAAATCGTCAATAAATTCAGGAATGTCTTCTAATTCATCATAGTCCTCATAATCTTCATCATCATAACTATTGAAATTACGATAACCATAAAGTAAAACTCCACCTAGAGCAATCATGGATACCCCATAAAGAATTACATTAGATTCAGTAGACTCTTCAGCGGAAGTTGCTACAATTTTAAAAGTGTATTGTTCAGATATTCTTACTTTCTGATCATTCTCCATCCATATATTAATTTCATATGAACCTGTATCTGCATATGAAGGTACCGAAATTAAGAGAGTGATATCAACTAATTGTGCTGGAAGTAATGTCAAAAATTTACTATAAGCAATTACATCTCCGTCTTTATCCTTAAAAGTAACCCAAGTCTCAGCTTCTCCAGAAACTCCAAAATATATTCGATTAGATTCATCAATATCTAAATTTGATATTTTTAACGTATGAGTTAAGGATTGACCTAATGAAGTTTCTAGCTTAAGATTGGAGTTACCAATTATATTACCGCTTTGTTCCAAAAAGATTTCAATAGTTTCCATCTTTGTTTTAGAATCTCCTGCAGAAGTAACTTCAATTTCAACAAAAGTATTAGTCCCATAGTAATCATTACGAGGAGTTAAAGTCAAAACCACTATTTCATTCTGATCTGGAGACACGGATGATAACGAACTTCTATCAAAATTACTACTAAATGCATTATCTATAGAATTGAATTTCAAATTGAAAGCATTTTGTTCATTCCCTAGATTGGTTACTGTGAATGTGATTTCTAAAGGTTCTCTATCTTTAATTATGAAACTGTCACTACTATAATCATAATTATCATTATCTTGCTCATTAATAATTATCGAAAAATCAAAATCAGGTTCAGGCTCTTTAGCAGTAGTAATCAATGTAAGTGAATCCGAAACTTCGGAATCTGATGCTGCAGTAACGGTAATAATAGTTGGTGATTCTTGGCCATCTGATGCTGATTCGGAAGGCATTATTCCTATTTTAATATTCTGGCTATCTCCCGCATCTAATGTTAAATCATAAATATCTACTGAAACATCCCAATTATCATTATTATCATAAGTTATAATAAATTCATCACTTCCAGAACCACTATTTCTCACAGATAATGTATAGAGTGCGGTCTTTCCAAATTCCACTACCTTAGAAGTACTTGTAACTGCTTCAATCTTGGCATCTGGCTCAGGCTCAATGTAAATCATAGTTTGAAGATTCTTGGACCAAGACAAATCACTAAGGAGATCTGTCGTATCAACTTCAATATTGTATGTATTTTCTCCAGCCGGTAAAGTCTGGCCTTCAAAAGACCAAAGAAATCTAACTTCAACATAATCTCCTTTATCTGAAACCTTATCAACACTAGAACTCCATGGAGATTCGCCACTAGGGGCCATCTGCATACTATAATCACTTTTACTCAACGATATTACGTCGTCCACGCCAAATACATCTGATACTTCGACGTAAACATAGAATTCACTTTGGCCCGGAAGTAAAGAAGGTGATGAACCACTAGACATTCGTAAATGACTTATTGGTATTGTAACTTTAGTATCTGAAGAATCTGTGCCATAGTCAAATGTAATAGTAGTATTACCTTCAGTTGGAGGGGGAGGGGCTGAGCCGGGTTGCGCCGTCCAACTACTTTCTACTAGAAGAGTAATAGAAGATTCATCTAACCCTTGCAATGAAAAATCACTAGAGCCAGTTAATTGGGCCGTTTCGCCGCTATATACATCACCTGAAAACTCAAATTCATCAAGATTATTATCATTTTGTATAACAGTATATCTAAGCGTAACTGTAGCATCTCGATTAGATGAAATCCATGCTTTACCAGACCATTCACCTGAAATATTTGACTCAGCTAAAAATGAATTTGTAGTCCAGCGACCGACCTCTTGAAAAGTACCTTGACCTGATTCTCCATCTGCAATAACTATAGTTTCAGTACTGGAACCTGAAGGTTCTTCGATTCTTAGTTGACCATTAGGTTGACCTGAAATATACAAATCAACAGAAGCAAAAGTTTCACCTGTTGCAGTGCCCCCTATAGTTATGAAAAATAAAACCAATGCGAAGATAAAAAATAGTGAGATTTTCTTCATGTCTTATAACTCCCTCTTGTAGCTAAAATATTAAACTTTAGTCTTTCACGCCATAATCCCAAACTTTGTCGCCTATATAATGAAGTGCTTCTATAGCTTTACCTTGTTTATGAGCTAACATATCTTTAGCATCTAAAAGTGCTTTACCAACGCCTAACGGTTTATGATGTGTTTCTTCGCGTATCCAAACATATTGACCTTTAACTATTTCAGGACTCACATCATTTATGCCTGCAGACATAATATTCGCACCATTACAAACAAAACGTACTGCACCCATATCTACCTGCACCCAACCATTATCTGGCAAATGAGAAAGTAGACCTCTAACCGAAAAATGAAGAATGTCATCAATCAAAAACGCAATAATATAACCATTCTGAATAATCACATCAAAATCTTTTGAATTCGCTTTTTCGAATTTTCCAGCTTCGAAAGAAAACGGAAGACCATGTGCTGCCCTTAATTTATCATTAAAGAGCTTAGCTTCACGTTTATTAATTGGTCTTCGCTTTTTAAGGTCTAATTGAGTAACCACGAAACTTCTATAGGAGGGTCTTTTATGTAACTCCCCTAGGGCGTAAACAATGAATATTACTGTGATGGGAACTGGATATGTGGGGCTAGTTACGGGTGCCACTTTGGCCAATACTGGAAACCAAGTGGTCTGCTTAGATCTTATTGAAAGTAAAATTACAGATTTAAACAATGGAATCTCCCCTATTTTTGAACCAGGATTAGATGATTTAATTAAATCCGGATTGAAAAATAAAAATTTAAGAGGATCTACAGATATCGAAAATTGTATTAGAGAAAGTGATCTGACATTTATCTGCGTAGGTACTCCTTCAAACAAAGATGGAAGTATCGATTTGACCTACATAAAATCTGCATCTGCATCTATTGGTAGGGCATTAAGAGCAAAAGAAGAACATGAACATACTATTATCGTAAAATCAACCGTAGTTCCATTAACAACTGAGGAAGTTGTTCTTCCAACAATCATGAAAAAAAGTGGATGGAAAAGAGAACAATTGGGTATTGGTATGAATCCTGAATTTTTAAGAGAAGGATCGGCTGTGAAAGATGCTCAAAACCCAGACCGAATAGTTATGGGAACGTCTGATGACATGTCACTTAAACAAATGAATAAATTATATGAAATGCATAATTGTCCTAAACAAAAATGTATTCCAAGAACTGCTGAATTTATTAAATATGCTTCAAATTCATTTTTAGCTGCAAAAATCTCTTTTGTTAACGAAATGGCGAATTTATCAAATGAATGGGGAATTGATTTTGAAGAAGTCGCTGAAGGAATGGGGTCTGACAGTCGAATCTCTCCATTGTTTTTGCGAGCAGGAGCTGGTTTTGGAGGTTCCTGCTTTCCAAAAGATGTCAAAGCCTTATCTGCCGCGTCAAAAGAAAATAAAGTTGAATCTAAGATGCTTAAGGCAACTTTAGAAGTTAACGAAACTCAACCTCTCAATGTAGTGAGGATGGCTGAAGAACGCTTAGGCGTAATCAAAGGAAAACGAATCGCAATTCTGGGATTAGCTTTCAAACCAGATACTGATGACGTAAGAGAGACTCGAAGTGAAGTTGTAATTAAAGAATTAATGAATAAAGATGCACAGATTATTGGACATGATCCAAAAGGAATGGCGAATTTTAAAGAACTAGTAGACATTGAAATGGCTAAAACTGGAATGGAGGCAATCAAAGATGCAGATTGTATTATTTTGATGACGGAGTGGAAAGAATATACTGAGCTAAATTACGGAAAAATCAAGGAAGAAATGAATGGAAATGTAGTAATTGACGGAAGAAGAGGGTTCAATCAAAAGAGGATGGAGGAAACTGGTTTTGATTACAAAGCAATCGGTTTGGGTTAAAACAAGTTATTTTATAACCCTTCTAAGTGCGACAACTCCCCGATACGGTCCGAGTTATCGCTTTCGGGAAATCACGGTTAAAAAATGAGTAAAGGAACTGCAGCACAAGGTAAGCGCCAGAAGCAGACACATCTAATTTGTAGAAAGTGCGGGCGTCATGCATATCACATGCGTAAAAAACGATGTGCATCTTGCGGCTTTGGTGATAGTGCAAAAAATCGTACTTTTAAATGGGCTAAAACACACTGATGCCACTTAAGGAGGCATGTGGAGTTTTAGGTATAGTAAATAAATTCCCCGTACTCAATTTATTACAAGTAGGATTAAGGGCTTTACAACATAGAGGACAAGAATCTGCAGGAATTACGCTTTCGGATAATGAGCATATCACTCAAAAAGGAATGGGGCTTGTTAGTGAAGCACTAAGTGAGTTTGGTTCTGAATTTAAAAACGGAACTGTTGGAATCGGACATGTAAGATACTCGACAGCTGGTGGCTCTTCAATGAAAAATGCGCAACCAATGACTGTTTCAACAATCTCTGGGGAACTAAGTATTGGACATAATGGAAATATTGCAAATCAAGATAAACTAAGACACGAAAAAGAAAATGCTGGCTGGGCTTTTATGTCAGATACCGACTCTGAAATAATAGTCCGAATGATTGCGAATCAATTGTCTAAGAATCATAGTATTACAAAATCAATTCAATTAACTATGGAGAATCTTATTGGAAGCTATTCAATTGTCTTATTACATAATGATAAAGTTTTAGCATTTCGTGATCCACTAGGGATAAAACCATTGTGTGTTGGCCAAATAGAAGATGGATTTGTTGTAGCGTCAGAGAGTTCAGCCATTGAAATTATGGGAGGAAATGTAATTCGAGATGTCGAACCTGGTGAGATAATTAGTATTGATTCTAAGGGAATAAATTCTCACTCTATTTCTAAATCTAAAGACAAAGCATTTTGTATGTTTGAATATGTTTATTTTGCAAGACCAGACGCAAAAATTGATGGAGTCTTGACATACTCAGTTAGACAGCGTATTGGCCATAAACTTTGGGAAGAAGCACCTTTAGAGGCAGACATTATAGTGCCT
>Ga0315316_10004399_pt1 | contig 10281 bp, 11 predicted proteins | sample M160m3416metaG_FD_203702 | JGI IMG/M metagenome (GOLD analysis project Ga0315316, IMG submission 203702) | Ammonia-oxidizing marine archaeal communities from Monterey Bay, California, United States - M1 60m 3416 | ecosystem: Environmental > Aquatic > Marine > Intertidal zone | place: USA... | reverse complement strand
TAGATAAGAAATTTTGTTTTGTTCATTTGGATGTTGATTTGTATAAAAGTACGATAGACGCACTAAGATTTTTCTTTCCCAAGATGGTTGAAGGAGGAATTATTTTGATACATGATTATCATTCTGATGGTATTCAAAAAGCTTTTAGAGAATTTAAAACTGAAAATCAAATTCATTTAATCGAGTTAACTGGATCACAAGCTATGATAATAAAAAAATAGATTTAGAGGTAGATTTTTGTTCCTTCACCAAGTAAGAATATTTTTTCTTCAGTTGGTTTATTCAATTGAATAATCTTTGAATTATTTGAAATTATACTATTTCGAATATTTGTTGCAGAATCTATTTCACAATTTTTCATGATAATAGAATTTTCAATATTTCCTTGATTAATTATAGAATTATCTCCGATACTTGTATTAGGTCCAATAATAACTCCTGAATTAATCTTACAGTTTTCTCCAATAATTACAGGACCAGAAATTGTAACATTTTGTTCTATGATAGAATTTTTTCCAGTTAATACCTTACCTGAAATCTGTACATTATCTCCTATTCTTCCATGAGAATATTCTTTAATATTCTTAATAATTTCTCCATTGGCATGAATAATATCTTCAGGCGTACCTGTATCTTTCCAATAATCTGTTATCTTTTCAAAACTAATATTATTATTTTGCTTCAATAAGTTATCTAATGCATCCGTAATCTCTAATTCATTACGCCATGATGGTCTCAAATTATCTATAATCTCAAAAATTTGTGGCGTCAACATATAGATTCCTGTTACTGCTAAATTTGATGTAGGATTTTTTGGTTTTTCAGTAATTTTTAGAATTTTTTCTTGTTCCACATCTGCTATTCCAAATCTTGATGGATTATCTACTTCACATAACAAAATTGTTGCATCATAATTTGAATCGTTAAAATTTTTTACAAAATCTGTTATAGATTTTTGTATAATGTTATCTCCCAGAAAAACAAGAAATTTTTCATTATTTACAAATTCCTTGCATAATCTAATTGCATGCGCAATTCCTCTGGGTTCATCTTGTTCAATATATGATATTTTAACACCAAATTTCTTCCCATCACCATAATACTCTCTTACTTTGTTTGAACCAACTCCTCCAATAATTATTGCAATATCCGTAATTCCTGTCTCAGAAATTGCTTCTAAACAAAACTGTGACATGGGCTTATTGGCAATAGGTAGGAGTTGTTTTGGACCTGTATGAGTTAATGGTCTTAATCTAGTACCATGACCTCCATGCAAAATTATTCCTTTCATAATATTTACTCTTTATTATTTTTCCATGGTGTTGGGTCTAAAACAGTTTGGGAAATATCATTCAAAATTTCAGGATTGTTCAAATACCACTCGATAGTTTTTTCTAAACCTTTATCAAAACTTGTATTTATTTTCCAATCTAATTCATTAGATATTTTCTTTGAAGTCATACTATATCTGAAATCATGGCCTGGTCTATCTTCTACAAATCCAATTAAGTCTTCAGATTTATCCATAATCTTGAGAATTTTTTTGACTATTGTAAGATTATCGGTTTCATTATCTGCGGAAATATTATATGACTCGCCAGATTTTCCATTAAAAAGTGCCATTTCAACAGCAGAACAATGATCATCGACAAAAATCCAATCCCGAATATTTTTTCCTTGACCATAAATAGGGATTTTGAGATCTTTATTGGCTAAGATTATTGTTTTTGGTATTAATTTTTCTACAAATTGTCTTGGGCCATAATTATTTGTACATCTTGTAATTATGACATCTGAATCATATGTAATGGAATAAGAGTTGATTAGGAGTTCAGCTGAAGCTTTAGTTGCTGCATATGGGCTAGAAGGATTAAATTTTGATTGTTCATCAGCTGTCCCGTCTAACAGACTCCCAAAAACTTCATCAGTAGATATCTGAACCATTCGTTTCTTTTGTTTTGTAATAATATCTAGAATTGTAAATGCACCTCTTATGTTTGACACCAAAAATGGATTTGCATCATTTATACTTCTATCAACATGTGATTCTGCAGCAAAATTGACTACTGCATCACATTTTTCAATTTGTTCTTCCATGAATTTTTTATTTGAAATATTACCTTTTACAAAATTATATTTATCAGAATTATAAATCTGAGATAAGTTTCTCTGATTTGAACCGTATAATTCAGCGTCAATATTGATTATTTCAATATCGTCACGCTCTAATAATTTTAATATAAAATTACTTCCTATGAATCCTAATCCTCCAGTCACAAGTATTTTCATAATTTTCATTTTTTTCTATATTAATAAAACGTTAGAATAAATTGAATGTTAAAATAATTCTCTAACAATATTTTTAACTGTTCAATATTGTCTTGATTAATTGGCAAAAATCCTAATTATTGGTTATGGGTCAATAGGTAAAAGACATACCACGAATCTACTCCATAATACTAATCATGAAATTATTATTTTCACACAAAGAAAAAATCTAAAGTTTAAAACAAAAAATGTGAAAGTATATAATTCTATAAAGAAATGCTTATCTGAAAAACCTCAAATTGGTTTTATCACAAATGAAACATCACTACATGTAAAATATGCTATTCTATTAGCAAACTCTGGGATAGATCTTTTTCTTGAAAAACCACTTTCAAATTCTATGAACAAAATAGAGCTCTTACGAAATACTGTAAAAAGAAAAAAATTAATTACACAAATGGGATTCAATCTTAGATTTCATAAATGTATAATAAAAATTAAAAAATTAATTGAAGAACAAAAAATCGGAAAAATTATATCAATTCAATCTGAAAATGGTTCTTATTTACCTGATTGGCATCCATATGAAGATTATAGAATTGGTTATGCTGGCAAAAAAAAATTAGGTGGTGGAATTATTCTTACACAAATTCACGATGTAGATTATTTATATTGGTTATTTGGAAATCCATTGACACTTTTTTCCATAAATGGTAAATTTAGTAATCTGGATATCACTGCTGAGGATTATGCAAATAGTATTATACAATTTAAAAATAGGATTACAGCTCAACTTCATCTAGATTTTTTTCAAGGTCCTGAATATAGACAATGTAAAATTAAGGGTACTAATGGAATTATCTATTGGAATTCTTTGGATAATGAAGTTAAAGTCTATGATAATAAGAAAAAGAAATGGATAACCATATTAAAATTAAAATCTTTTCAGCGAAATCAGATGTATGTGGATGAAATAAAACATTTTCTGAAATGTGTTAAAGAAAGAAAACAGACAATTAATAACATTGATCAAGGAATAAACACAATGAAAATTGCATTAGCTATGAAACAATCCCAAAAGGATAAAAAAATGATTGAATTAAAATGAATACGAAAGATATACGACTCAAATGCAAAAAAATTAAATTAGTAATCACTGATGTTGATGGAGTACTCACTGATGGAGGAATGTATTACTCTGAAGAAGGTGAAGTCTTAAAAAAATTTAACACAAAAGATGGAATGGGAGTAGAGTTATTACATAAAGCCTCAATCAAAACCATTTTTTTAACAAAAGAAAATTCGAAAATTGTCAAAACTAGAGGAAAAAAGGTAAAAGCAGATGCTGTTTACATAAACATCTCATTTAAAGAAAAAGAACTCTTGAATATCTGTAAAAAATTTAAGATTACTCCTATTCAAATTGCTTACATAGGTGATGATGTTAATGATATTAAAATTATGAATAAAGTTGGATTTTCTGCATGTCCTAATGATGCAATTAAAGATATCAAACAAAATTCAGATTATATTTCTAATTTATGTGGAGGAAATGGTGTTTTTAGAGATATTGCAGAATTAATTCTAAAATATCAACATTAAATCATTTTTTATTATTTGAAAAAATATATAATTCAATTGCATCATAATACTTTGACAATGATGAATTGTTAGAAATTTTATTTTCCAACATTACATTTTTCTTAAGCATATCTTTTTCCATTATGGTGAATTAAATTATTATATCTTAAACTTTGAAATTATTGTTAATATAGGGTAGGAATTAATTTATACGGATTTTAAAACTAATCGTATATGGTATTTGTAATTGCTGAAATAGGCACTAATCATATGGGCGATATCAAAATTGCAAAAAAATTAATCGATGTAGCTAAAAATGCCGGGTGTGACGCGGTAAAATTCCAGAAAAAATCTGTTGAAAAAATTTACTCCAAAAAATTTCTAGATTCACTATTAGAAAGTCCATGGGGAACCACCCAAAGAGATATGAGACTCTATAGAGAATTTAACATGAAACAATTTTCAGAAATCAGTAAATATTGTAAAAGTAAAAAAATTTCTTGGTTTGTATCATGTTGGGATATACAAAGTCAGTTAGATATGAAAAAATTCAAAACAAAATATAATAAAGTTGCATCAGCAATGTTGACACATCATAAATTATTAGAAATTATTGCCAAAGAGAAAAAATATACATTTATGTCAACCGGAATGAGTTCACTAAATGATATTAATAATGCTGTAAAGATTTTTAGAAAAAATAAATGCCCATTTGAATTAATGCATTGTCATAGTGCATACCCAATGCCAAAAAACGAAGCTAATCTTCAAATGATAAAAACTCTCAAAAAGAAATTTAACTGTAATGTCGGGTATAGTGGACATGAAACTAGTGCCACAAATATTTCTATACCTGCAGTCACATTAGGAGCAACCTCTATTGAAAGACATATCACGTTAGACAGAACATTGTATGGTAATGATCAAGCAGCATCATTAGAACCTGATGGAATTAAACGATTAGTGAGAGATATTAGATTAATTGATGAAATTATGGGTGATGGGAAAAAAAAGGTTTGGAAATCAGAAATTCCTGCACAAAAGAAATTAAGACAGATCTTTACATAGATTAGAATGAATAAAATTACTATCACTGGTTCTGAAGGTTTAGTAGGTTCAACTCTCTGTAAATATTTTCAGAACAAGAAAATATCTGTAAATAAACTAGACTTAAAATTAGGACATGATCTAACTGATGAAAAATTTGTCAAACAATGGTTTCGAAAAAATAAAACTAGATATCTAATCAATTGTTTCGCATTAAATGATCACATAACTAAAGATAAAAAACAAAGTACTTTGTATAATTTTTCTTTAGATTCATTCACAAAATATATGCAAATTAATGTAATCTCATTATTCAGTGTATGTAGAGAATTTGCTAGAAATAATAACAATGGTTCAATTGTAAATTTTTCATCAACATATGGTTTGGTTTCACCAAATCCTGAATTATATGGGAAATCAAATAAGGATGTGGCTTATGGTGTATCTAAAGAGGCAGTAATTAACCTAACAAAATATTTAGCTACTCATCTTGCACCAAAAATTAGAGTTAATTGTATTGTTCCTGGTGGCATAAAAAACAATCAAGAGAAAAAATTTATTGACAAGTATTCAAAGTTGACACCAATGAAGCGTATGATGAAAAAAACTGAATTAAATGGAATAATTGATTATTTATGTAGTGAAAAATCTTCTTACGTTACTGGTTCTACTTTAGTTTGTGATGGTGGATATACCTCTTGGTAAAATCTAATGCAGACTGATATTTTTATTCCAGCTAGATTGGATAGCAAAAGATTACCATCGAAACATCTGAAGGAAATCAACAACATCCCAATTATAATGCATCTTGTCAATCGATTAAAAAATTGTCAATCAATCAAAAATATTATTGTATGTACAACAACATCCCCGTCAGATGACATACTTGTTCAATATTTGAAACAAGAAAACATTCAATTTTTTAGGGGAAGTGAATTTGATATTTTACAAAGATTTCTAAATGCAGCTAATGAATTCAATACTGATATAATTATTGATGTTGAAGCTGATAAAATCTATACTGATCCAAAATATGTGGAACAAATAAGTCACGAAATGAATAATTCTGATATTGATTTTATGACTGGAAACAATTCGTTAGATACTCTTGATCCAGAGTTTGTTTTTCATGGATTTATTCCTGCAGGAATTAAAGTAAAAGCACTAAAGAGAATTTGTGAATTAAAAAAAACTAATAACACAGAAACGGGATATAAAGAATTTTTTACATCTAACAATTTTATAAAAACAAAATTTCTTATCCCACAAACAAATCTTAGTATTAAAAAAAATTTTAGATTTACTATAGATTATCCTGAAGATTTTGAACTAGCAAAAATAATATTTTCAAATTTAGGAACACATTTTGATACTGAGCAACTTCTAAAATATATTGAAAAAAATTCTGCTTTACAAGAAATCATAAACCCTATAATCAAAAAATGGAAGGAAAATTATGAGCAAAATATTATAGAATTCCGTCTAAATCAATCAGATTAATTCTGATATGGTATTAGCTAGATTTTTTGAAGAAGTACCTTGATTTTTCAAATATTTATCTAGAAATAATTTTGATTTTTGTAGAATATTCTCTCGAAAGGTATTGTCAAAAAGTATTTTTTTAACATTAATCTCAAATTCTGTAATATCTTTCACTGATAATACTCCATCTTGCTCTACAATATCTTCATCAAATGACCAATCATCTGTTTGGAATGATATTACAGGCTTGTTTAGTGTAATCGCATCTAAACATACAGTTGAATTATTGAATGAGACAACTAGCTCTGCATCATCAATCACATCAATAAGATCCTTATCGTTAACAAATGACACTTTAGAATCTATTTGATTAAAAAGTTGTTTAACATGTTCTGTTAGAATTGGACTTGGGTGTGTTCTAATAATGAATTCTTTTCCAGGAATTTTCTTTAATGTGTTATAAATTTGCATGATGACTTTATCATGTTTTAATTGGGAATTTATTGTGGATGTGTCGGCAGATAAATTCATTGAACCAGTAGTTGCGATTAAAATCTTATCTGATCTCTTATTTTCATTTTTATGTCTAAAGAATCGATCATGCTTAGGACTTCCTGTAATTGTTATATTCTTGTAACCTTGAGTTTTACCGAATTCTTCAGTTAATGTTCCCCATACAAATTGCCCATCACTAATTTTTTTATGAGGAAAATGTCCTGTAAAATTAGAAAATTTTGTCCATTTCTTAGACGTTAAAAATCTTCCATGTTGTAACATATAGGATGGAATCTTGAAATTTTTTCCAACTTTCATACCTTCTTTTTCTTCTTGACCTACTTCTGCCCATTGAAGAATTAATTTGATATCAAAATCATCAAAGAATTTTGTTAAAACTAAAATACGTTTAATTGAATCATTTAATCTCTCTACGCAAATACTCTTTAAAGAATCTCTCATGGATTCCCACATTCCAGGTTTGGATGAGTTTAAAATACTCTCAAAATAATTTTTATCATTAAAAACAACTTCTAGAATACTCTCAAACTCACGTTGATGATTGGATATTTCTGAATGAAGTAATCTCTCAATATCATACATGTCAAAAATTTTTGCGCCAGAATTTTTTATTATGTTTAATGATTTTAAATTTGTTACCGCTGGTTTTCTAGGATTATAAAGAACTATATCAATTTCTTTATCTCTTAATTCGTTAAGAAATAATTCATATTGAATCGGATCAAAATTTACCAAGAAAATATTTTTTTTTGCAATCTGATTAATATCTGCATCTAAAATCTTATCAGTTATCTTTGCCGTTATTTTTTTAATACTTTGAAATGTTTTTCTTGAAATTTTTAAATTAAAAGGAATTTTCATTAAAGAAAAATTTACATGAATCTTATCATGGTATAATGCTTTTTTTGTATTTGGTGGTATTTTTTGAATTATCTCCTTTGATGTAACCAGTGATTCGGTATATTCGCTAAATTGTGTAAAATCAATGATCCGTACTTGTTTCTCATTAGTGATGATATTTTTTATAATTGTCATACTGGTAAAAATTGTTAAAAGATAAGAAAATAATTCATGTTCAATTAAATCTGGTAAAAAAATATTGTTCAGTAAAAACTTTTTTTCTAATTTTTGTGGAATCCAATTTTGGATAAAATCCGTAGTTTGAGTATCAATCTGAGCAAAATCGTCCTCTGAGAGTATATCATCAGTAATTACATGTTGAATGTTATTCTCTTCAAGATATACATGAGATTCATAATCAAGTGCAAAAATTTTTGGTGATTGATATTTTATCAATTCATCACTAAATTTTGAATAATTCGATTCTTTCTGTAATAAAATTATGATGTCGTTCATGAGGATTTGTATAATGAAATTATTATATAATTAACTATGAAATTGTTAATCTACACCTAGATTCCATTTTTTCCAATCATATTCATCAAATGTAACATTCTCCATTTCATTATCATTTGGCTTCCATGCTATATCTGCCATGACAATTATCTTTGTAATATTATTAAATGGATTAATAATTGCTGCAGCAATGCCATTAGAAACTGTAATTAGTTTTGGAGTCGCTGAATCTGATTCTATTTCATGGTATTCTCCATTTTTATCTTGAACAACAATAACCATTTTGCCATGTATGCAGAAAAAATAACTTGTTCTATTTTTGTGAATATGAGGGCCTTTAATTTCTCCTGGATTTACTGAGTTTAGATAAATCATTTGGGGGTTATTGATAATTTTATCCCAGTCTCTCCAAATTACAGTTAATTCTCCATTTGTATGATTGTCTGAAACATCTCTTGTTTCATGTTTCTCTAATTTTATCGATGAAAACCCTTTCTCACTCATCATATCTTGACTATTAAAGTTAGTAATTAATCGCTTCTATCCATCATTCTTCAATCTTTTTTTTATGAAATCAATTGCATCTACTGGAGAGGGATCTGTCTTAGACAAAATTGCGAGATAAATTGAGGTATAATCTAACAAATAAATCAAACATACAAGTTTTGAAATTATATTTCCATCAACTGAATACACTTCTTCATAATCTATGTTCTTACTCTTGAAATATTCTTTAATAATTTTCCATCTTTCTTTTGTCTTTACATAATCATTTGCACCTTGTAGTAAAATTGGTTTAAATTTATTATTATTTTCCCAGATTGAAACTGAATTATGTGATGCTTCTATTACATCTTCTATACTAGTATGAATCTTTGAATTTTCTTGTAATGAATTTTTAAATCTAATTGCAGCAGCTTTTAATCCATCAGGATAGTAAATTAATGGATTTGAATTGATTTTTTTTGCCAGTTTTAAAGATTGATTTTTTTCATTAAGATTATTTGAATTAATGTTTGTCTGTAACTGTTCCATTTTATCAAGTGATTCCATTATTTCTGATTTTTGTATTGGTAGTGCATCACCAAGTATGTTGAGAATTGAATACAAAAATATTCCAAATGATGCTCTTGGTGAATGATTCATTGTAATATTGTAATACGGAATTGAATTCTCCATACATTTTTTTTCCATAATACCCCCTGATGAAATTGCAATAAATTTTGCATCTGATTTTGATTTATAATCTAATATTGATAATGTCTCTTTAGTATTTCCGGATATACTTATTGCAATTACTAATGTCTTATTATCGACCGTTTTTGGTAACAAATATCCTTTCACAGTTGATACATGAAAATTTTCTCGCGATAATATGGCTGCAATAATATCTCCAATTGCGCCTGAACCTCCCATTCCTGCTAAAACTATATGATCTATATCTTCAAATTGAATTTTTGAAAATTCCTCATTATAAGCATCTCTTGCTAATATTGCCCATTTATCGTAAACTTGATACATTTTTTGTGGATCAAATCTCTCGATTTCTTGCATCTCCATATTGCAACTAAAAACTACATCCAATAAAACACTAAGGCATCATAGATACTTTATGTCTAAACAAATAATAAATTCTTAATCTGGAAAAAAAATATTATGACGCTGAAAACCATAGAATGGAAAGATAACACTGTAATAATGATTGATCAGACAAAATTACCAAATACTCTTGAATATGTTACTTATACTGACTATAATCAAGTTGCAGATGCAATTAGAACATTAGTTATTAGAGGTGCACCAGCTATAGGCGTATCTGGTGCATTTGGTCTTGCCTTAGCATCATTACAAAGTAACTCTACTGAAAAGGCTGAATTAATTTTATATATGGAAAATGCTAAAAAAATTCTATTCGAAACCAGACCTACCGCGGTAAATCTTGGATGGGGACTCAATAAAATTATGGAAGTTGCAAATAATGGAACTACTGTAGAAGAAATAAGAACTAATGTTATTGAATATGCCAAAAAA
>Ga0315316_10004398_pt1 | contig 10282 bp, 6 predicted proteins | sample M160m3416metaG_FD_203702 | JGI IMG/M metagenome (GOLD analysis project Ga0315316, IMG submission 203702) | Ammonia-oxidizing marine archaeal communities from Monterey Bay, California, United States - M1 60m 3416 | ecosystem: Environmental > Aquatic > Marine > Intertidal zone | place: USA... | reverse complement strand
ATTCATACCGATACGTATCAGTCATCTGTTGAAAACTAAGCTGCCCTGGTGCTAATTGACGCTCGTGATGAAACGTGCCATAGGTAAATGGTGATCCGAACTTGCCTGCTAAAATTCGGGACGAGGCACCAATATCACCCATACAAATACCAATCGTTGGAATTGTACTCGACTCTAGCAAACGCAACATACGTGTTACATCATTTGGACAATTAGCTAAACAAGCAATCTTAACGATATCCGCATCTTTTGAGGCTAGACGCGCATGAATAGCGGCTAAATCCTGCGGAGTCTCATCGAAATCATGCAAACTAATAATTCGCTTTGTCGCACCGTAACGAGGAACTTGATCGGCAATATCTTCTTCTAAATCAATATAATCAGCGCCAGCAACAATCGCCGCTCGCAATAAAATAATCCGATTATCTTCCGTGCCTTCCCACTTTCCACCGTCTTGCTGGCGCCGACAAGTTATCACAATCGGTGATGGGCGATCCTTAAGTATTCGCTTTAGTGTGATATTCCGACGAATATAGTCTAAACGTATTTCAACGAGCCGCGCACCTTGCTCCACCAAATGGCGATGTTCGGCAATCACTTGTTTGTGCCGCCCACGACCAATGCTAACGCAAATAACGGAAGATAATTCAACATCCGTCTCTGTCACAATACGCACCTCATATTTTTCCCGAACAACCGCATCTCTGTCATATCTGACCACACACTAATTAAACCGCAACAATCAAAATCTATTTTACTTACATTCGTCCATTCCGAAGTCATTAATCGAGTCTAATTCAGCGTTAGATGCCGGTTATATAATAGCATCTACCGGTTAACCCCCAATTACGATCAAATTATTCGCCTAAATACCTGTTCGCTGGAATCGTTTGTCCAATTCGTCTTGCGTGAAAACTAAACTAGTAGGCCGCCCATGAGGACAGTGATGCGAATCTTGGCATAACTCTCGCCACTCCAATAGTGATTCAATTTCATCAGGTGTCAACGAGTCCCCCGCTTTGACCGCGCCTTTGCAAGACATCATATGCATCAGTTCGTCAAGTAAATCGCGTTTGTCGAGTTGATCACCGTCAACAATCATGATTTCTATAACGCTACGCAACAATTCCTCGATCCGGACCCGACGCAACATAGCTGGGTAACTTGATACCAAAACGGTATCACCTCCAAATGCCTCGACTTCGAGGCCTAACTGTCGTAGTTGATCTTGCTGTTCTAAAACCAATGCACACTCGGCAGATGCCAAGGTTACAGGTTCCGGCACCAATAATCGCTGAATTTCCAACTCACCCGCTAACACCTTTTTACGAATTTGCTCATATAAGATTCGCTCATGCAACGCGTGTTGATCAATCACAAGCATCCCGCGTTCATCTTCGGTAATTATATACCGATTCTGTATTTGGATCCCCCAACTTGATCGTCCGGCAGGGTTGAAAGGTGCTGGATTATCATCTGTTTCAGTTGGCATCTGCGATGAAACTATAGGCTGCACCGTCAAGGATGGGGATGTAGGATTCGTCAAATCTAACGCCTGACGAAAACTGTCTGGCATCTGTGGCGAGCGATCGCCAATTTTCCAAGCATCACTCGTTGCCGGTACGGCTTTAAAATCAAACTGCGGATTTGTTTCCGACGTTACATCTGTCGCAGCGACTTGCTTTTCATTTTGCCCACTATCACGAACTCGTGCCGTTAAATCTGTCGCTAAGAACTTATTTCTAATCGTGCTCAGCACTTGGCTATACATCTTACGGCTATCTTGAAATCTAACCTCTAATTTAGTGGGATGTACATTAACGTCTACCATTTCCGCGGGCATCTCCATTTTCAAAAAAGCAATTGGATAGCGACCGTGAATCAATAACCCACGATACGATTCACCTAACGCGTGTTGTAGCGAACGATCGCGAATATGCCTGCCGTTTAGAAACAGGTATTGCATACGAGTATGAGAACGAAAGAAAGTGGGGTCGGCAACATAGCCTGAAATAACAACGTCATCAATCGCACTTTCCACCCAAATCAATCCCTGAGCTAAATCTCTACCAAAGAAATGGGCAATTCGATCCTGCCAATTGTCAACGACGGGTAAATCATGAATTAGCCGATCATTGTGTTTAATACTAAAGTGGACGTCACAATAGACCAAAGCAATCCGAGTGAAAGCTTCCGTAATATGCCCCATTTCAGTTTGTACGGTCTTCAGATATTTGCGCCGCACTGGTGTGTTAAAAAATAGGTTGCGCACTTCTATCAAAGTTCCTTGTGGACATCCGGTTGGCCGTAATTCGGAACGTTGACCGCCGCTGATTTCGATGACGTTACCCACTTCCTCGTCTGCCGTCCGACTGCGCAACGTCATTTGACTCACTTCTGAAATTGACGCCAACGCTTCACCGCGGAAACCTAAAGTTCGCACAGAGAATAGATCGTCTGCTGACCTAATCTTACTTGTGGCGTGACTGGCAATTGCCAATTCCAATTGATCTGCTGCAATTCCGTGGCCATTATCAACAACGCGTATCAAACGACTGCCACCCTCTTCAATCGTGATATCGACACGTGTTGCTCCAGCATCCACGGCGTTCTCGATCAGTTCTTTTACGGCACTCGCAGGCCGTTCGATCACTTCCCCAGCGGCAATCTTGTTGATGATGCTTGTTGAAAGCTGCTCTATCCGAGGCATAACATATCCCATCCGTTGGACGTAAAACTATACGTGGCTTCTACAAATCAAATTCTTTGAGTTTTCGGTATACCGTTCGAGCTCCGATTCCTAAGATTCGCGCAGCCTCCTCACGATTACCATCGGTCAACTTTAATGTCTCTTGATAGGCCCACCGTTCAATATTAGACAACGACTGGCCAATCAACTCTGAAGGACCTGAAATAACTGGCACATCCATCTCCTCACCAGAAACAAAGTCAGGTGGCAAATCATCGCCGTTTAAAACACCATCGGTGTCCAATACTACCATGCTTTCAATTGTATTTCTTAACTGCCGAATATTTCCTGGCCAAGCATGTGCGTATAACTGCCGCATGACTTCAGCCGAAATAGAATCTATCTGCTTAGCATGACGATCGCAAAATTGCTTGCGAAAATGATCCACCAACGGCACGATATCATCACGTCGTTCACGTAACGACGGTAATTCGATCGTTACCACATTTAAACGGTAATATAAATCATTGCGAAATTCATTGTTCGCAACCGCTTCTTCTAACATGCGATTCGTTGCGGATATGACACGTACATTCACTTCCTGTGGTTTGTGGTCACCCACTCGAGTAATTTGGTGCTCTTCTAATACTCGCAACAACTTGGTTTGAGTAGCCAAGGGCATATCGCCGATTTCATCTAAAAATAGCGTACCACCGTCTGCATACTCAAATGCGCCAACGCGATCGATGTGAGCGTCCGTAAATGCTCCCTTCGCGTGACCAAACAATTCGCTTTCAACTAAGTTTTCTGCGACCGCTGCGCAGTTCAACGGTACTAAACGCTTACCTTTGCGAGGACTATTTTGATGGATCGCTTGAGCAATTAACTCCTTACCCGTACCACTTTCGCCCGTTATCAAAACCGTCGCGTCCGTCGGAGCAATCCGTTTCAATCGGTCAATGACAGCCTGCATCTTGTCGCTGCAATATATAATCCCGTCAAAACCAAATTTTTCGTCTAAACGCTGTTTAAGCTCGGCGTTCTGACGTCGCAAACCGACGGATTGAATTGCCCGCGCAGTAATTGCTCGTAACCGTTTGGGGGTAATTGGTTTCTCTAAAAAATTGTAAGCGCCTGATTGCATCGCCTCAACCGCTAACGGAACCGATGCATGCCCCGTCACCATAATGATCTCTGCATCTGGCAACAATTGCTTGGTTTGCTCCAAAATAGCCATTCCATCCACATCATTCATCATTAAATCAGTAATGACAACGTCATAGTTATTTTGTTGAATCATCTTCAGGCCATCTGGGCCCGATGTGGCAATACTGACTGCATAATCTTCAGTCTCCAGACTCTCCGTCATGGCGGCTGCAAGGGGCGGATCATTATCGACCACCAGTACACGAAAATCACTATTAGTCAATTCGCTGATGCCAATTGTTTCCGATGTCTCATGTAGTTCTGTCACGATTCTGTTCTCCCTTACTCTTCAAGTCTAGCAGGAGTAGGAAATTCTAGCGTAAACTTGGTGCCATGTCCCTCTTCACTTTCAACACCAATACGCCCACCATGAGCACGTACCACTTTACGAGCCATTGGCAGCCCTAAACCAGACCCTGCAGGTTTTGTAGTATAAAACGCTGTAAACATGTTCAACGCAGTGTCTTCACTCATACCACATCCCGTATCAATCAAGTCCATGGCGATTCCACTCGGAGTTAGATGAGTCCGGACCGTTAACTCACCACCGTTGGACATCGATTCTAAAGCATTCTTCACTAAGTTTGCCAAAGCAGCTTGCAATGTCTCCAAGTCCATCCGCATTGCTGGCAATTCGGGATCCATGTAACGTACGATTTCAACATTTTGTGATTGTGCCTGTGCCTCATACATATCAAGTACCATAGTTATCTGTTTGTTCAATGACCCAACCGATAATTCCAAATCTCGTAGCTTGGCAAATTTCAAAAAATCGTTTAACAAACGTTCTAGACGAACACATTGATCATGAACCGTTTGGATCTTAGACCAAACACGACGTTCTCGAGCCGACTCAGCGTTGACCAGTTCTTCTTCCACTAATTCCATATTCATCCGAATAACCGATAGTGGATTTTTGATTTCGTGCGCCAGTGAACCGGCAATTTGCGCAAGCTCCGCATACTGCAATTGCAACTGCTGGGTCCGTTCTTGCCAAATTTCTAGTTCACGATCGCCCATAAATCATCATTCCACTGAAAACATGCCTTATCGCTTGAGTTATTCTATCAATTCCCAATCCATACCAAGGGTATAGAAAATCAAACCAACCATTGTTGCATTTTACCTCAAAGTACATCTTCATTTCAGTGCCCATTTTCAAGCACATACATAAAAACCGACAGCTGAAGTGGTCCAGCTATCGGCTTTTTATGAAATGATTTTAGATCGAAATTAATCGCGACTTCGGCGACGTCCACGACGGCGGTTGCCACCACCGTCTCTGTTGTCACCACGGTCATCACGATCTCCACCACGGTCATCACGATCTCTACCACGGTCATCACGATCTCCACCACGGTCATCACGATCTCCACGACGGTCATCACGATCTCTACCACGGTCATCACGATCTCCACCACGGTCATCACGATCTCCACGACGATCATCACGACCCCCACGACGATCTCCACCGCGATCATCACGATCATCACGATCATCACGACGGTCATCACGACGATCATCACGATCTCCACGACGGTCATCACGACCCCCACGACGATCTCCACCGCGATCATCACGATTTCCACCGCGATCATCACGATTTCCACCGCGATCATCACGATTTCCACCGCGGTCATCACGATTTCCACCGCGGTCGTCTCTGTCTTCACGGCGATCATCCCGTCGACCACGTTCTCGACCACCACCACGGCGATCTCCACCACGGCCGCGTCCACCACCACTACGTCGGTCGCCACCTCGGTCACGTCCACCGCCGCGTCGGTCACCATCTGAATTGCTACTGTCAGCCGACGATTCTTGACCACCCCAATCATCTTCTTCGCCCAGCTCTTCTAAAGCCGCACGACGACTTAACTTGACACGATCATGGTCATCGACGCCAATACACTTCACTTTCATCGTGTCGCCTTCGCTAACGAGCTTCGACACATCAGAAATAAACTCTGTTGAAAGTTCACTAACATGGCAAAGACCATCTCGCCCTGGCAAGATTTCGACGAACACACCGAAATCTTTAATGCTCGAAACGGTACCATCATAAATTTTTCCAACCTGAACAGTAGCCGTGTAACTTTCAACCAATCGCATGGCTTCATCCGCCCATTCCGCATTGGTAGAAGCAACTGTAACGTTACCTTCATCGTCAACTTCAATAACTGTTCCAGTGGATTCCTGGATATGGCGGATATTTTTACCGCCTGGTCCAATGAGTGCACCAATTTTATCTGGGTTGATCTTTGTACGCATTAAACGCGGAGCGTACTCTGACGTTTCCACACGTGGGCTATCAATAGCTTGAATCATGTTTTTCATAATTTCAATTCGCGCCACACGTGCTTGAGCCAAAGCATCACGAATAATCTGTTCGCTGATACCGTCGATTTTCAAGTCAAGCTGAATACCGGTTATACCATTTTGCGTACCAGCAACTTTAAAGTCCATGTCGCCATAATGATCTTCATCGCCTTGAATGTCGGTTAATAGAATATTCGTATCACCTTCTTGGACCAAACCGATAGAAATACCAGCAACAGGATTTGAAATAGGTACGCCCGCTGCCATCAAACCCAATGTTGTGCCGCAAATCGTTGCTTGGCTTGAAGACCCATTAGATTCCGTAATATCAGAGATCACACGAATCGTATATGGAAAGTTTTCTGGATCCGGTAGTACAGGCTTGATACTTCGTTCAGCCAACATTCCGTGACCAATATCTCGACGACTTGGACCTCGGTTAGGCTTAGCCTCGCCGACGCTGTATCCTGGGAAGTTGTAGTCGAGCATAAATTTCTTCGAGTAATTCTCGGTCAATCCATCAACTCGTTGTTCATCTTTGCCGGTCCCTAAGACAACAGTAATTAAAGCTTGCGTTTCACCGCGTTGAAAAACAGCGGATCCATGAACACGTGGCATTACATCCACATAAGATTCAATGTTACGCAATTCATCGTGTTTTCGTCCATCTGGGCGAGTACCGCCGATAATCAACTCACGCACAACTGCTGATTTCAGTTGCCCGAGAGCTTCTTGCAAAGCCGATGCACAAATCGCATCCTCGGCTTCTGCGTCTGGTATCATTTCTTCAACAATTCGATCCTTCAATGCCGACACAGCTTCTTTGCTAGCAAGCTTCCCAGAAGTTAATTGTGCGGTTTTGAAATCTTCGAAATACTTATCTTTAACAGTATCAAACAACCCATCATCTTCTTTGACAACGAATTCTTGTTTTTCAACTGTACACTGTGCAACAAATTCGTCTTGTAGTTCACAGATTTCCTTAATGCTATTGTGAGCAAAAAGAATTGCCTCCACCATTTCATCTTCTGGCATTTCCCGAGCGAAACCTTCAATCATCAAGATTTCTTCTGCACTTCCAGAGACGATCATATCTAGATCGCTTTCTTCAAGTTGCTCAATGTTTGGAAAAGTGACTAACTCACCGTCAAGACGACCAACACGTACTGAAGCAATCTGACCTTGAAACGGCAATGGTGAAATTAATAACCCAGTAGCAATTCCATTCATGGCCAACACATCCGCATCGTTCAAGGCATCGCTTGCAATGACGGTGGACTGACACATTACTTCTTTGTCGTATCCCTTTGGGAACAACGGACGAATGGGGCGATCTGTCAAACGTGAAGTCAATGTTTCTTTGGTGGAAGGTCGTCCTTCGCGTTTAATAAAGCCACCTGGGAATTTCCCAGCGGCTGCTGTCCGTTCTCGATAATCACACATCAACTGAAAGAAATCTAAGCCGGGTCGTCCCGCGCCTGATGAAACTGCACTTAGTACAACTGTTTCTCCGTATTGTGCGATAATACAAGCATCTGCCTGTTTGGCGATAAAGCCAGTTTCAAACGAGAGAATCTCGTTTCCAATTTTTCGTTCTACTCTTACCTTACTCATTCCTATTTCTTCTTTCTTCTGCCTACACAAAAATATAGTTTTCTATCTGTCTATCTTTCCTACATCTAAACAAGTCATCATTCGCTTGCACAAAGAATGCACAACTGCGGGAACAAACACGACGTTATTTTACAAAAAAGCTGAACTTCAACACTGCAACATAAACTGCTCTGGCAAAAAGTAGATTCTCCAAAGAACCGCGCGGCCAAGCGAGCAACGAATTTATTTTCGAATGCCAAGTTTACCAATAATATCAAGATATCGTTGTGGATCTAACCGTCTAAGGAAGTCCAACAAGCGTCGGCGATTGCTAACCATAGCTAGTAAACCGCGGCGGCAAGCATGATCCTTCTTGTGACCTTGCATGTGCTCGGTCAAATTATTGATGCGTGTGGTGAGAATTGCAATTTGTACTTCCGGTGACCCTGTGTCATCCGAAGAATTTTGAAACTCACTAATTAATTCCTGCTTGCGCTCTTTTGTAATTGTCATCTAATTTTCCCTTGCTATCACTCTACAAAACTCATTAAGCGAGCATAGCGTGCAATGCTTCGTACCAGTTTTACCCGAGAATCTACAACGCCAAACGCTAGCCTACCTCAAAGCAGCCAACTCATGCGTTTTAAATTGCTTTCGAAATAATCCAGTACAAAAAGACTTGATACTTGTATATCAGACCCAATACTAATCAAGGATCTGTAATCCGTTGAGTTTAACAGCAGCTTTGGGATTTGCAAGTGCTGAAAGATACCGCAAATACTGATTATTTCCGCGTTTACGCGGTCCAAATATTGGCAAAAACTACTTTAAAGGTATTTCACTGCTAAGCAAGATGCTCTTTTGTACATCAAGGTCGTGTTGGTAGGAAAAGGGAAATTCCCAGCGATCTTGTAAAACAGCAGCCATTTCCATGAAATCTCCGTCATAACGCCCTGTTGAGATTGGTAAGTCAACGAACTGCGATCCCTTTTCAAAGCTACCACGTGCCTTTTCAAGTGTTAATTCCAATTTTGGAGTTTCCAAGGGACGCAAAATAATCGTCCCTTCACTACCTACCACAACAAATTGTCGCCTCCGAAAACCGTCGACTTCCAACACTGCCGACCGAATGGTTGCGGTAATTTTCGGATAATCAAACACAGCCAGCATGTTATCCGCCAAGTTATCTTGGCTGCTATACGTTTTCCGTACAAAGGGAGTGACCCGATCCGGAGTGCCAAAAGCAACATGTAGTTCATCAATCAGATGACAACCAAGTTCAAACATCGTCCCTCCGGCATACCGCGCCAGCTGCAGCCGTGTGGCGTCATCCACCTTTTTACTCATCACTCCATCGACTTCAAAAACATCACCCAACAGCCCTTCCTTAACCGCCTTAAAAATAAACTTGAACCCAGGATTATATCGATACATATATCCCATTTGCACCACGCAGCTATTCTGTTTCGCGGTAGCCATCAATTTTTGGAACCGAGGGTAACTTGACCCAGCCGGCTTATCCAAGTGAATATGTTTGTTTGCAGCGACACAAGCCTGCCCAGCAACGAGCAAATCTTTGACTTCCGTTTCGATGCATACTAATTCTAAACCCGAAACATTTAACAACTCTTCTTGCGTCATCCGCGGTACATTTTTATAGGCAGCCGTATCTTTAATTTGATTCCATCGTTGATCATCCGGCTCAACCACTCCAATGACATCATACAATTTAGGGTATTTGCGGAGCGTACCAATCTTGCCACTTGCGTGCGCATGCTTTGTCCCAATTTGACCGACTTGCAGTCGAGGTCCGTCTTCTAAGGATTTCGCTATCCCACTTATACCTAAGCCACCTAATACCGTAATTGCATTTAAAAACTCACGACGATGATTCATCATTATTTTCCTCATACCGATTCGACGTTTCTAAAAGCACCTTAACCCTTCACTTTCTCACGATCAGCGAAAAGATACTAATTAGCGTTTTAATATCCAACTGCAATCCCATCCTTACGTGGTTCCGAAGCCCCTCGCAAAACACCATTTTGATGGTCAATAAATATCCCTTGATAACCACCAAAGCCCCCGACACTGCGCCGGACAACATGCCCGCGTTTTACCAATTCCTTGATAATTTTATCGTCGATGCCCGTTTCTACTTCTATAACTCCGCCACCTTTTGCCACTTCACCTCGCGGTGTTGCACTGCCTAGGTGTCGCATACGAGCTAAATCACCGGCTTGTTGCACATTCATTTTGAAATCAAGCATATTCACTAAAATTTGCACATGTCCCTGTGGTTGCATGTCGCCTCCCATGACGCCGTAACAAAACACCGGCTTTCCTTTTTGCGTCACCATTGCTGGAATAATTGTATGAAAAGGACGCTTGTGGGGATCTAACCGATTGGCATGTTCTTCGTCCAATGAGAATAAGGCCCCTCGATTTTGTATGGCAAAGCCTAGTTTGGGTGGA
>Ga0315316_10004395_pt1 | contig 10286 bp, 7 predicted proteins | sample M160m3416metaG_FD_203702 | JGI IMG/M metagenome (GOLD analysis project Ga0315316, IMG submission 203702) | Ammonia-oxidizing marine archaeal communities from Monterey Bay, California, United States - M1 60m 3416 | ecosystem: Environmental > Aquatic > Marine > Intertidal zone | place: USA... | reverse complement strand
CATCCTTCCATTTTTCCATCTCTGGTATATTGCTTTTAGTTCTATCACCACCATTACAAAAGATTACCTTATTATATACTTCAAGTGCCATATAGATTGCATCATTAGCAGTATCATCCTTATCCCTAAATTCAATACAAACATCAACACACTTCAATTCCTTAATTATAGACATCCTCTCTGCTACATTCATAAAATATTTTCCTTTCTTCCTAATTAACCAATCATCAGAATTAACAGCAACTCCTAGAGTTCCTAATTCTTTTGCTGATTTAAAAAATGCAATATGTCCACTATGTAATGGATCAAATCCTCCACTTACCAATACTAAAGTTGTTTCACTCATAGTTAACCATTGTAATTTTTCTTTTTAGGTTTCTCGCTCTCCTCCTTCTTCTTTTTTTTCTTTTTCTTTTTGGTTCCGTTGCCGTTACCAAGGAAGCGATATCGAGGCATTATTTTGTTTGTGTGTTTGGAGGTCCAGAGAATCTAGGATCTAAGAAGTCTTTAGTATCAGAATCCACTTTATTTGGATCGTAATTAGGGTCAGGATAATCTTCCCAACTATTACCTTCATACTCAGTAATTAATGGATTAACATCCTTCCTCTCACCATAAACATGATAGAAGCAATCAATTGGTTTGTCATCTGCTTCCTTCACAATTATAAACTCATTGTTGAATTCTACCACATTAAGATGGAAGTGTCGATCTCCAATAGGTTGTAGTTGTACTGTAATGGTATCTTCATGCACCAAATCCTTCCAATAATATGGCAATTCAATCTTATTAGAATCCTTTAGTCTTCCTCTATAATATACTGCTACCTCTGGTCCCTCAATACATGCATGTCTAAGTCTATGACCTTTACCTTTGGTAGGATGTACTAAATCAAATGGTTTTGGTGAGGCATCTGCTGCTGCGAATCTTGAAGCAAGTTTACCTTTATTACCACAATCTACCCGACCAGTAAAGAAGGCATCCCCATCAACATATAATAAATCAGTCTGTGGTCCTGAGATCTTAAGGACATTTGACATTCTGCCATTACCCTCCATCACAGAGTCACCCTTGACCTTTAAAGACATTGGTGGCAATAATCCATCAGGATTAAAAGTATTAGCAACCATCAAAGTTGCTTCAGAATAGGTGAACCAAGGAGCACCAACAACCATAGGTGCTTCAATATATGCACCACCTCTAATCTGACTAGGACCAATTCCTAATACAGATGCAGGTAATCCCTCACCTACAAATAAAGTTTTTTTACACTCTATGTCTGGAAACTTAGCCATCTAATCCACCTTCTCGTTGTTGATCTTCTAATAGTGATTCACCTTTAGATGGAAGACCTGTTGTTGCTCCATCAGCACAATCAATCAATCCACCCCAAAAATTAAGAGTGTTCTGACCAATCATTTCCAATAAACCAGATGAGAAGAATTTTACTACAGAATCACCATTAACTTCAATAGTTTTAGACTTCATATTAATCTTCTCATTAGAGTCTAGATTAATTATACCCTTATTGGCATGCATATCAATATCTTGTCCTTCTATTCTTACTCTACCTCTTGCTGCTCTAATAACAATATCACCTTCAGCAGCATTTAATATGAACGCATTATTTGTTACAGGTCTCTCTCCACAGTGTATCTGATATACACCTGGACATCTATTAATAGTACCACCCTTCTGAGCACCAGAAGAGATCATAGTCATATAATGCTCAACTTCCTGACCAGGAAGACCATTCCTAAGCATAATACCACTCAATTGGTTGTTCATATTAATATGACCAAACTTTAAATGACCGTAATCATTACCCAATTCTAATGGGTTATGTACTTTTATTTTTGCCATTAGTTACTCTCTATGATTCGATATCCTTTATCAGGATCAATAGTTCCCCTATTAACATTACCAACACAATCAACAACTCTAACAAGAGGTGTGCCTGGTGGTACTTCACCAACAGTATCATCACCAATTCTTCTAACACAGAAGATTGGGTTTATGACAGCATTATATCCAGTCTCAGTAGTGACATATATCTCAGGTCTCTCTGTCCACCCTTCACCAGGATTAATAATCTCAACAGTATCTAGTACACCAAAAGGACCAAACGTTGCTTTAATCTCTGCACCAGAGGTATTGGGTTCAATAACAACTTTATCATAGTTAGAATCATAATTCATACCCGCAGATTCGATCTCCAACCCACAAAGATAAAGCATCACAGGATAACTACCAACAGTTAATGCAGGGAATGCATTAAAGTCAGTCTCACCATTAGGACCTGTACCTGGAATTAGAGTTGTACCCTTTCTACGTGCAATTCTATCTTCCATTGGTTGATCACCATCCAAGGTCTCAGTTCCACTACCACCAGGAGGAAGACCACTGCTTGTAATTGGAGTAACTTTACCACTAGGACCAATTATAGCAGATCCAACTCCAACTATATTCCTATCCTCTGGTCTGATTACTGTATCACCAATACCACCATCCACATTAGGTGTAGTGGTATCAATTTCTGGTGTTATTTCTACATCTGGATCAAATCTTTGCCACTTACCATCAGCTCTTTTAACTACTGTTTGATTAGCAGTTGCCCAAGTTCTACCATCACCACCCATATCTCCATTTGGTTGTGAAGGGAATCCATATCCAGATTCTTCTACTACAACATTATTAACACTATATGTTGGAAGACCTGTAGCTGGATTAGTACCACCATCTCTCGACATCTTTGGTCTAACAAATCCACCATTACCTTTACCACAATTATCTTTAATGGTAACAAAAGGTTCTTTTGTATATCCTAATCCTGGTGCAATAATATCAACTCCAAGAATATCACCTGCTGCACTAATAATTGCATTACCTCTAGCATGATTTGGTGAATTACGATCAAGTCCCCCACCCCAAAAAGTTACTACTGGTGGAGCACAAAATACTGGTCCAACATTACATGAATTAGCAGCATTTGTAGCAGAGGTTAACATATCATCTAGATTTAATCCTGCTAAAGTATCAAGATTAACTGCTGTCTTAACATCAGCAGCAAGTCCCTTCGCAGAATTTAAAACACTTTGAATATCAAATGTTGCATCTGGTTGACCACCTGCAAATATATCCCACTCACTAGACTCTGGACATTCTTGCTTATCATCACAAGAGAAGAATCCTGCAAGTTGTGCTAGAAGACCTAAAATAGAATCTGCAACATTAAATGCCCCACCAAGAATACTGGAGAGACTACCCATAATACTATCAACCAATCCACTAATAGTTCCTAGTAGATTACCCATTAATCCACCAATGAAATTCTCAATAGCACATGCTGGTACATTAATAAATCTATCAACCATCTTGCCTAAGAAATCACCTATCATTTTAAATAGGTTCTTGGTTATCTTACTGTATAAACAAGATAATAACTCAAGAGTAGCATCTTTAGCAGCTTTTACTTTATCTCGATCTATCGGAGCAACTTCGTGATATAACTTCTTCGTCTCATTATTAAGTGTCTCCAAGACATTCTTACGCATCTCTTTAATCATCCACTTCATGCCTCTCGCCACAAAGTTAGATGCGATATCAACTTTCTTTTGGATGTACTCTTGTTTGTCGTTAATCCATCCAGAGGCAGTATTCTCCCACCTTGAAAGTTGGTCTTGTGCTCTCTCAATATCTTTAATCATTCCCTGGACAGCCTTCTGCACCTGCCCCATTGGAACTTTTTCACACTCACTAGGTTGAGCAAACCCAAGTACTGGTTCTTCCTGTTGCCTTTGATCAGATATACCCCAAACATTTGGATAGGAAAATCCTTCCATAGGTTGACCTTGCTTTAAAGGTATATCATAAGATGCAACCTGATCTTTTTCAGTATACCCACTAAGAGGAGCAAAACCATCAGTGGTCTCTTGCTTCTTGTTTAGTTTAGTTTGTTCGTTATTGGATTTTATACCAATAATAAATGCACCTGTCTTTTCAGCAGCATTAGTCCACATACCACGAACATGAGTACCTTGGGTAACAGCAGAAGATGCACCACCTCCTTTATGTCCACTACCCAGTGTACTTCCTGGTAGTTCTGCCCAAATAAGTTGATCATCTGGATTAATAGATTTGTCAGGAGAGTTCACTCCAATAATTCTAACACGAACTCTCTGACTCCAGTTCTTTAACTCATCTGTACTAGTCAGACCTTCTTCATCCCTAGGCCAAGAATCTCGTGGCGCAACGATACCTTCCCAAAAAGTCTTGGAAATGGATTCTGGATTAAAGAGTAAGCCTGAGTCTGCTACCATTAGTCGTCGTAAACTCTACATTCTAATGAATCGGGATGATTATCACAATACACTTCTAAGTGTTGATCATTATGTCTTTCATGCCAGTCATTGATCTTAGCACCACCTGGATTCTCTTCATTCTCTTCATGATCATGAAAAGCATCATTGTGCATTTCTAAATCTGCCTCTGTATATTCAATCATACCATGATTTACATGTTCTTTATGATCCTTTGGATCAATATAAGATTCATGGTTTAGGTCGTGTTCTGGAACTTTAGTAGTCATATTCGTTCAGTATATGATGTAGGTATTTAGTGTCATTATATCAGTTTCTACCGAATGAGTCACGTACTAGACGCACTTTCGTCAGGCAACTATCACTTGATAAATGATGGCATAGATCGGATATCATATATATGCCACTTAGTTCCTTATCTGGACGTTCTGTTTTCTCAGTAGTCTGTGATGGTAAATCAATCTTAATCAACTCACCTACCCTTAAACTTAAATCACCAGGAACTTTTATTGTTACTACAACAGTAAACAATTTATTATAACGCATAGCAGACTGCATGAATACATCCTTTGCAGATATATTCTCATCTGTTCCCTTCTCAACCTGTTCATCCACATCACCCTCAGGTAATTCACCAATATCAAGTCTTCTAAAAAATCTCCTAGATTCTAGTCCATAATCTCGAATGAACTCCTCAGCCATAAGAGGTAAATCTTTACCACCCAATACCTCTTGAGCAACGTTCTCTACTACTTTTGCTGCGGTATCAAAAATATCTGTAAATGGATTATATGTCTCCATCTTAGATCCATATGTTCCAGTTAATAAATTCTTTTTAACGTTAATAGTACCTTTAGAACTATACTCAAGTATCTTAGCATCATATCCTTCAGGAAGGGATGTACTTGAGTTATACACAAAACTCTTAACTGGTTCCTGTTTAAACAAAACATCAATTGCTTTAAACCTAAAACCATCATAATTCTCATAGAAAAAATATCCTGCTGATTCTGATGCTTCTTCACTAACAGATAATCTAGCAACTTCTGTCATCAACTTAATAGGTTTTTTACCCTGACCCATAAAATTATACTTATTCTTTGTAGAATCACCTTCATATTCTTTTTTAGATTTTAAAAATTCACTTAATATATTACCAACAGATTCAGATATCTCACCATCGTACCTAGCATATACCTCAGTCTTACACAAATCATTTGCAAGGAACTCTTTAGATACTAGATCAAGAGTATATGTTGCTCTCTCTGTATGTGATGTTACATTACGGATCTCAGCGATCCACATAGCATTATCACCTTCAAATTTTAATTTATTGTCTTGATTATCTTCAAAGGTCAATTCTACTTTCTCGAATCCATTTAACTGTAAACCAGAGATTGCAGTATTACCTTCCTCACCTTGACCAGTATCTACTACAGTTATAGTAAATCTAACTGTACTATCAAGAACACTCTCATAATAATTGAACATAACAATACCAGCAGAGATGTCCATCTTCTTGCTACCTTCTCTGTTAGATGTTATCTCACATTTGATTATATCACCAGATGTAAGAATACTATTTGCTGTTACTGCTGACATTATGCTAGTGCTGCCTCCATCCTATTGTCTATAGTACCATTATTAGATGATCCTCCAGAAGATTTATCTCCTCCTGCATTTCCAGAAGAAACATTCTTCTCAACTATCTTATTTATTTTAACAATCTCCGTTGTTCCACCTTCATAAGATGCTTCAGAAGATACTGATTCTACATCACCACTTAAAGTAATTCTCTCGACCTTGAAGTTTAGTTTTTTAATCTTCTTAGCTTCCTTCAGTTCACCTTTAAGTTTTGCAATCAAAAGATCCTTCTTATCAGCCTTCTTCTTCGCCTTCTTCTTCGCCTTGGCTTTCTCGTCCTCCTCTACCTCTGGTGTGACTGTTTCTGCTTTCTTAGATCCAGATCCTTTTGGTGGGAAGAATGATTTAACCAATGCAGGAGCGGTCTGGAATGGATTCATTAACCACAACAAATTTGGAACCTCTTTACCCATTAGTAAAGATAATGGTCCCATTAAGACTTTTAATCCAGTTCTTAAACCTTTCCAAACTCCTTCTCTAACCCAACCAGGAATACCAAACCAACCAACCTTTTCAGGAATCCATTTTGGTGGTTTCTTAGGAAAATCTGGTATCTTAAATTTAGGAACTTCATTCCAGAACCTACCAAATCCACCAGTTATCCAATCAAATACTGCCTTACCAGCACTGAAGATCTTCATCAGAGAACCAAGTAATTTCTTACCTGCTGCTCCCCATCCTTTACCCATTAAACCTTCATAAAGTAAATCACCAACGAACACACCAATGGTTTCACCAATCAATGTTCCCAGAACAGGAATAGGTATAAAGGTTCCTAATGCACCACCTAATGCAGCACCAAGAGTTTTGAATAATGCTTTACCAAGAGGTTCCCCTGATAATATAGAGACTATACCAACAACTAAAGGACCAATAACAGGAATCTTACCAAAGAATCCTTTTACTGCGGGCATTGCACCTTTTACTGCGGGCACAATAAACTTCGCTGCCTTACCAAATATCTTCGCTGCTAGTCCACCAACTTTACCTGCTGCTTTACCTGCTACTTTACCTGCTACACCTTTAGCAGCACCAAAACCTCTTCTTGCAAATTGGAATGCACCTTTTGCACCTCGTTTGACAAGGGTATTCAATCCACCCATTGCCCTATTAGCAAACTTCCCTGCACCCCTAGTTATACCTTTTCGGAAGTTTTTTATACCCTTAGTGAATTTACGCATCATCTTAAGCTTTCTCGCTTTAAGATTACGTAACCTCTTACCAAGTTTAGTCTTTTTAAACTTGTTACCTAACTTCTTCTTCCACTTAGATGTCTTACCTTTACCTTTTGGAGGTTTACCTTGACTCATCTTGCTAGTTGCCATCATAAGAATCATGGCAAGATTAGCAAACTTGGTAAAGACACCCGTAAATGTATCGAATGCCTTTGCTCCACCCTCACCAAATATATTAGTAACTACACCTTTGACAGTATCTACTGCCTTGTATCCCAAGTCAATAAAACCTACAACAGCACCAAGTAAAACACCAGCAATATTTCCAATCCAATTAAAGACTGGTTCCGCAATAGAAAGGAATTTTATAACCTGTGGTAACCACTTCAATAACTTCAGGGATATCATCCCCAATACAGTATTAATAATAAAATTCTTAACTACTCCTATTCCTTTTTGAACTGGTTTAAAGAGTCCTCCTACTGCTTTAGCACCCTTACCTGCTTTCTCTAAAGCATTCTCTGAACCCTTTCTCTTCTTAGTCTTTGCCTCATAACGTTGATCTCGAATATCTTCCTTCTGTATATTTAAAGTATTCTGAAGAATCTTCTCTATATCAACAGTCTTCTCATGAATTACCTTTAGATCATCAAGTATACCACTTTGACCTTGAGATTGTTCTTGTTCTTCTCCTGGCTCTGTACCTTTATGATAACCTCCCTGACCAGGCATCATCATTAGAGCAGGTTTTGTCTGAGCAGAACCCTTCTTATCTTTGATATTTAATAACTTACCAGCAGCAATAGCCATATTATCCTACCCCCATGATGCCATAGAGTTCCATACAATTCTTACGATGTGCGTTCTCAAAAACTACAGGGAAGTCTTTTATTTCTCTCGACCCAGTTAAAGTACTACCACCGCCACCGTCTTTAATAACCTGTGGTGGTAAATCTGTAATATTAAATCCACCTTTTCCTGGTGGCATTGGAGGTTCTGCAATTGCAGGTGGTGGAGCCATCTCTAACTTAGTAATCCTCTCCTCTAATACAGGTAATGTAGATGGTACAAGATTTGCATTAACAGTAACTTTTGGACCACCCATCTTATCTTTAATTCCACCAATAGCACCACCAATAGCATCCTTTGCCTTACCAAGTAATCCTCTACCAATACCAAATGGGTCCATCATCTTCATAGCAACTCCACCTGCTGCTTTTAATCCACCACCAATACCTTTCAACATTCCACCAGCAAGACCTTGTGGTCCTTGAGCACCAGTAGCACCAGTAGCACCGTCAGCACCAGCAGCACCGTCAGCACCATCTTGAGGAGGTGTTAGATCTACTGTCTCAGAATCCTTACCACCCAAATCAACTTGATGTCCTTTCATTGGTTGTGGTTTAGGTCCAGCAACTAATCCACCACCAGACATCTTCTGAACATTCTCTGCCATCTCAGGAACATTTGATCCTCCAGCAGCAGCATTCATACCTAAAAGAGTCTCAGCACCATACTTTTGTACAGCACCTTTACTCATCATAACTTCACCAGGTTGAGCAGCAATTAATTGAGTATCTGGTTCTGCACCTGTGACTCTCTCACCAGTTTGAGGAGTAATCGCTCCACCCTCATTGAATAATGGAACTCCTGGTGTCATAGGAATTACTTCTCCACCACCAGAATATCCAACTCTATCACCTATCTTAATTTCATTTCCAGCAGAATCAAAATTACCTTCGTCGTGTTTTTTATTAGGATCAGGAGGAGGAGCACTAGCACCATCAGCACCACTAGCACCGTCAGCACCACTAGCACCTTCTTCTTTATCTCCACCCATCTTGGATAATCCCCAAGCAGCCAATCCACCAGCAGCTAATGCACCTGCTGCCCACGGGTTTCTCGCTATCGCCTTCATAGCCGCAGGAATCCCCTTCTTCAACATAAATCCTGTAATGGTTACTATTTTACCAACTACAAATTTTATTATTCCACCTAAAGGAGTAGCAAATAATGTAAATGCAGCTAATAATGTCGGCCACCAATCACCAATAAACCTTCCAACTGATTCTATCTTCTGTTTATTTTGAGGATTAGCAAACCATTCAATAAACTTTAATAATAATTTACCCAGAAGAATAGTTGTAAAGAATTTTACAAGTTTGTCAAGAGCACTTTGAACAGGTGCTAATGCCTTACCTGCCATCTTTTGAAGTCCCTTTACAGGACTCTCCATCTTACTCTCTGCTGCTGATCTTGATGCCTTCTCAGTATCTCTCTTACGACGAGCAATATCATTACGAATTAATGTATGCGAATTAGCAACAATCTCGGCAATTGATTCAACTGTTGTTCTTATTGCTGAGATTATTCCACCAATACCCTCAGGACCACCTTCTCCACCTTCTCCACCAACATCAGCTTCTGGTGGTCCTGGAGGTGCAGGTGGTTTTTTATTAAAGAAACTATCTGAATTAACTCCACCAGTAGCACCTGGTGAACCCTCATCACCATCAGCACCACCCTTTCTTACTTTAAATCTACCAACCTTACCCTTAACTCTCTTCCATTCTTCTGTAATTAATTCAACTTCCTCATTAGACATGGTGGTCTTACCCATCCTGCCTTCTGCCATCTTCTCTCTTAAGAGAGTTCTGTAAGTTGCATAGTCGATACCAATAGTATCATCTAATCCAATAATTCGTAATATCCTTTCATCAATCTCTTCATCAACTAAATCCTCTTCACGAGTTCCTTCATATACATTTTGTTTTCCACCACCGCCAGGTATATCCCAATCAAAGTCTGGATTCTGAGATTTGTCTGGTCCTTTACCAGCAGCACCCGTTGCTCCTCTAGCACCAGCAGCACCCGAAGCACCTGATCTTCCAGCAGCACCCGAAGCACCAGCAGCACCCGAAGCACCCGAAGCACCAGCAGATCCTGAAGCACCTGATCTTCCAGCAGCACCCGCAGCACCCGAAGCACCAGCAGATCCTGAAGCACCAGCAGCACCAGCAGATCCTGAAGCACCTGATCTTCCAGCAGCACCAGCAGCACCCGAAGCACCAGCAGCACCCGAAGCACCAGCAGCACCAGCAGCACCAGCAGCACCCGAAGCACCAGCAGCACCCGCAGATCCTGAAGC
>Ga0315316_10004394_pt1 | contig 10286 bp, 6 predicted proteins | sample M160m3416metaG_FD_203702 | JGI IMG/M metagenome (GOLD analysis project Ga0315316, IMG submission 203702) | Ammonia-oxidizing marine archaeal communities from Monterey Bay, California, United States - M1 60m 3416 | ecosystem: Environmental > Aquatic > Marine > Intertidal zone | place: USA... | reverse complement strand
ACCTCCTGGTGCGGCAGAATACATCTTAGACCAACTATTTACATTAAGCCTCAGATGGGACGGGGACGTACTGTATCAAAGCACTCGATTGGATGCTTATCAGGAGTCCCTTGTTCGATTATCAGATCAGGGGCTATCCTACAATTGCAATTGCACAAGATCACAAATAAAGGCCATGGGTTCAGTTTATGATGGATCCTGCAGGGATAAAAGAGTCTCTCTCGCCGAGGAATTCGCCATCCGTGTCAAAACATCAAACAACTCAATCGGATTTAACGACCAAATTCAGGGTTACCATCGACAGAGTGTAGAGCGAGAAGTTGGTGATTTCATCATTTTGCGCAAAGACAAATTATTTGCTTACCAATTAGCTGTGGTCATTGATGACGACTATCAACAAATCACCCACGTTATTCGGGGATACGATTTGCTTGATTCAACTTTTCGTCAAATTCACCTTCAAAACGTTCTTGGTCTAAACACACCAGCCTATGCTCATGTCCCGGTCATCATAGATGATAACGGCAAGAAACTTAGCAAACAGCATTTTGCGGATCCAATAGACGCTAAAAATGATAAAGCATTGATATTTAGAGCCTTAAAATTTCTTGGCCAAGCGCCGCCCATTGGCCTTGCTGAGGCCCCCTGCAGCGAGCAACTTGAATGGGCCATCAATAATTGGGATATACAGGCCATACCCAAGTTAGCTAATATCAGTGAAAAGTCGAAGAGAATAGTTTGATTTTGTGTTAATTTGCCACCCTCTTCGGTGTACGAATATCTGTTGAGAGATAGGATCTAAGGAAAATTGCTTCAAAACGGCAGATCCATCACCAACATAATATTGAAGGGAGTAGTCCGCGGAATTGACCGGATTTTTCGCTTAGTTAAGCTTTGAATAGACCTCATAGAGATTTCTTTAACGCTTAGTTTTGCGAATGGCGCGAAATACTCGATCGTAGCCAAGGATCAAATCTCTTTAAATATAAGAATTTTTACAAGATTAAATATGACGGTTATAAAAAATATTTTAATAGTAGAAGCTGACGAAATAATTCGGAATGGGTTAAAGACACTTCTTGAACAGCATAAATATGGCGTTAGGGAAGCTAATTCCATAAAAGCCTGTCGAGAAAACTATGATATGGATACATTCGATGTAATTATCAGCGATCTTCGCCTTCCCGATGCTCCGGGCACTGATTTAATCAAAAGCACGAGAACACCTGTTTTGATTATGACCAGCTATTCCAGCATCCGGTCAGCTATTGATACCATCAAAATGGGCGCTGCAGACTATCTAACAAAACCAATCAATAATGATGAAATTATTGAGACCGTTACAAAATTACTATCAGAGCAAGAAAACGTATATTCATCTCCTCCGGAACCCCATAATCATGAGCCTCCTGTGAAAGGCATGGTAGGCCGCTGCCCACAAATGATGGAAATGTTCCGCCGGATAAGAAAGGTTGCACAAACCAATTCTACCGTCTTAGTCAACGGAGAGTCTGGAACTGGAAAAGAACTAGTAGCTAAAGCAATACATGACCTTAGCACTCGCGAGTCTCAAGAAATGATTTCAGTGAATTGCGCGGCGATTCCTGAAAACCTAATTGAATCAGAACTGTTTGGGCATGAGAAAGGTGCCTTTACTGGTGCGACTGCAACTCGGACTGGCCTTGTTGAAGCAGCAAACAAGAGCACCCTATTCCTCGATGAAATAGGCGAACTGCCATTAGAGGCTCAAGCGAGATTGCTTAGAGTCCTTCAAGAGAATGAAATTCGAAAAGTTGGCTCTGTACAATCAACAAAAGTCGATGTTCGGCTAGTGGCTGCAACGCATAGAGATTTAAAACAGTTAGTTATTGATGGGGATTTTAGAGAGGATCTCTATTACCGAATCAATGTAATGACTTTATTGATCCCCCCACTCAGAGAAAGGGGAAACGATGTCTTAGAGATAGCTGACGTCAAACTCAAAAGAACTTGTGACCGATTAAAAACTCCACTACTTAGGTTTGGCGAAGGCGCTAGTAAAGCGATTGCGAGATACAATTGGCCAGGAAACGTAAGAGAATTAGAGAATGCAATTGAACGCGCTGTAGTCCTGGCTGAAGGTGAGGAGATCGGTGAGGATTTACTTGCCATAGAAGGCGACCCAACTACTGAAACGAACACAATTGATTCAGAGGTCTATATTGAAGGAAATGGCGCTGACGAGCTTTCACTTGAAGAGTACTTTCAAAGGTTTGTCTTAAGTCATCAAGATTCTCTAAACGAAACTCAACTTGCGAAAAAACTCGGTATTTCTCGAAAGTGTTTGTGGGAAAGACGGCAAAAATTTGGAATTCCTCGAAAGAGAAAAGAAGCTATCTGATTAAGATCATCCCGTCCCTTCAGATAGACAAAATTTGAAGCAGGGATTTACCCGTACTAAGCCCATAATAATTTCTCAATTCTCCTGAAACTGAAAGGCCTCAAGTGATCAACATATTGTTACCGCTACAAATCTCTACATTATTTTGGGTATATATGTAACTTTATAGCAGCTAATAAACTCTTATTCGGCTGTTTAAATTTTAAGGTATTGTTTTTTATTAATTTTTTTTATTGGCACGGTATATGCCTGTATTTATAGGGAAAATAACAATAAATAAGAATAATAACCCCGATAATAATAAAAATTGCATTACTAGTTTTGATTTCAAGGTTAGTGCATAGATAATAAGAATGGTGGATTTGAGGACGTGGTTGGCACCTTGCTAACATTCCGAGAGATAACCACCCCCTAAGTTACTGAGGTTCCGAATTTGGTGCCGAAATTCGTTTAAATAATAATAACGATCGAAAGACTCTAAATAGGGCGGTTTTCCGCCCTATTTTTTTTGTGGAAATTTTGAACTTAAAAGTTACTACAATCATAGTGAATTCAATAGTTTCATTTTCTCTAAGGCCCTGTATCATTGAGATCTAAAAGTGGCGCAAGCAATTTATGCTCCATTCAAATTAGTCATTATATTACCTACCACACCTGATGAAGTCCGAACTCAAATTGGCTGGCACAGAAAAAGCAAAGATAATAGCCCGTGATGGACATTCTATCTCACGTAAAGATATTGCTCCGAATGCCCTAAAAGTTCTCTATAGGCTTACTAGCGCTGGCTATCATGCTTATATTGTGGGCGGAGGTATCCGCGACTTGATGCTGCAGAAAAAGCCAAAAGATTTTGATGTAGCGACGGATGCCGCTCCCGAAGAAGTTAAGAATTTATTTAGGAATGGCCGCATTATCGGTAGACGCTTTAAAATAGTTCACGTCAGATTTGGAAAAGAAATTATAGAAGTAACAACTTTCAGAGCAGATCATGCGCGTAGTAACGAGATATCAAATAATCCTGCTCGACGTCAAATAAAAGGGTTAGATTCAGCTCATTCCGAGTCAGGCTTGATTCTTAGGGATAACGTCTATGGCAATATTGATGAAGACGCTATGCGCAGAGATTTTACAGTTAACGCTCTTTACTACACAACCGACGGTTTTAGAGTGTTGGACTTTTGTTCTGGAATAGAAGACCTAAAAGCAAAGAAAATTCGGATTATCGGTAATCCTGTAGAACGCTATAAAGAAGATCCCGTTCGCATGCTACGCGCCATTCGATTTTCAGCAAAACTAAACTTTACTATAGAAGAAAACACACAAAAACCCATAGATGAATTATCGTATCTTTTAGACTCGATTTCTTCTGCCCGCCTGTTCGACGAGACGCTAAAATTGATGACCGGGGGCTATGCCGAAAAGACATTTGAAATGTTGAGACAATTTCAGCTAGGAACTTATTTATTTGCTCCCACGCTCGAAGCACTTTCAGAGTCTGATGGCAGCCCAGCAAACCTCGTCTTTTTAGCCCTAAAAAATACAGATGATAGACTGGCCAATGGCAAATCAGTAACTCCAGCTTTTTTGTTCGCCTCGCTACTTTGGCCCGTACTAAAATTGCATCTGGCAAAAAGCAAAAATCTGGGACTACCTCCTCAAAAAGCATTTCAACAAGCAGCACAATCGGCTATTTCTGAACAATTACACTATACGGCGATACCAAAACGTTTCACGTTAGCAACTCGAGAAATTTGGGAATTACAAGAAAAATTAAAAATTCGAACTAAGCGCAATGTGGATAAAGTTTTTAATAATTCACGCTTTCGTGCCGCATATGATTTTTTGCTTTTAAGAGAAGACTCTGGTGAAGATCTCAAAGGCCTGGGTCAATGGTGGACAGATTTTCAAGTCAGTGACTCAGAAACTAAATTAAGATTAATAGCAACAGCGAATAAATCACAGAATCGTCATAAGGGGAAGAAACGGTTGGCGCGAGGTCATGGAGAGTGACGAAATCACTGGGCGAAAGCGACAATCTTGATATACCTCGGTATATTGCGATCGAAGGCCCAATAGGCGTTGGAAAAACAAGCTTAACCAAGCGGCTTGCGGAATCATTTAATTACGAAACTCTATTAGAGAAGAGCGAAGACAACCCTTTTCTTGATCGATTTTACCAAAACCCTAAACAACATGCCTTATCGACACAACTCTTTTTCTTATTTCAACGGGCGCAGCAAATCCAAGCTCTCAGACAAGATGATATGTTTCAACCTGTGAGAGTTGCGGATTTCCTCATTGAAAAAGATGAGCTTTTTGCACGGCAAACCCTCGATCCAGATGAATATACTCTATATTTAAACACTTATAAGCATTTAACCATAGATGCGCCAACACCAAGCCTTGTAATATATCTTCAAGCGCCGACTGAAGTGCTTTTGAAAAGAATTCGGAAACGCGGGATTTTGTCCGAGCAATTTATTGAACTCGGCTATTTGGATAACTTGAATCACGCTTATACTGAGCTCTTTCACTACTATAAAAAATCTCCGCTACTTATTGTCAACAGCGCAGAAATAGACTTAGTGGGAAATGAAGAAGACTATCGCCAATTGGTGAAATATATCTTATCTCACCCCGTCGGAACCAATTACTTTAACCCCAGACGCACTTTCTAGTACTTAATCTAAATAAAATACGACAATTCGAAATATTTAAGCTGTAGATTAGATATCTTTAAATAAATTTTTCAATTAGACTTCTCGTTATATGAGCAGCCAACCAAAACCTTTAAAAACCACATTAGCAACCCTGCAGAAAATTAAAAGTCGCGGCGAGAAGTTTGCTTGCCTCACTGCTTACGATGCTTGTTTTGCTTCTATATTAAGTGAGGCTGGTGTAGAAATAATTCTCATAGGTGATTCACTGGGAATGGTTTTGCAAGGCCATGACAGCACCCTGCCCGTTACGATGAAAGACATGATCTATCACACGAAATGTGTAAAAAGAGGTAACAAGGGCTCATTATTAATGGCCGATTTACCCTTTATGAGCTACGCATCCGAGACACAAACCCTCAAAAATTCCGCTGCGCTAATGCGTGCTGGGGCTAATATAATGAAGCTTGAAGGTGGCGCTTGGATTGCGAACACCACTAGACTTCTAACAGAGAGAGGTATACCTGTATGTGCTCACATGGGCCTAACTCCTCAAAGCGTTAATCGCATTGGTGGATTTCACGTTCAAGGAAGAGACACAAGCCAAGCAAAACTGATTATTGACGAAGCTCATATGCTTCAAGATTCAGGGGCAAGTATACTTCTTTTAGAGTGTGTACCCAGGCACTTAGCTAAGTCAATCACAGAATCTCTCGAAATCCCAGTTATTGGGATCGGCGCCGGACCCGATACAACTGGACAAATCATGGTGCTTCATGATGTTCTAGGCATATCGACCATAACTCCAAAATTCGTAGAAAATTTTCTGATAAAGTCAAAAGGTGGGATACCTGGCGCGATTGAAGATTATGTTAGAGCAGTTAAAAGTATTTCTTTTCCCGCGGACGAACATTGTTTCGACTAAAATTATCGATAGCTAACCGATGCATATAGTTCACCAAATTACAGACCTTAGAAACAAGCTTGAAGCACATAGAATCGCCAAAGAATCAATAGGGTTTGTTCCCACTATGGGAAATTTACACAAAGGTCATTTCCATCTAATTCAAAATGCTGTTAAAGAAAACGATCATACCGTAGTCAGCATTTTTATTAATCCTTTACAATTCGGCCCTAACGAAGACTTTAAAAGTTATCCCAGAACCCTTGAAGAAGATCAGGAAGGACTAAGATCTTCTGGTTGTGATTACGTTTTTGCCCCACCACAACAAGAAATGCTCCAAGGAAAACCAGAAGAGTATACAAAAATCAAAGTCCCGCGGGTTGCAGAAATATTGTGTGGAAAGAATCGGCCGGGACACTTTGAAGGCGTAGCGTCAATAGTATGCCAGCTACTTAACATTGTTGGTCCAACTAACGCATACTTTGGACTAAAGGATTATCAACAGTTTATCCTGATAAAAAAATTAATTGCGGATCTTAAGATCCCCGTAACTGTCAAAGGAGTAGAAACAGTCAGAAACAAAAATGGTCTCGCTCTAAGTTCTCGGAACAATTTTTTTTCTTCCCGAGAGCTCAACATCGCTCCACACTTATTCGCCTCAATTACAGAGATTTGTGCAGCTCTGCAAGCAGGGAATAGAAATTTTAAGTTGCTAGAAAATAACGCACAAAAACGACTCTTAGATAATGGCTTTCAACCTGATTACTGCTCTATTTGTCAGGCAGAGACATTGAATCCAGCTACTCCAGATGATAAAGAAATGGTAATTTTAGTAGCTGCGCACCTAGGATCAGTGAGGCTAGTAGACAATTTGAGAGTATCTCTCTAGCAAATCTACTTTTAAGCATCATAAATTGAGCGATATTCCCCGTTGAGGCATACTTGCATTCCATTTGCTGAAAAAATAGGATCTTTGCACAAAGGCTAGGATAAGCTTTTAACTCAATAATAAAAGCATTGAATTCAAATTATAAGCTAAATAGAAGCATAGGAAATTCAAATGTCAGAAGAGAAAATATACCTCGTCAATAAAAATTTGGCCGAAAAAACTTACTTTAACCAAAAAACTTTTTCAGATTTGTATAATCATTCTATAAATTCTCCTAAAGAATTTTGGGCAGATCAGGCGAACGAATTATTGCACTGGCACAAACCATGGACAACTGTTACTCAACACAGCTTTGAAACCGCAAAAACAGAATGGTTCACCGATGCAAAGTTAAATGTTGCTTATAACTGTATCGATAGGCACCTCGAAACACAAGGAGACCAAACCGCAATCATTTGGGAAGGGGACGAACCAGATGAAGACAAAAAGATTACCTATAACGAATTGCATAAAGAAGTCTGCAAATTATCAAACGCATTAAAACAGAGAGGTGTAAAAAAAGGAGACCGTATTTGTATCTATATGCCCATGGTGCCGCAAGCTGCTTATGCAATGTTGGCTTGCGCGAGGATTGGCGCCATCCACTCGGTCGTTTTTGGAGGATTCTCACCGGACTCTATCAAGGATAGAGTCCTCGATTCGGATTGCAAGGTTGTAATCACTGCAGATGAAGGAATTCGTGGAGGCAAGACGATTCCATTAAAAGCTAATGTTGATAAAGCATTGGAGCATTGTCCAAATGTCCATTCAGTCTTTGTGGTAAAAAGGACAAATGCAGATATTTCTTGGAACGAAGCGCGGGATATCTGCTACCACAAAGCGGTCGAGGCCATGAGCGACCACTGCGAACCCGAGCTCATGGATGCGGAAGATCCACTTTTTATTCTCTATACTTCTGGCTCCACCGGAAAACCTAAAGGTGTATTGCATACCACCGCAGGTTATCTTTTAGGTGCAGCGATAACTCATAAATATGTTTTTGATTATCACGAGGGAGACATTTATTGGTGCACAGCAGACGTAGGCTGGGTAACCGGACATTCGTATATCGTTTACGGGCCCCTCGCAAATGGCGCGATAACATTGATGTTTGAAGGTGTGCCCACCTACCCTAGTAATTCTCGATTTTGGCAAGTTATTGATAAACATCAAGTAAATATATTCTACACCGCTCCGACTGCCATCAGAGCCCTCATGGCTGCCGGCAACGAACCTGTAGAAGCTACCTCACGCGCCTCGTTAAGGTTGCTCGGCTCAGTAGGTGAGCCTATAAACCCGGAGGCCTGGGAGTGGTACTATCAAATCGTAGGTGATTCTCGCTGTCCTATAGTTGATACCTGGTGGCAAACAGAGACTGGCGCCATAATGATTTCGCCTGTTCCTGGCGTAACTGACTTGAAGCCTGGCTCTGCAACTTTGCCTTTCTTTGGCGTAAAACCAGCTCTATTGGATGCTAATGGCAAAGAAATTGAAGGCCCTGCGACAGGAAATCTCGTGATTAGTCAATCCTGGCCAAGTCAAATTCGTACTGTTTTTGGCGATCATCAGCGTTGCATCGATACATATTTTTCTGCATACCCTGGATACTACTTCACAGGGGACAGCGCTCGACGGGATGAAGATGGTTTTTATTGGGTTACTGGAAGAGTTGACGATGTAATTAATGTCTCTGGGCATCGACTCGGAACTGCTGAAATTGAAAGCTCACTAGTCCTACACAACTGCGTCGCTGAAGCTGCAGTTGTCGGCTACCCGCACACAATTAAAGGCCAAGGTATATATGCCTATGTAACATTAATGGAGGGTATCGAAGCTGATGAAACGTTGCGGAAAGAATTAATAAAATTTGTAGGCAATGATATCGGCGCATTTGCAAAACCTGAAATCATTCAATTTTCTCCTAGCCTTCCGAAAACTAGGTCTGGGAAAATTATGCGGCGTATACTACGAAAAATCGCAGCAAATGAAATTGAAAATCTTGGAGATACGACAACACTAGCCGACCCTGACGTTGTAGCAAAATTGATCGAAAATCGCGCGAATAAATAAAGATAATGCCTTTACACGCCCATTAATGAGTAGGTTAGCACTCTTAAAAGATATGAAACGAACAAGTGAGGAATAACACGTTCAAGAGCATTTCTAGTAATTCTATTATTAAAGTTCTCAGCATTATCATTGGGCTCTTTCCCTTAACAATGCAGGGAACAACCACTTTGATAATTACAACCTTTTTTCTTCGAGTATTCGGCTATGGCTCGATGGATTTAGTAGTATTCGCATTAACGATTTGTGCCCTTGCGATTTTGATATTCTGCTTATTTTCTGTGGTAATAAGCGGGCTGATTATGCAGAGAAAATTACATAAGCACTTTAACCAAGTAAGTTTCAGCTACGAAAAATTCTGCTTCGAAGCAGAATATCCAAATGAAACCGGACTAGCTCTAGCCTCGCTTAACTTCCTTCCTTTAGTTCAACTAGATTGGAAAATAGTCTATCCAGATCATTTGGAAACGCGGCTGAGGACTGCCTCAAAGAAAATGCTCTTAGAAGAAATCATCCCGGACAAGCGCTGCAAAACAAAATACGTCACCCGAGAATTTAAGGTATCGGATATCCTTGGGTTTTGCCGTTATTCTTGGCTGCAAAAACAAACAGCTGAGTTTATGGTGCTCCCCAGAATAAATACCTTAAAAACAGTCCCCTTACTGCGCTCACTAAACTCTGAGGATGGAATACCAAGCCCTGCTGGCAACCCAGAGGGTGACCGTATGGAAATCCGTCCCTACGCCCCAGGGGACTCCATTCGTAATGTGATGTGGAAAGTATACGCAAGAAATCGGCAACTAAATGTTCGATTACCTGAAAAAAGCGTATTTCAAGATACGAAAACTATGGCATATCTATTAAGTAGTCCAAACGATGAGGCGGCAGCTGCTATTGCGCGTATGGCATTGGAACAAGGCGCATTAGGTGATGATTGGATCTTTGGAGCAGACGGGAGTGAGGCACCCTGCCAAGACTTAACCCTGGCGATCGAAGCGTTGGCAAAATCTCGCTCGATTAAGCATAGTTATGACTATGGATTAGATAATTTCCTGAAAATTTCATCCAGCCACTCAGAAGGTCATTGTATTGTGTTCGCGGCCGCCGAGCGCGCACCCTGGCTCTATCGCCTCAGAACAACAATTAGGAGCTCTTCCAATCGATTTTCACTGGTATTAGGCACCGATGGACTCGGTGAAACAACCAAAGAGAATTTGTGGCAACATATGTTTTTCCGATACCCTGAATCTGCGACCTCACACCAAAGAGAGAATAGCTCAAGAGATACAACGCGTAAATTATTGACCGAACTAGCGCAGATAGTAGAATCCGTCATAATCATAGATAGAA
>Ga0315316_10004393_pt1 | contig 10286 bp, 5 predicted proteins | sample M160m3416metaG_FD_203702 | JGI IMG/M metagenome (GOLD analysis project Ga0315316, IMG submission 203702) | Ammonia-oxidizing marine archaeal communities from Monterey Bay, California, United States - M1 60m 3416 | ecosystem: Environmental > Aquatic > Marine > Intertidal zone | place: USA... | reverse complement strand
ACGAAGTCCAGCCGATGTGTTCATCACGGTTGATGCAGCGCGTTTACATAAAGCGGTCGAGCAGGGTGTTTTCCAAGCGATCGAGTCTTCCACGCTGGAAAAGAAGGTTCCTGCGAATTTGCGTCATCCTAAGGGGCTTTGGTTCGGCCTTACCAAGCGAGCCCGAATAATATTTGTTTCCCGGGATCGTGTCAAAGAAGGGGTCATTCGTTCATACGAAGATTTAGCCAAGCCGGAATTGAAGGGTAAAGTTTTGATTCGTAGTTCGACAAATGTTTATAACCAATCTCTTGTTGGTTCGATTATCGAGAAACACGGAGAAGCAGCTGCTGAGAAGTGGTGTCAAGCGGTCGTGGCGAATATGGCACGTCCTCCACAAGGAGGTGATCGGGATCAGATCAAGGCAGTGGCCGCCGGAGAAGGCGATATTGCTGTTGCTAATTCCTATTACTTTGCCCGGATGCTTAAAGGAACGGATGAAGAACGAGAAGCTGCCAGTAAGGTAAGAGCGGTATTTCCAAATCAAGATGGTCGCGGCGCCCATGTTAATATTTCCGGTGCCGGAGTTGTTTCCACGGCCCCAAATAAGGAAAATGCTATAAAACTTCTGGAATTTCTGGTGGGCGAGGAGGCACAGGATATCTTTGCGGCCGGTAACAATGAATATCCGGTTGTGGAGGGCACGCCAACAGTGCAGGTACTAAAGGACCTTGGTAAGTTTAAGGCAGATGTACTAAATCCTGCTGTCATTGGTGAGAATACTCCCAAAGCAATTCGCATGATGGATCGTGTTGGCTGGCGATAAGAGCTACTGGGAAGTCTCGATTTCCGGAGGGGATAACGGACATGCGACGTTATAGAACTCCCGAGGTTCTCGGCTGGACTTTTTTTAATGCGGTCATCGTTATAGCCCTCCTTCTGCCGCTTGGCGATGTATTGCTAAGTGTTTTTAGGGATTCGGGAGGAGTTTGGCGGCATCTGGCAGAAACAGTCCTGTTTCGTTATTTAAGCAATACCGCAATCCTAGCGGTTGGTGTTGTGACAACGACGGTTTTGATCGGTGTGACTTCGGCCTGGATTGTGACTCATTGTGAATTTCCCGGCAGATCGATAGTCCAGTGGGCTCTGATCCTACCGCTTGCCATTCCGTCCTATTTACTGGCGTACGCCGTGACGGATTGTTTTCAATTTTCGGGGCCTGTGCAGACAATGCTTCGTAACGTATTCCAATGGGAACGTGGGGATTATTGGTTCCCTGCAGTACGCAGTCTTCCCGGTGCTATCTGTATCCTGTCCGCGGGACTTTATCCCTATGTGTATCTGGCATGTCGTACTGCCTTGCTCCAGTTAGATAATGCGATGATTCAATCAAGTCGTACACTTGGCGTTGGCATGGTGGAAACATTCTTCAGAGTGACATTTCCCTTAGTAAGACCTGGAGTCATAGCAGGAGCAATGTTGGTGTTGATGGAGACGTTGGCCGAATTCGGGGCTGTTGATTATTGCGCTGTAGATACGTTTGCTACGGGAGTATATCGTACTTGGTTATCTCACGGTTCTCTTGTGGGGGCGGGGCAACTGTCGGCTTGCCTCATCGTCGTTGTTAGCTCACTTCTCCTTGGCCAAAGGTTTATTAGTCGAAATAAAAGGGTCGCCACAAATAACGGAGCCCAGATAGAAGTTCAGCGAATGCAACTGGGCACGTTTGGAAAAATAACAGCGAGCCTTATTGTTTGGTTTCCGATCCTGATGGGGTTTCTTTTGCCGGTGTTTATTTTTGTGGAGATGACACTGGAAAATGGTGATCAAAGAGCCTTTGAGTTACTCGGGCAACTAGGGCTCAACAGTATTCAGGTTTCTTTGGTCGTGGCAATTGTTTGCGTGACGATTTCGCTTGTGATTATTTCCTCGCTCAGGAGATGCCCCGTAGCTCTCAACCGAATCATCGTCAGCGGGAGTGGACTTGGATACGCGATTCCCGGGATCGTGATTGCGATCGGCTGTTTGTCTCCGTTGTTTTTAGTGGAAGAGACGATTGCTGATTGGTCTTTGGAATTGTTTGGCCAAGACATTGGGTTTTGGCTCACTGGGTCAATCGTCGGCCTCGTGTTTGGATATGTTTGTCGGTTTGTTGCTGTGTCTAATGGTATGGTTCGTTCAGGTTATGATCGCATTTCATTAACACTTGATGATGCCTCGTTCGTGTTAGGGCGGGGGTCGCTGAAGACGCTATCGGGCGTGCATTTGCCGTTGTTATCGTCTAGTATTCTTGTTGCATCATTGATGGTGTTTGTTGATTCGATGAAAGAATTACCAATTACGTTGGTGCTACGTCCTTTCAACTTTGACACGTTAGCTGTTCGCGTATATCAATTAGCGTCCGATGAACGTTTAGATGAGGCTGCCGCGTCTGCACTGGCTATTATTTTTGTAGGTCTGATACCCGTCTTTGTCTTATCGAAATATGTGTTTTCTCAAAAATTAAATTCGAGTCCCAAATGATGGAAGTGAACGAAGGGCTTGAAGTTAATTCCGTAAGCCATTTTTATGATCAATACCAGGCGTTGGATGATGTTTCGCTGCAGGTTACCGCAGGGAGTGTCCATTGTTTACTAGGTGCCTCCGGAAGCGGGAAATCAACGTTATTAAGAATCATTGCCGGGCTCGAAAGGCCCGTTGCTGGTGAAATTAAAGTCAATGGATTAACACTTTACGACGAACAGATCAATAAGTTGCCGGAGCAACGTCCCGTCGGCCTGGTGTTTCAGCAATATGCTTTATTCCCACACCTTAACGTATCTAAAAATATTGAATATGGAATTCGTCATCTGAAACGTGAACAACGTTCAGAAATGGTTGATAAATATCTCCATCTGATCGAGTTGCCCGATAGTCGGGATGCCATGCCACACGAATTAAGTGGGGGGGAACAACAGCGAGTTGCACTGGCACGTGCACTTTGCTGTGAGCCAGAGGTGATGTTGCTCGACGAGCCATTCTCCAACCTCGATTCAAGGTTGAGAGCGGACTTAAGGAAACTGACATTACGACTTCTGAAAGACGCAGACGTAGCTACCTTGTTAGTGACACATGATCCGCAAGAAGCATTTGCCGTATCCGAGTCAATGACCATTCTGGAGCGGGGTAAAGTTATACGAGCTGGAGATGTCAGGGATTTGTACTATAAGCCAAATTCGTTGCAGGTCGCTGAAATCTTCGGGCCGATCAATAGTTTTAGCTTGCATCGTCTGAATGCCGGAGTGCCACCACTGTCAGGTCAAGTCGCGGAGCTTGCGGGCGTGACGGAGGATGGGATGCTGCTTCTGCGTCCCGAATTCATTCGGTTGCAAATTCCTAACGGCGTTTCAAATGCGATCGTTAGAGAAAGTGTAAATGAAGGAAGCACAACCCTGTTGTTGTTAGAACTAGATACTCAGTTGAACGTGTTTGCGAGGATTCTAAATCCAGCGGTATTTGTGGTCGGTGAGCGGGTTTTCGCCAGTTTCAGCGGATAGCAAATGGAGCCTTCACACTATTACGGTCATGCTCATCCCACAGGATTAAAATGGCCGGATCAAAAATATCCCGGAAGGTGCTTTTTCCCAACGAAACTAACGTCACCCTAAAAAACCTTTCCTGAAGACAAAAAAAGAGGCCAAAACCGTTGCATCGGTTTTGACCTCATGTCAAACCCTACCCCTCAACGTGAATTAAGTAAGGGCCCAACAGTCCCTAGCCTACTTACCTTGCCCGATATTGTTAACGGCCAAAATAGCCAGAAAACGCTATGCAAACGCTTTTTTTGAACGTCGATAGGGGCAAATGGTTCATACTGTTATAATAAGGTCTTAAGAAGACGCCGTTTATAAACTATCAGGTCTGCCCTTGAATACTTCGACCGCTATGCATCGGACACGGTTTGCCGCCCTTATCACTCTCTTGCTTGCTTTGCCTGGGAACGGTCAGGATCATGCTGACATTCCAACGCTACAGGAAGCACGTGAGACTGGTCGGGAAGATTCCCGATTTCTTAAGCCAGAAGGTGTTCCCTCGGATCCAAAGAAAGCACCGAAACCAAATCTGGCAGATTATAAAAAAAGTCTTTATCCCATAATTCAGAAAAGCTGTTTGGGGTGTCATGGACCTGACCGAACGGAGGGGCGACTGAGAGTCGATCAGTTAGACCCGAATCTGCTAACAGGCCAGGATGTGAATCAATGGAAAGAAGTTTATAACGCCTTAGGGAATTCAGAAATGCCTCCGGCGGATGAGTCGGAATATGCTTTGGCTGATCAGGATCGAGGCCTTTTGGTTGAGTGGATTGGTGCGGAGTTGGAAAAGGCCTACCACGTTAGAAAAAACGGGCAGGACTACTCAGCATTCAGGCGTATGACGAGATATGAATACAACTATGCACTTCAGGATTTGCTCGGCATTCCATTCGATGTGGTGGAGCGACTCCCTCCGGAATCAAGGTCTGATGATGGTTTCTTAAATCGTTCGGAGCTGTTGCAGATGTCTGCAATGCAATTTGAAACCAGTCGTGAAATTGGCCTTAGAACGTTGCAACGCGTGACAGTCCATGGCGATCAACCGACGCCAGTAGTCTATAAATTTGCGTTCCAGAACGAAATGACGCGTTTGACCTCCGCTGCCAATGCCAAAGTGTTTAACGTGAGAGATGACAATTACAAACAGGCACGAAATACACCCCACTTTCTTAATAATATGTCGGGACAGGCGATCCATTATAGCGGCGGCAATTTTAAGCCGGATGCTAAGGCGGTGGTCGGCGAAGTGCACTCAGATTCACCGATCGCAATTTCTTTACCTCCGGGGAAGGAGCTGAAATTTAACCTTGATCGTTTTCTTCCGGATGAAGGGGTCATGCGTGTTCGGATTCGTGCTGCTCGTTCCAACATGAATCCCGAACACTTTGCAAATCTGCGTCTGATCTTTAGCGCTCACACAAGTAATAACGCGAATTTCTCACAAGTGATCAGCCAGCGAGACGTGCCGGTGACGGCACCGACGAAGGCTCCCGAATATATTGATTTTCTGATCCCGCTTGGTGATATCCAACGCAACCCATTTCGAAAGCTCGAGACAACCTTTCCCCGGCGAGATGAGTTCTTGCATATTCAAAATGTTTCCAATGGAAATCGCGGTCCGGAACCGTTAGGGGTACTGATTGATCAGATTGAAGTTAGCGCGCCCTTCTATGCTTCGTGGCCTCCGCCATCACACAGGGAAATATTTTTTGAAAGCGAGAATAGAGACAACGAAGCTAATTACGCTGCGGAAGTGTTGAAAGTGTTCATGGCGCGAGCCTGGCGGCGAACAGTTACAGAAGAGGAAGTTTCAAAGTTCGTAGGTTTGTTTAGAGAATTTCGAAGTGACTTTGAAACGTTTGAAGAAGCCATGCAGGAAGTCTTGGCAACGGTGATTGCATCTCCCGACTTCTTATATCTGACTCAAACCATGAATGATGACCGTAAGGGGACGGAGCGAATTAGTGATATGGAGTTCGCCACTCGTCTTTCTTTCTTCCTCTGGGCCAGTATCCCTGATGTTGAATTGTTAGGAGCAGCCTATCAGGGTGACTTGCGAAAGCCGGAAATATTGAAATCTCAAATTGCCAGAATGCTAGATGATCCGCGGGCTGATCGATTCGCTCAACATTTCGTTGAGCAATGGCTGGGCTTGGAAGGGCTCGATAGTACGACTCACGTGCGGGATGCAGTTCTTTTGGATGCGATGCAACAGGAACCAATTGCCTTCTTTAAGGAAGTGCTCTCGGGTAATGATAGCGTGATGGATTTTATTCACTCCGATTATGTGGTGGTAAATGAACGACTGGCTGGGCATTATCGAGTGGGCAACGTCTATGGGCCGCACTTCAGGAGAGTTTCGGTTGCTGAAACAGTGAATCGAGGAGGCATGTTGACTCAGGCAGGGGTGCTGGCCATGAATTCTGATGGGATTGACTCGCATCCATTAAAACGTGGAATCTGGATGTTAGAACGTGTCCTGCATGATCCACCACCGCCTCCCCCCCCCAATGTCCCCGAAGTGGATCTTACGGATCCTCGTGTCCTGCAGATGACTCTTAAAGAGCGAATCGAAGACCATCGAAATAAGCCGGCGTGTAAGTCATGCCACTCAAAGATTGATCCCTGGGGAATCGCTTTTGAGAATTATGATGCGTTGGGAGCATTTCGTACGCAGCTTAAAAACGGTCCGGTCGATGCCAGTGCTGAGCTGTTCAATAAGCAACGACTTAATGGTATGACCGGTTTGAAGCGTTATTTGCTGTTAGAAAGACAGGATCAATTTGCTCGTGCTGTCGTTGAAAAAATGACTACATATGCGATTGGCCGGTCATTATCATTTAGTGATAATGCCGATATAGATAATATTGTTGTACAATTCCGTAAGCAGGAAGATCGTTTGGGAGATTTGATCCAGATCATCGTCCAAAGTGAAATCTTTAACTCCAAATAGCCCCATAGGTAAAAGGTATGTCTGACAAAAATAATTCACCATCACGTAGACAGTTCCTCCGAGGTACGGGGATAGCCCTATCATTACCATGGCTGGAAACGTTTGCTTCTGCTGATAAGGCTCCGGAAGAGACTCCACGTCGATTTTTGAGTGTTTACCACCCCGATGGTGTTGGATTGCCTCTTAAAAATGACCCGGCATGGAAGGACTGGAGCTGGTTTCCCCGCGGTGGTGAACGAAACTTTGAACTGACTAAAGTTTTGGATGTTCTGCAGCCGCTGCGTAATGATATTACGATCTATTCGGGTTTGTCCCATCCGGCCGTACGTCAGGTGCACGGTCACTCCAATGCGGATCAATACCTGACAGGCGCAGCAACGGGGGGGCATGGAGCTTATCAAAACTCGATTTCGCTTGACCAGGTCTATGCCAATCATATCGGAGAACAAACTCGTCATGCGTCGCTTGTTATGTCGACCAACGGCGGTGTTGGAGGACCTCGTGGAGCCCAGACGCAGTCGTTCAATGCAGAAGGTCGTCCCATTCCCGCGATGAATCGACCAAAGCAGATTTTTGACATGTTGTTTGTTGCCAGTGGTGAAAAGGCTGCAGCCAAACTTGCCCGAAGTAAGAGTTCCCTTGACCTGCTGATTGAGCATACCCGTTCGCTGGGACGCAGGCTTTCGGCAAAGGATCAGCAAACCGTACAGGAATATCTGGATGCCGTTCGCGATACGGAAGTCAAATTGGCTAAGGCACAACGCTGGATTGATACGCCGGTTCCAACCGTTGATGCAAGTAATCTGAAGCTCGATGCGGATCCTAAAGAAGCTCGCATGTACTTTCAGACCATGTACGAGTTGATCTATCTGGCATATCTGAGTGACTCGACTCGCGCTGTCACATTCCAATTAGGTCGGGAGAATGGCGAAGGGCCTCATGATCTGTTGTCAAAGGCCGTTGGTCTTGGCGGGGCCCATGGTTTGACTCACGCAGTGAAACGTCCGGATGGCTGGAAGAACCTTGGAACTTATAACCGCTACCAGGCGATGGAATTCGGTAGATTTGTTCAGAAGCTGAAAGATACCAGAGAGCCCAATGGAGACGGTACGATGCTGGATAATACCTTTGCGATGCACGGTTCAGCATCAAGTAGCTTCCATCTCTCACGTAACTATCCTATTATTTCGGCAGGGGGAACGAACCTTGGTTTCGATAATGGTCGATATCTGAAATTCGGCCGTGGTAATGAGGATAATCAGGCCGGAGCAGGAATCGATACAGATGCTGGCTGGCGAGGCAAGTTGGAAAATGAGGAATTACCGCTAGCGAACCTGTTTGTCACCGTACTCCAACGTCTTGGTGTCGAAACGGATACGTTTGCCGGCTATAGCGGAACGCTTGAAAGAGTGTGATTGGTCCGAGGATGAGTCGTCGAGATGTAAGTCGTCGTAGTTTTGTTCAAGCTGGTGTGCTCGGAGCGGGCGGACTTGGTTTAAGTGAATTACTACAACTGAAGGCTCAGGCAGCAAATGCCCGATCCGGGAAAAAAACCTCTGTGATTTTGTTCTGGCTCAGTGGCGGTCCGGGGCATATGGAGACCTGGGATCCTAAACCTGACGCGCCTGCCGAAGTCCGTGGTCCGTTTGGTGCCATTTCCACAAGTGTCCCGGGTGTCCAGTTTGGTGAATTGATGCCAAATCTTGCCAAGCGGATGGACAAGTTGGCAGTTCTGCGAAGCGTCAATCATGGCTCAGGAGATCATACAAAGTCCAATCACTGGATGTTAACAGGCTTTGAGGGGCCGGCTTTTAACGCCCCTGATTTTCGTGAACAACGCCGCCCGTCCATGGGATCTGCGGTGGCTGCCCTGGGGGGCGCGAATCACCCTGGGATGCCCGCTTATGTCGGAGTGCCTCACCTTCGAGGAGGTACGGATAACTTCTTCCATTATTCTGCATACTTGGGTGGTGGCTATAATCCCTTCGTCGTTAATTCTGACCCCGCCTCGGAAGACTTCTCGGTAAGGAATCTTACTTTGCCAGCCGGATTGACTGGGGCTCGCCTGGAAGATCGTCTGGGGCTATTGCAATCAATGGATAAGCTAAAACGGTCGCATAATAAGAAGATGACGGACTTAGATCAGCATCATCAGAAGGCTTTCGACCTTTTGACCAGCCGCCGCGTACGAGAGGCGTTTAATGTGGGATCCGAGGACGCTGTGACGCGAGATTCCTACGGCATGCATACGTTTGGACAGTCGGCCCTGGTTGCCCGTCGTCTGGTGGAACGTGGAGTAACTTTCGTCACGGTGAACTGTGTTCCGTGGGATCACCATGGTTCTTCGAATAGATATCAGACGGAAGAAGGTTCTAATCTGCTGATCCCTCCTTTAGATTGTGCGCTTTCCGGATTGATTGATGATTTGGAACAGCGAGGTTTATATGAGGATACGATGGTGATCGCCATGGGAGAGTTCGGTCGAACACCTCGTATGAACAAATATGCCGGACGCGACCATTGGGGGCGCACTTTTAGCGTGCTTGTCGGTTGTGGTGGTATGAACATGGGGCAAGTCATAGGGCGTTCCAATCCCCATGGTGCCCATGTTGTCAATCGGCCGATTTCGCCAGAAGATGTTGCAGCGACTGTTTACCAGCATCTTGGTATCGACGGTGAAAATACAACGTTTGATGATTTATTAGGCCGGCCTATCCCGTTGATCTCTGATGGTAAACCAATCCGCGAATTGCTCGGTTAACCCTGGCCGGTAATGGTTATGGTAACCACTTTGGTTTATCCGGCACCCTGGCCTCGCTGTCGACGGGGCCACCTAACGGAATGCTGCCACCCTGAATTCTCGATAACTGGCTGCGAGCTTCTTCAAGTAATTCTGAAACCCTTTGTGGATTCTGCTGACTAAGGTTGGTGTGCTCAGCAGGATCGTTCTCGAGATTGATTAATACCGGTCCCTTTTTAGAATCAGGTAGTTCTTTGATTTCATCAAAATAGAGTTTCCAATTGCCTGATCGGATTGCCTGCGGCGTGCCCCATCCGTGCCAAAACAACAAAGTTGACCTAATCGGCCGCCCTGCTGCCCGTCTGCGCAGAGATGGCATGATGTTAACTCCATTCGTGTTCGCAAGCGTCTCTTTAATCTCGTGGGAGTTTAATTGGCACGCAGCTGTGAGACTAGGGAAGAGATCGATTGCACCGATGAGATGGTTGTTTGTTTGCTGGACAGGAATTCTCCCCGGCCAGCGAATAATACACGGGACACGATTACCTCCTTCCAACGTACTCCACTTTAATCCTCGATATGGCGTTGATCGTGCCCACTGCTTTTGACCAGGCTCAACACCATTATCGGACAGGAAGATAACGATTGTATTATCTTCCAGCTTTAACTGTTTGAGTGTATTTAGAATTTCCCCGACGCGGGTGTCGAGCTCTTCGACGACATCGCCATAGGCCCCTAGCTTGGTTTTCCCCTTCCATTCGGGGTGTGCTTCGGCCGGAAAATGGGGCGCGCTAAGCGGTAAATACAGAAAGAAAGGTTTGTCCTGATTGGATTCAACAAAGCGTATTGCTTCTCTTGTGAATAGCTCCGTGAGACGTCGATTATCAAAAGGGTCGGCGATGAGTTCACTACCGCGCCAGAGCTTGCTGGTTTGGTTATTACTCTTGTCGATGAAGTAGGTGGTGTTGAATCCGTGTACGGCTGGCGAATGTGCAGCGGAATCTCCCAGATGCCATTTGCCGATCAAAGCGGTTTCGTATCC
>Ga0315316_10004392_pt1 | contig 10286 bp, 9 predicted proteins | sample M160m3416metaG_FD_203702 | JGI IMG/M metagenome (GOLD analysis project Ga0315316, IMG submission 203702) | Ammonia-oxidizing marine archaeal communities from Monterey Bay, California, United States - M1 60m 3416 | ecosystem: Environmental > Aquatic > Marine > Intertidal zone | place: USA... | reverse complement strand
GGGGTTTGAGTGCCCCACGTGGGCTACGTTGTTGTAAACATCAAGGTATCTTTTGCCTTCATCATCAAACAACCAAACATCTTCTCCTTTGACAATATGAAGCGGTTTTTGGTAAAAATATGTGCTGCCATTTCCAAGGTATTTTTTTCTTCTTTCGGTTATCCTCATGCTTTTATATTGGCAGCTGCAAAGCCTTCAAGCTGCTCGCCAATTCTCCCTATTTCCTTAAGAACTATCTCCTCAAAAACCATCCAGGTATGGCTTATGTTTCCAAGTATGTATTCTTTATTTTCAGGGTGTTTTTCTGCTCTCCATTCAGAAATAATGAGAGACATGGCGATCCTGTTATACGCCAACATTGGAACCAGTCTAAGCTCGTCCTCTGTGAGTTTATTTTCAGCGTGGTAACCAAGTAAAAGGTGTTTTGAGCCGTGGTAGAGGGACTTTTCTCTTATGGTTTCATAGGCGCAGGCAACAGATAGGTCATTAACCAAGGGCGCATAAAGCATATCCCCAAAGTCAATCATGCCCGACATTGAGTAGGGGTTTTCTTTGTTAACCAAAACATTGTCAGGGTTCATATCATTGTGTATGACTTGCTTTCTTTGTTGAGACAAAAGGTTTTTTGTGTTTTTTTGATAATAAACAAGCGCTGTTTCGATTGCTTTTCTTTTTTGCTCGCTTTGAATACAGCCCAATAATGAAAAAAGGTTCTCTGTTTGTGCAACATCCCACAGCAATGGATGGTTCTCAAACGGGTGGGTAAAGCCATGAAGTCCCTTACCAAGTTTTGCTAAAAAATCGCCCATAGATATATGAAGCAATTTTAGATCTGGATTTTTGAATTTGATGTCATCCAATGGAACGCCGTCAACATAGCTAACCACCCTTACAAAACATTCTTCGCCTCCAATTACTTTCCGCTCAAGATACTCTCCTGTTTTGCTTTCTTTCGCTTTTGGTAGGTTTAGGTTTGTTGAGCTTTCTAGGTGCAGCAATGCTTCGTTTTGAAACTCCAGTACACCTTTTTTTTCTTTGTGGTTTGAGATCTTTAGGATCGCTTTCTCACCACCCGTTGAAATTAAAAAATTTCGATCTCTTTCGCTAACCAAGGGGGTAATCGTTGTGTCTTCACTAGTTTCCATCCACTCGTTTGCAAGCTCGCGCGCTTCGTTCGTGTCACACTGTGGGGCTGGGTGCTCGAGTACAGGGAATGAGAAATTATCTTTTGTGTTCATTCTCTGTCTCTTCCCAAATTTCTTCTATCCATTTTTTTATTGTCAACGCTTCTTCCCACCTGTCTGATAACTCCAGTTGATTTGCGTCCGTTATTGCATAGCTTGTTGGTGGCCCTAGCTCGCATAAAAACCTCGCTGTTGAGCCTTGTTTTTGGCGCTTTTGCCATTGCTCAATGCCATACCGCCACCATCCTTTAAAAATCTCTACCCATTCTTTGTGCTGAGGAAAGCTTAACTGGACCTGAATCTGACCTCTCGAGGCAACCCTGCCCTGAAAGCAATCCGATCGATTAAGTATTGTTTGAATATACTCTTGATCTTGTTTGCTTATGGGTGTCCACATCTCTCTATCCACTACAAAATGAGACAAGTCTGCAGTTAGTCTCATTTCTGGAACTTCTTCAATCAATTGAAGCGTGAAGTACAGGTCGTTCAGCAGGCTGTCTCTGTGGGTTTCAAACAGTATTTTAACCCCTTCTTTGTCGGCCTCTTCCATCCAATCATAAACCAACGGAATGGCTTCTTTGTAGTCAATCGGCTTAACGCCGCCAATGATGTTTACAAAACAAGCGTCAAACTCTTTGGCCAGTCTCAACAATGGCAAAAGATCTTCTTTAGAGTAAGGAAAAGCATTGACCATACACCCTAAATCATTCTCAATAAAATGGTGTTTTTTTCTCTGGAACGCCTCTATCTCGTGTGCTGCTAAATCAATCGTTGCTCCAGCAAAGCCGCCGATTTTTATTTTTTTAAAGTTGTGCTCATCTGAGGGCTCCTCCTTGGTGGGGTGTCTTTGCTCCATTCCCCAGAGGGACTGATAAACCTCAAGCTTATGCATTCAGATACTCCTTAACCCCTGTTTCAGCGAGAATCTCTTCCAACTCCTGGTTTTGCGAAACCGCTTCATAGTGCTCCATCAGCAGTTTGAATGATTTCATATGAAACTTTTGAACAGAAGTTACTTTGTGCTCAAAGGGTCTTCCGTTTAGTATTATTGAAACCTTGTCTTCATTGTTTTTAACTGCGTCATTGTTTGCCGTGACCCATGGCAAAAAAGTTTCCGCAATCTCTTCCTTTATCAGGGGCAAAAGTGTTGGTTTTAGCTCGTTCCATGTTTCAAAGTCGCCCTTTTCTTCTGGGTCTATCATCCTTTCGATCCAGTCATTTAATTTTGGTGCGTGCTTTTGAATAAACTGATGTCCAGTGACGTCATTATTGAGATTATAAATGTGTCCCCACAATGCAAAATCCGCAATAGACGGCCTCTTGCCAAAAATATATGGTCTTGTCTCTAGGTGCTTATTAAGTAGTCCTATTAAATTTTTGAATGATTCTTCTATTGATATTCCGGTTACATCATTTGATCCAATCACCCAAAGCCTTTTTGACATCCTTGCCTTAAAAGCGCTGGCAGCTTTGTTTAAGAAATATGCTCTCAGCCAAATAATTTGCTGGATTGTTTCAGGCACAAAAAGTTTTGCAAACCTTTTTCCAGCGGCGTCCAGGTTCTCTTCGTAATGCCACCGATAATGGCACATATGCTTTACGGCCCATTCGTCTGCATATTCTTCCATCAGCCTTGATAAAAATGACAACGCCGGCTCTTCGGGAACAACCGGTCTGTTTTTAAATTTTTCTTCCATTTTTAGAATGATGGGCGTTGAGTCTTGGAGCACTCCTCCATCTGGGCAATGAACCAATGGGATGATTTGAACTTTTGCCAGTTTGTTGAATGCTTTTTGGTTTTTTAGGTTTCTTTCAATCCATTCGTGCTCAATTTTTTTATACCTAAAGTAGGATCTTACTTTTACAGAATAGGGTGACAGTTCGTTGCCATAGATTGAGTATTTTTCTGTCACTTATTTTCCTTGAATAAGCTTTTTGCTAAAAAAAACATTATAGGGGTTAGCTTGGTCTCGCTCTCTTCTTTATCTTTAAAATAACTATTCCAAACAAATACATAGTCGTAAACTGGGTTAACAATTATTCCTTGTCCCGCCCAACCGCCTTTGTAAAGCGTTCCATCCTCAAACACCATGTCCCACTGATAAATACTATGTTTTGCGCCTTGCGGAAGATGCTTGCCTAATAGTTCTGGTCTGCCTTCGTTTAATAGTTTTTCAATGTGTTTCTTGCTGATAATAGGTGTCTCACTGACTGTTTTATAGCTTGGCGTAAACAGCAAACCAAATTTAGCCAAGTCTATTGGTCTCGCAAGAAGTCCTCCATGCATGACTGGAACCCCAAACCTTGGGGCAAAAAAAGATGCGTCAGCCTCGGCACCAATTTTGGACCATATCATTTGGCTCACCGCCTCATGAAGCTGAAGCCCAGTGACCTTTTCAACCAACCACCCTAAAACAAACGTATTGATTCCTGAATAATCATACTGTGCGCCCTGTTCTGCGAAACTGCCCACCCTCAGATTAGAAACGTATTCATATGGATTGTCTGGTGAGCTTTCGTCCCAATACCCATCTCCAATTGCTGCCGAGTAAACATAATAACACGCCGACTTGTCCACATATTCTTCCGGGCAGTTAAGGCCTGTAGCCATATCTAGTATGTTTATGATTTTTATACCTTGAAAATCAGAGTCTGCCAATTCTGGGATATAGTGCTCAATGGCTTGTTCTGTATCTATCTTGCCTTCTGTCTCTAATATGCCCACCAATGATGAAACCATGACTTTTGTAACCGACCAGTGAACAGGCTTCTCGTATGGTTTCATTCTAGGATATCGCTCGTAGATAACCTTGCCTTTATGTAGCACAAGGAGTGATATTGCCGTTGATCCATCGCTGTCTAAAAATGAGTTCAACTCCAGGTTTCCGAGTTTTGTGGGAACTTTTATAGCGCCAATTTGGCTGTTTATTTCTCGCTCGAGAAGCTGCACCTGGCCTTCGCGGTGAACCGTGACTGTTGGGAAAATGGTATGAAGGTTTTTAAAGCTCCAAAGCATGGTTTCCCCATTTTTAGTCCACCAGATATCATTTTCTGGTAGGGCTTTAATCTGTTTTCTTGAATAATCTGCAGCGGGGGTTGCACAGCTTATGTCAAGGGTGGTTGAAAAAAACACTAGTGCCGAGATTATTTGGATTAAGGCTGGCTTTAACACTTCAGCTCTTTAGGACCGAATAATCTTTTCTGTTCTAAAAAAAACAAAAAAGAACCACGTTGAGAGCGCTGAAAGCAAATGCCATGCTGCATGTGGCTGGAACCATGAGTCTGGGTAACACAATAAATCTGACCACTGGTTAAGCCATATTGTAAATGCTGTAATATAGGTCAGCATGCCCAGATAAAACCAGGGAGTATATGTTCTTTCTGTGTCGGGTGCTCGCTTTGAAAAAATTGCTGGTACCCAGAAAAGGATCGTCCACCAATATGTTTTGGGGTCTTGAAGAATTTCCGTTGGCAGAATTCCAAAAACGGCCGCAACAACAAAACCCACAAAGCCTGAGGCCAGCCTGAATGTTGGCGACCAAAACTTATGTAGGCACTCGGAGATAACCCATAACCCTATTGATAAGCCAAAAAGATCTAGGCCAATGCCCAGCCCGTCCCCAAAAACCCATCGGGTTATGGCATATATTGTAACCACTAGAATATAAACCATAACAAAGCGGTTTTCGCTCCAACCGCCCATGCACTTAAGATTATAAATCCAAGGAAAAACGATAAACATCACCATGCTCAAATTGTCTGCCCACTGTCCCCATTCAGTGTGAGTTCCGTGCATCAGCATCGATCCTGGGCCCAAATAAATGACTGCGGCAGCAAAAATACCGGATGTTTTGTTTATGCCATAAAACCTTTGGTTTTCTCTTGGTTTTTCATCGGATAAGACCTTAAACATAATAAGTCCCGAAACCATAAAACCAAGGTTGCTTAAGGCGTTGGCGGGCTCTCTAAAAATTCCATCGACTATTCTTTCGCACCATCTTGAAACCTCTCCGAATGCGTAGCCCGGCTCGATTGAAAGCGTCAAACCCATTGATGCGAGAACAATATAGCAAAACAAGAAAGCGATACTGATAACAAACGCAGCATGGAATGGGTTTAATTTAAAACTACTCATTTATCTCTCCAAGTTTTGCGATTGGGAAGTCAACCAAAGGAATCGAAACTGTTTTTTCTTCTGTAAAGAGGTTTCTGCTCCACTCGCCGCCATCTCTCCCAATACCAGAGTTTTTATAGCCTCCAAAGGGTGCTCTAAGCTCTCTCATTAATGGTGTGTTAACCCACACAACGCCGGCTCTGATATCGGCCTGAGCTCTCATGATTTTTCTAATATCTGTGGACCAAACATAAGAGACAAGGCCAAATTCACTGTCGTTGGCTATCTCTAATGCTTCATCAATGCCATCAAACTCGAGGATTGTTGCAAAAGGGCCAAAAATCTCCTCTTGGCAAATTATGTTTTGGTTGTCGCTTGCTTCCACAACGGTGGGCTCAAAATAATAGCCACGCTTAAGCGACTCTACTCGCTTTCCACCGCATAGGATTTTGGTGTCCTTAGATTGTTCTGCCTTCTCAGAAAAAGACATAACCTTTTCAATCTGGTCTTTTGATATAAGAGGGCCAATTTCTGTCTTTGGGTCAAAAGGGTCTCCAACCCTTAGGCTTTGAACCCTTTCTACAAATCTCTTTTTAAACTCTTTAGCGATAGGCCTCTCTACAAGAATCCTGGATCCAGCTAAGCATTGCTGGCCGTTATTTGAAAAAATAGCCAACATAGCGGCGTCGAGAGCGCGCTCAAAATCAGCGTCTGAAAATATTATGTTCGCCGACTTGCCGCCAAGTTCGGTGAGAATCTTTTTAAGTGTTTTTCCTGACTCTGAGCCGATCTGCCTTCCGGTCTCTGTACCTCCTGTAAAAGCAATTACATCAATGTTATCTTCTTGTGTCATGGCAGCACCTGTAATGTTTCCGCGGCCATTGACCATATTCACAACGCCGTCTGGTAGTCCTGCTTTTCTTAGTAGGTTCATAAATGGCACAAACCCAAGCGGTGTTAGCTCAGAGGGTTTTAATACACAGCTGTTGCCAAATGCTATTGCTCCTGCAACTTTCATCGTTGCCAATGCCATGGGTGCGTTCCATGGAGCAATCAGTCCAGCAACGCCAACGGGCTCTCTCCGCACATAAGTAATGTAGTCTGGGTTTTGATCAAAAACCGGGCTGGAGACTTGTGAAATAAACTCTGCAAAAAACTCAAAGTTCATTGCGCTTCGCGGTATTTGTCTGCCGTAGGCTTGTGCTATAGGGGCTCCAGTATTTGCCACCTCCATTTCCGCAATTTCCTCTTTATTCTCCAGAATGAGTTCCTTAATCGACAGCAAAACGGTTTTTCTGTCGTCGACGCTTGCCTTTGACCATATACCGCTTTCAAATGTTTTTTTTGCGGTCTCTGCGGCTTCTTTTACCTCGTTGGCGTCTGCCTCATAAAGCACTGAAATCGTTCGTTCGTCTGCGGGGTGTTTGACGGGTATTTTTTGTTTGCTTTCATTGGGTTCAACCCAGTTTCCATTGATAAAGCTGGTTACTTTTTTTGGCGCCTTCTCATTAATGTTGTGTCGATTCATTTTAATTAAACCAGTCTCTCTGATTTTTTGGGCTTAAGCCTAAATAGGATAACCCAATTAACGTCATTGCATAGTTTGAAGAAACAATTTTTTTGCCTGTAGAGCCAAACTCAGAAATCAATCTCAATGAGGGCATGCCGGTGCCTGATATTAAAACTGCATCGCAATCTTCCTTCATTAAGCCCATAAGGCCTGGTCTCGCATCACTGGTCGATAGGTCATAGATTTTATAGGTGTCGTTGTCGCCAATCTCGACCCTCTCTGTCGCGACAATCTCTACTCCACGATCTGTCCAGTATTTTTCAGCATGCTCTTGAAGCCATATAGGATAAGGGGTTAAGATTCCAATTTTTTTTATGTTGTTTTCGATAAAGTATTGTTTAACTGCTTCAGCGGCAGTTGTTATTTGAGCGCCCCCAAGCATCTCGCTCGCTAGCCTTAAAACATTCTTTTCGGTTTTCTCGTCTGTCAGGTATGAGCTTGCGGTGCAACCAAAAAGAAGGCTGTCAACAGACAGTCCGGAGAACTGGCTTTTTATGGTCCCAGGAAGCGATATCAGATACTCAATTAACCTTGTTTTTGGATCACCGCTTTCGCTTAAAAGCCTCAGCGTACAATAATCGACATCGTTTGGCAGAATCCTTCTTACTTCTGCCTCTACGGTTGGGTTTGCTTGAGGCGTTGCCACGGCCAATCTTCCTTTCGTTGCATAGTCTTTCATATATTAATGTGTATAGCCTTCTGCTTCTCTTAACCCTTTAATCATGCTTGATTTCATTAAAAACTCTCTTGCGCTCTTTGGGTCGCTTGCTGTTTTTTTAAGCCTCGCTAGCTCGGCCTCTCTAAAATTTTTGTTTCTCTCTTGCATCCTTGATCTGTTTTTGTGTGCGTTTTTTAAGATTTCATTTTCAGCTATTTTTTGCCTTTGGTCACTATACAGGCTGAGTCTTGTTAGCGGGAATCCGCCTAAAAAAATGTCGTTTAGTCTTTTTGACAAACACCATCCGTCGTGGATTCCACCATTCATTCCCATACCTCCTGATGGGCTGTTTAAATGAGCGGCGTCCCCAGCAAAAACAACTCTTCCGTGGACATATTTATCTAATACTCTTTGGTGAATCTTATATGGTCTAACCTCTATGACCTTAAAGTCTTTTTGGCCTGGCACTATTCGGTTCAGCTTCTCATTGATGCTCTCTGGTGTGGTGGCCTGGTCGATGGTTTCACCAATGTCTGGGTATAACGAACAACGCCAAATACCCGGCAGCCTTAGTAGCGAGTATGTTCCCCAGTTACTCCACACATAGTTCACGTTTGAAAGGCCATTAATGTGTTCATGAAAAGGGAATTTGGTTGCCGCTAGTATTGTTGTTTCTGGATATGTCCGACCTTTAAACTCGAGCCCCATGATTTTTCTCACTTTACTGCTCCCGCCGTCTGCCGCGATCAAGATTGGCGCTTCAATTGTTTGTTTTGTTTCGTTTTTATTTGTGACGGATATTTCAACAGCCTCTTTTTTTTGGGCAAGGTCATTGAGTTGGTGTCCCATTCTCAGGTCAATGTTGTCGTCCATTTCTGCCTTTTTTGTTGCAATTCTGCAGAGTTCTTTTTGCTCCACCTGAAGTCTAAAGGGGTATTTTGTATCTTGTTCAATGTGGTCCATATCAAATACTGCTTTCTCGCCTGTCTCATGGACCCTGAATTGCCAGTGTTTGGTTTCTAAACCAATTGATATCAGTTCCTCAGCAATGCCAAGCTCGTCCAGCATTTCAATTGTCGGGGGATGAAAGGTGCTTGCTCTCAACTCATCCTGAATTGCTTTGTTTTTCTCGATGATTATTGATCTCATGCCAAGCTGGCTTAACCTTAAGGCTGTGATCAAGCCGACAGGTCCTGCGCCAATAATTACAATGGGTTCCATCTTTATCATAAGGCTATAAAGCTATTACTTTATATATTTTTTTGTGTTCGCCTTGCCCAGTTCCACGCCCCACTGATCAAATGCATTTATATTCCACAAAAGGCTATTTAGTATGGTTTTGTTTTCCCATGTTGCAATGAGGTTGCCCATTGTTCTTGGTGAGATATTTTTCATGTCTATTGTTGTAAAGCGCCTTTTGTTAACTTGTTTGTGTGCCGGCTCACTTGTATCTGAGCCCCTTGATAGGCTGTGGGTTTGGCCCAGATATTGGGCTGTATTGAGTTTGTTTTCATGTTCTCTTGAGGCCAAAAAATATAGGTTCATGTCTTTTGTTCCTTGGAAAATTTGTTGATAAAAAGAGTGTTGGGAAACCGGTCCGTATCCGCCCCAAACTATTGGGTTTGTTTGATAATCTATGCTTCTTCCGTTTTGATCCACTTGTTTGCCATTGGATTCCATCTCAAGTTGTTGTGCGTATCTATAAAACCCCCTCAATGGCCAATCATATGAAAGTATTGCGCTTGTTTCGTTACCCAAAATATTGTTGTGAAAAATATCTTGTGCAGACATATATATGCTGCCGATGTCCTCTAGAGATCTGGAATTAAGTACGTTTTCATCTGCCTCGTTTCCGCCCAAATTAAATTCCTTGGTTGCTTTTTCGCCCATCTGTATCAGCAAAAGAAGGTTGATCGGTGACCAAATTGAAAACCTTCCCCCTGTTGCGTCACTAAAAACCAATATGTTTTTGCTTGGCACCCCAATGGTTTCTGCGCCTGCCCTGTTTGATGTAATCGCATACGTGTCTTCCAGGTGCTTTTTTTTTGTCACGTCCTCAAAAGATCTCAGCGTCTCTATTGTGGAAAAAGACTTTGATGCCAGTATGAATCCACATTCCGCTAAGTTTAGTCCCTTTGTTTTTTGTTGTGCCTCAATCGGGTCGCTGCCCGTTATAAAAATAATTTTTTTGCTGGCCTTGTAACAGAGTGTTTGTTGTATAAGCTCTGGGCCTAACTGTGACCCACCTATGCCAAAAAAGATAATTGCCTCATACTTTTGTTTGTTGATGCGTTCGCCCAATTCGGTCATGCTTTTTTGTGCTTCTATAGCCCAGCGCTTTCTCAGGGTTTCTTTTTTTCTATACTCAAAGTGGTCGACCGCTCTGCTTTCTGTTTTATTTACCTCTTTCCCTGAATAGATTTCCGCGAACCGCTCAATGATTTTTTGCTTTTCTGCTTGCTCAATAAATGCTTCGAGAAATTCTTGAGAAAACTTCTGGTGGCTAAAATCAATGGTGAGCCCCCCGATTTTTTTTATGGGTGTTGCGTTGCCTGGAGCGGCATGCCTCCTGTTATTAATCATTTTCTCAAATGTTGTCATCTTGGTTTTTATTTTTTTGGTTTTATTGTTAGTTTAATCTTTTCTATAAGCTCAGGGCCCAACAATGCGCTTCCAGTCACAAATGTAACCCAGCTTATGCCGTAAAGCATGGCTCCAATTCCAACTTTTTCTGCAGCCGTCCATTCGTTGCCTGCAGCA
>Ga0315316_10004389_pt1 | contig 10288 bp, 5 predicted proteins | sample M160m3416metaG_FD_203702 | JGI IMG/M metagenome (GOLD analysis project Ga0315316, IMG submission 203702) | Ammonia-oxidizing marine archaeal communities from Monterey Bay, California, United States - M1 60m 3416 | ecosystem: Environmental > Aquatic > Marine > Intertidal zone | place: USA... | reverse complement strand
CTGGGCAATTCCAAGTTTTTTGGACTGTTTCTAAACGGCTTAATCTCTATTACGGATCAGCAAGCGAAAAGCCCGAGCAAGATTGGCAATCTTTATTTGAACGGCTTAACTACTATCACCGACGAACAAGCAGTAGCGTGAGTGAAAGAGGAAACTCCACATGACTTTTAATTCTAAATACTTTGCAATCTGGGTACCGATTTGGTTAGTTAGCTTTGCTATCGGTTTTGCAATCGTCCATTCCGTAATTGGTAGAGGAGATAACAACTCCATAACTGTAAGAAGCACGATCGCTCAAGCTGATACGACAACTAAGCTAGCTCCACCGACCACAAACGAAATCACTCCACGGGCTACAAATCAAAAACCAAGAAGTGAGCGGAGTCTTCTAAAAGAAAAGGCTTTGGCCGAGGAACTCATTCAACAGGTTAATTCGAGTGGGGAAATTACGGATGAACAGGCAGAAACTCTTGGCAAGGCTTTTGTCTATTCAATCGGATTAAATAACTTAACTTCCATTTCTGACAAACAAGTAGAGTTGCTGAGTAAGGCTGGCCGCATTGAACTTAACGGCCTAACTTCCATTACTGAAGAACAGGCTGAGCATTTTGCCTCTTGTTCTTCTCTTCAATTAAATGGCCTTATCTCCTTAAAGGACTCACAGGCGGAAAGCCTGAGCAAAATAAAATTCCTGTCTTTAAACGGACTAACAAGCATTACGGCTAAACAAGCGGCAAGCCTAAGCAAAGTCTTAACCCTAAAAATCGATGGATTACGTGATAAGGCCAAAGGAATTACAGAAACGGTGAACAAGCTAGGGACTATTTCAGATAAGCAAGCCGAACTGCTAAGTATTATTTTCATTGCTGATGATCTGCAAGATTTACGGTTAAATGGTGCAACCTCCATTACCGACAAACAAGCAGAGTGGCTAAGTAAGGTCAACAGCATTCAACTCAGCGGCTTAACTTCTATTACGGAAAAACAGGCTGAATTTCTTGGTTCCAGTTCGTGGGTTGAATTAAACGGACTAACCTCTCTGACTGACAGGCAGGCGGAACGTCTAAGCAATGTCGATTTTCTTAATCTAGACGGATTAACATCGATCACGGACGAACAGGCACAAAGTATAGGTAAAGTTGAGCTGCTTAGTTTAAACGGCTTAACTTCTATTACTGACCAGCAAGCAGAAAGCCTCAGTAAAGTTAAAGACAGCCTTCTTTTAGATGGCTTAAGATCCATCACGGACGCACAAGCAGAAAGCCTTAGTAAGGTTGCAGATCTCTTCATCTCAGAAGACCTTCAACCTCTCATCGACAAATACAAGCAGCAGTAGCACCAGCAGCCGAAGCCAATCCCATCTTTTGCCCTCAGACACACGCATGCAGTAGGATGGGGCTGGTAAGCCGGTAACGGCTAAAGTGATTATTTGAAATTATCACACAACTTTTCGCGCCTCATCTCAAGTGTACTTAGCACCATTTAGATAGTCTCAGTCCACCGTTTCATGTGAAGCTCCAAAATGTCCGAACCACCTTCCAATCTCACAGTCGTTTCAAAGAAAAGGTTTGCTCTCTCACTTTTAGCGAGCATCATCGCGTTCTTACTGACAACCTATCTGGGAATAACCGCCCCGTTTGGTATTTGTGTAGAGATATTTGGATTTGATGAGTCGAGAGTTGTCGGTTTGATACTACTTTTAACTATTCCGTTTGTAATAGGTCTCCCCTGTGCGTGGTATGTCTTCCGTAGCATCAAACAACTTGATAGTTTTTTAGGCTTCTTTAAGATCGCTGGCGTCCGGTTTATGGGCCGTATGCTACGCACGATCGGCCTTTGGGGAACAGCTTTCTTGGGTATGGTATGCTTGTCAGACTTTGGCCCGTCATCATGGTCATGGAAGTGGATCGCATTCGGGACATTTAATGTGCCGGTGTTAATTACACTGATTCGTAGCTACCGGCTTTCCGAGAACCAATGGGACTGGTGGTTCCTGACTTTTCTAATCTTGCATGCCAATGTTGTCATCGCACTTATCTTTTCGGAAACATGGACCCCAGATGTTCATTTTGTTAAAGGACTTATTTTCGGTCAGACGCTCATTCTCGTCTCATTAGGCATTTGTTTTCTATACCGGGCGGTTAAAGGACAAATGTCGATCCCGCGCTTCGTGCAATATGGACTTGGGGGCTTCGCTCCCACGATTGTCTTTTTCATTGTGCGTGAGCACTGGGTATACAGCAGCTATTACGTTTAAGGGGTGATATTTGAAATATGTCGGCATTTAAATCAATTGTAATTGGCATTACTTCCTTTGGGGTCTATCTAGGTCTGGTCCATACTCCTGGCGGAACCGCGGAATGGATAGTGAGATTCCATAGTTCAGAAATGCCTGCTGTTGACATCCTGAATACTCGCCCTGTTGAAGCGATCAATCAATTTCATAAAACGACTGTAAAACATAACGACAACGTCGTTGTAGGCCTGACTGAAGCAGGCCTTAATCGTCCGGAATCTCCCCAGGGATTTCCCAATGATGTGATTGAAGCAATGAAAGACTATGGGGTCAATGTTCCATCAATTCCCAAAACGACCTTAGATATTCACTCCGGAAAGAATTGGAATTCTATGAATGGCTTAGATGGGAATCGCCGTTGGGTCTTAACTTCAGATCTACCAATCTTTCGGCGGTTTATGCACACGCAACAAGAGTTACTGAAAGAACTACCTTCAATTATGCAGCGGGCCAAGTTTGCCGATTACTACCTTGGAAACCGCTCCATGATGTCAGCTACGTCTCTTCTTAGCTCGAATATTCGCCATTACTACCGGTTCCTCCGTCTTCGTATACGATCGGCGCTGACTGAAAACAGAATCGACGATGCCATTACAGACTGCAAAACACTCCATCGGTTTGCCAACCATCAAACGCATTCAGAAATATCGATCTTCCATTCATTTGGATTACACGCATTGCCGGCTGCGGTTTCGTCATGGTCTGAAGTCCTTTCTCACCCATTGCTAACGGAGAAACAGTTAAACGACCTCGAAAAAAGTTTGGATTCGTTGCCCGAACTAACTCTGGTGCCGGTTCTGGATGTCGGCGAACGTCTCATGGCTCACGAACTCTTGATGTTGCTGGAGCAACGTGGGATGTCTGGACTACATACTTTTGTTGATGGCGGGCGAGGGAAGTCAGATGATCTGAAACTGGATCTTATGTTAGGGTTTGCGCGTTGGGGCGAAATAAAAGATCGGGTTGACGCGTTTTACGACCGGAGAGTGGAAATTAGTCAGATCGAGGATCGGCAAAGGCGCTTTGATGCAATTAAATCCCTTGAGCTAAACGCTTTTTTTGAACAAGTTCAAATGGACGGATTCACCAACCCAAGAATTAGTCTTGTTAGCGATGTAGCAACGGAAGGTGTTTGGCTTTTGTTTTATCAATTAGTTGGCGAAAGTTCCATTCACCATCTATTACGTTTCGAACAATTTCAAGAAAGTCTTAATATCGTAAACGCTTGCGTTGCGATGAAACGTTTTCATTTTGATAAAAAGCGATTCCCCAATTCCCTGGAGGAATTGGTGGGAGACTATATCAATGAAATACCATTTGATTTTCACTCAGGGTCAGCCATGAAATATCTTCCACTGAGTGATGGAGGAATCATCTATTCCGTTGGCCGCAACAAGAAAGACGATCAAGGCTGGGGTACAGAAATCTACGCGAACCTTCGTTCCTCCAGTTTAGGAGAAGATGACCAAACGTTCCTTGTCGGAATTGACAATCGCCCTGTTCCCATCGGAGCTCGCCGAGGTCACGGCTTGAGCACGGGCCGTGAGCTCTATAAGGATGGTGATCCGCATAGTTTAAATTTTAAGGGGCTCAGCTTATCAGGCAGCAAAATATCTAGAATGGACTTGAAGGGACTAAGCAGACTTTCAACTCTGGATTGGCTGGATTTAAGCTATGCCGAATTGCCCTCCAACTGGATAGAGACCATAGCCGGGTTGACGTCTTTGAAGACACTTTCTTTACGAGGTCTGAATATAAATCAGGCGACTCTAGAGACCCTAGGGATACTTCCGCAACTGGAAACGTTAGTTCTCAACCAGTCATCTATATCGGGGTCACTGGAACCTCTCTTAAACTCTCATTCACTCCAAAGGCTAAGTTTTGTTGGGATTGATCTCGCGCCCAGCGACCTAAATTTTCTTTCAAAACTAAAAACGCTAAATTGGCTCAATGTCAGCGAATCTAATTTCAACGATGACGCGCTCCGAATAGTGGCAGCCAATCAAAACCTAAAAGTACTACAAATGTCGGCAACACACGTCTCTGATGCGGGACTCCGTGTCTTGTCGAATTTGCCTAAGCTCGAAGGTGTCGAACTGTCCGACACATCAATTTCGAACGCGGGTTTATCGACAGTCGCAAACAACTCGCTTCACACACTTCGACTTTCCAGGACGGAGATAGATAATCAAATCCATGCAGCATTAGCCAATGTTCCCAACCTTCAAGCATTAACGGTATTTGAAACACGTTTTGATCAGGCTGGAGAAGCTAAATTCCCAAAAAAGATAAAAGAATTTGATCCATTAGCTCCCGATAACAGTCTAAAGATCTATTGGGCGAGTAAGCCAACGAATGGAAAAAGTGAAGATGGCGAATCACGCACTTATGAAACGATTAATACCAATTTCGCCGGAACATTTCGAACCATGCCAAATACATCATTGCTTGAAGATGAGGAAAATACCCTTAGGGTAAAACTCGATGCTTTGGCTTCAGAGAAATGGAGAGGTTTCTATAAAATCAGTGCTGACCACGTAATTGCTGCTACCGTGTTGGAGCCGATTAGAGGGGACTTTGATTTTCAGGTCAAAACAATCCCTGACTGGCAGCAACACGACGTCATTATGCGAACCGACATATCTGCTGCTGGAGCCCCGTTTATAGGAGCAGGTTTAATCATAAAACAAACCGATGAGCATTATTTGAAATGGACTTGGAATTCCATTCGCTCATTTAGTTTCCAGAATTATTCCCACGTCCAGCCCGAATATTATCGTAACTCCGGCCCTCAACTTGGACCTTTACGAAATTACATATGGTATTGGGGCAAGCATCGAGGGGGACAGACAAGACAGTTGATTTATCCGGAACCTCCCGTAGAGGGGCCGTTATCATTCTTTGATGACAAAACAATCTGGCTGAGACTACAACGCCGTGGAGATGTGGTAACGTCTTGGATGAGCGCCGATGGTAACGAATGGAAACAAATAGCAAAGAATAGAGTGTTCTTCGACGACGATGTTGAGATTGGTGTGTGGTGTGGAAAACTTGCCCAACAGGAATACGTTTTCCATTTCGAAGATTTCACTATTAAGCAGTAGTTGCGTTTCACGACAAAGTTTCAACTTACATTTGTTCGGAAAAACACGTGCTCATACCGTGGCGGCCTATACAAGCATGCGGTGCCAGAAAACAGGCCCCCCTGCCGACTCGACGAACATTTGCATGTCCACTCAGCCACTGGCTAAACTGAAGGGGTAGGTAGCTCCGCATCAAACCTTTCTCGTAGCGCAACATGCCCGACTTTGACCCATATCCCCGATGGCTCGGTGTTCCGCCTGACGCGAACGCTCGACACACCGAAATTAGTGACGTTCTTAAAAAAGGATCAGTGATGAAAAAAATTCACCGTTCGATGGTTCCCGCATGGTGCGCCTTGTTCATCTTTACGGGCATGTCTCCGGCTGCTGAACCGATCGACATCGGCTCGCGGAGGGAGCTGCTCGTTGATCATCATCTCATCGAACGTCTCGATGGCGTACGGTTGGAGCTGCATCGACCGGTGCGGCGCGAAGTCGTGTTCCGCACCGACGCCGCGTGGGAAGGAAACGGCAGCGGGTATCAAAGCGTGTTTCAGGACGGCGACCGTTTTCGGATCTACTATCGCGGCGGCCATCATCCCAATTCGAAAGCTTATAAAACCAGCGGGAACTCCTGGGAGACGCTCTGCGTGGCCGAGAGCAAGGACGGCATCCATTGGACGCGTCCTGAATTGGGTATCGTCGAGTTCAACGGCTCCACCACAAACAACCTTATCCTCGATGCAGCGATGGTGAGCGACTTCGGCGGCAGTCCCGCTCATACCGCCGTATTCAAGGATTCAAATCCGGATTGCCCACCGGAGGAACGCTACAAAATCGTGATTGTTGGGCGGAAGCCCAAAGGCCTGTATCTCATGGTTTCTGGCGACGGCCTTCGCTTTAAGTTGAAGAGTGAGAAGCCATTCGCGACCGAGGGCGCGTTTGATTCGCAGAACCTGATGTTCTGGGACTCGGTGGGTGGGGTTTATCGCGAGTATCATCGCGCTTTCGACAAAGGTGGATACAAAGGTGTTCGGGGCATCATGACCGCCGTGTCGAAAACCCCGACCAGTTTCCCAAAGCCGCAGTGGCTCAACTATCCCAGCGCGACCGAGCAGGCGCTTTATACCAACCAGATTCAACCGTACTTTCGAGCGCCCCACATCTTCATGGGTTTTCCCATGCGATACAACGACCGAGGCTGGTCGCCGTCCATGACCAAGCTGCCCGGCCTGGAAGAACGCCAGTATCGCGCCAAGCAGCACCCGCGATATGGTACGACGGTGACCGACGCAGCATTCATGACCAGCCGCGACGGAATGACTTTCCATCGTTGGAGTGAAGCCTTTATTCGCCCCGGCCCGGCGCGACAGGACACGTGGGTTTACGGCGATAATTTCATCTTCTGGGGTATGGTCCCAACAAAGTCGCACCTTCAAGGCGCGCCCGATGAAATCTCGCTGTACGCGACCGAAGGCTACTGGGAAGGAAACGCGACTAGCTTCCGCCGCTACACGATCCGCATGGACGGCTTCGTCTCGGTCCAGGCACCTTTCAGCGGCGGCAAATTGCTTACGAAGCCGTTGAAGTTCGACGGTTCTCAACTGGAAATGAATTTCTCCACATCCGCGGCTGGCAGCGTGCGAGTAGAAATACAGGACGACGCCGGCAAACCTGTTACTGGCTTTACGCTCGCCGATTGCAACGAGCAATTCGGCGACCAGCTTGAACGGGTTGTCTCCTGGGAAAGCGAAACCGACGTCGGTTCGCTAGCCGGAAAAACAGTGCAGTTGCTCTTTGAGTTAAAGGACGCAGACCTTTACGCATTCCAATTCACCAACGGAGATTGATGATGAATAAAGCAATACTCCCTTTTCTTCTACTTCTCTCCGCCGGCGCAATGGCTGCGGAAAATCCGGCCAATTGTGTTAAGCAGGAATCCCAACAGGATTCTGGATTCTTTACTTTGATCGTTCTGCCGGATACGCAAGGCTACGCTGATGTCCGGCATAAGGAGACACAGAAGCACTGGCCGAGTATTGGTGATCAGCGTTCCTGCTTCTTTAAACAGACCGAGTGGATTAAGGAGAACAAGCAAAAGAGGAACATCGTCATGGCCGTCCATGTGGGAGACATTACCCAAACACAACACGATGAAGAATGGAAGATCGCCGATACCGCTTTCAAGACGATTGATAACCATGTCCCCTACATCTTGTGCTCGGGGAATCATGACATGGGTTACTCGTCAAAACACCGAGAGACCAGCCATTCGCGCATAAGCCGTTTTGGTTCCTGGTTCCCTCCGTCACGTTTTACGAATAACCCTTTGTATGACCCTCATTTCGGCGAGAAAAAAAGCCTACACTTTTATGAAGAAGGAGCGATCGAAAACTACTACCTGTTTTTAAGAGCTGGCGGGATGAAGTTCCTGATTCTCACGCTGGAATTCAAACCTCGGGACCAGACTCTTGCCTGGGCGAATAAGGTTGTTGCCGCGCATCCCGATTGTCGGACCATCGTTGTGACACACAGCTATCTCACAAGCAAAAAGGGGCAGCTGTCGGGTGATGACCACTATGGGGTCAAGGGGAACTCCGGAAAGTCAATTTGGGAGAAGTTCGTCAGTCAACACAAGAACATCTTCCTGGTCCTATCAGGGCATGCCCTGGAGAATCTGCTGACTAGTCAGGGCAAACATGGAAATAGGGTGCACCAGGTTCAGGCAGACTATTGGTATTGGGATATACCCAGGATCAAGGCCGGAAGCGGTTTCCTGCGCATCATGACGTTCCGTCCTGACAAGAACTCGATTGAAGTTCAGACCTATTCGCCCGTGCTCGACGAATTTCTCGTGCGTCCCAAAAGCAACTTCTCGCTGGACTATGCCATGTCGGGTAAAGTCGAACAGCCAGCCGATGCAAGTGGCCGAGGGGGAGATTAGTGGCGACCGAATTCCACTACGGCAAATCTGGCTTCACCGGAGATACTCAAGACACACACGAGCGAATCCTATGAAATACTCTACCCTTCTCCTGCTGTGTCTCGCATCGCAGATCCAGGCCGCCAACTGGCCGCTGGATGACATCTCTGACACTGTCATCGTTCGCGGTAGCGCCAAAGCGGCCAGTGGAGTCTCTGGGCAGAGTCTAGTGCTGGATGGCGCGTCGCTGATTGAACTGAAAGAGAGTGCAACGCTCACCAGCGACGCGTTTACGGTCTCGCTGTGGTTCAATCCGTATGACCTCGCTGGTGGGCAGCAGATGCTCGCCGGCAAGAATCGGTACTCGCGAAACGAGCGGCAGTGGAGCCTCACCATCGAGCCGGATGGCAAACTGAAGACCCGCCTGCGTCAGAAGGGCTGGATTACGATTTCGTGTGACCAGCCACTTGTGGCCGGACAATGGTATCTGGCAACTTTGGTGGTCGAACCGGAAAAGGCTTCGCTCTTTCTGAATGGCAAGCCTGTCGGCGAGATCAAGCTTCAGACGCCGATCGCGGCCACACCGGCTCCCATCACACTCGGCGGCATCTGGGATATGGAAACCGTGCGTCAACCCTTTCACGGTGCATTGGACGATTTCTCGTACCAACCACGAGCATGGAGCGCAAAGGAGATCGCTGCGGCTTATCGCCCAGTCTCGGCGAAGCACGACGTGCCGACGAAACTCACCGCCGGATTGCCGCTCTGGGACGATGCGCAGGAACTTCCCAAAGCCGCTGAACTTCCGCTGGCTCAAGGTGCGGAGTTTCACGTCCTCAAACAGAAAAGGCCTGACGAAGACGGTTGCAGGTGGACGCTCGGCGTCGGGCTCGCGTGGCACAAGGGCAAGCTGTATGCGTCGTACGGCTTCAACAAAGGCAGCGAAAACACGCCCACCGAGGAAGCGCACGTTCGAGTCAGCCGCGATGGAGGGAAGACCTGGGACAAGCCCGTCGTAATGGATGCGGGCGAAGGCAACCTCGGTGTCAGTCACGGTGTGTTTCTTTCGCACGGCGGCAGACTTTGGGCCTTTATGGGAGCCTTTTACGACAAGTTTCAGCGCACTCACACCCGCGCCTATCGTTTGAATGAAGCATCGGACCAGTGGGAACCGCACGGTGTTGTCATCGACCGTGGCTTCTGGCCGATGCAGGAGCCTCAGCAGATGGCCGATGGCAACTGGATCATGGCGGGGTTTCGAGTGGCCAGCGGCTTCGGTCAGGCAGGTAATTTGCCAGCCGTCGCGATCAGCAAAGGAGATGACTTCACGAAGTGGGACCTGATCGTGATTCCTGCCGCGCCGAACCTGGGAAGCAATCTCTGGGGCGAATCCACGGTCATCGTGGAAAGCAAACGCATTCTCAACATCGCCCGCTACGGGAAGAAGTCGATTGCGCTGCTCTCGGTGAGCGAAGACCACGGTCGAAGCTGGACGCCAGCCGCGCCATCGAATCTTCCCATGGCCACCAGCAAGCCCTACGCCGGGACGCTCAGTACCGGCCAGCCCTACCTCGTCTGCACCACGACGGCCGACACCGGCGGAGCGCGTTCCCCCCTGACCATCGCCGTGGGCAAACCGGGCGAATCAGTTTTCAGCAAGGTCTTCCTCATCCGCACTTCGGTCTTCGAGGGCACGCCGGGAGTCTCCGACCCGAAAGCCGACTTCAGTTATCCATATGTCATCGAGCACAAAGGCAAGCTCTACATCGGCTATACCCACAAAAGCCACGCGGCCAACGAACTGGCCGTCATCCCCATCGATCAATTGCGAGTCGAACACCAATCTCTGTCGCAAGCCGCCGTTTCAGAGAAGCTTGCTCCTGCCGCAGCTTTCGGTGGCGGGAGAGAGATCACACGCATCTGGCTCACACATAAGACGAATGATCCCGGCAGGATCGTGGTCAACTGGATGACTGACGAACCGGG
>Ga0315316_10004388_pt1 | contig 10288 bp, 10 predicted proteins | sample M160m3416metaG_FD_203702 | JGI IMG/M metagenome (GOLD analysis project Ga0315316, IMG submission 203702) | Ammonia-oxidizing marine archaeal communities from Monterey Bay, California, United States - M1 60m 3416 | ecosystem: Environmental > Aquatic > Marine > Intertidal zone | place: USA... | reverse complement strand
CTCGTTTGTTACTAGAGCCATTCCGAACATACCAAAGGCATGGTCAGTAGCTTGTAAATCTCCCAGATAGCTCGGCATAAAGTTGATGAGCAGGTTGCTTTGACGGGAAAGTGGTTTTTTTAAAAAAAAAGACACACTTAGTTCGTATAAATCATTACGTTCAAATCCAAGAGCGGGGACTTCTAGGGCGTCATTTCTAAACAAGACAGAAGTGGCTAGAATATTCTCAAAACTGCCTAGTGGTATGGCAGTTCCAATTTCTGTCTCAAACCAACGATGCTTGCTAGAGAGGCTATCGTCGGTTAGGGAACCAGCAGATATAGCTAATCGTTGGATAGCTTGTCTTTTAAAACGCCTGAGCGGTTCATCTTCGACTAGGGCACGTAACTCGTTACTAGTTTTCGTGGTAAGCTCAGTAAAATTAGTTGAGGTTGTGTCGGCTCGGCTGCCTTTGCATAAGAGCAGCCCAAAAGCCAAAGCCGCTAATAGGTATTTTATGTGCAAATGGGACAATTGTTCGTACTGCTCTCGGGAGTAATTATTCTGCCCGCCTAGCATAATCCTTTTGACTACTTTTAGTAAAGGTTATAAGTTGTGGATTTCGGCCTTAACACCAATGCTTTGCCTGAATCAACTAAGTAAGGTAAATTTTGAACGAAAACTGTGGGACACATTATCGTAGTACTAGGAAACCGTGCGATAAGATTAGAACCGAGGGCATAACCGCTAAGTGTGCCACGAAATGAGTGTTGATTTAAGGTATGCATGGACTTAGTGCCCAGCCAAATTCGGTGGTTTGCATAACGAGCAAGCCAGGATGAAAATGTTGCAATACAAATGAAATTATTGGCATAATGGCGGTCTGCGGACCCATCACTTGAATCCCAACGGCAATGATCATCGTGTAAGTCATTTGAATTTGGACTGTTTCTAACGATGAATCAAATAGTCGCCGCGAATGTCGTTTTAGCATCAGTAAGCCAACGCTCGCTGCAATGCAAGGAAGGACAGCGCCACCCCAAATAAGATGAATGCAAGAGGTAATGCTACGTGACCATTCCTTCTTAGCCTCCGAGAAACCAGTCATCATTTGCTACTGATAAAACAACTCCAATACGAGGAAACTTGCTCCTGAAATATTCCACAACAAGAAAATAAACGCGAAGACCCAGTACCACCTTGGAGCGATCGCTTTTGTTCCAGGATTTATAGGCGATTGATCATCGGGCATAATTATGCTTTTTATCGGTGACGAATTTATAGCGAGTATAACCCTAATGGTTCGTGCCTAAGAAACGAAGTTCCTGATGAGTTGATAAGCGATATATCCGACAATTGCTATGGTCCAGAATCTTGGCATCTTTATCTTGCTCTTTGGTGAGCCCGAGGATCTACTTGAACTGGTTCGTTCGATCTTCATACGGTCGGGAACACCCCTATCTTTTTCAAACGCCAATTGCCCCTCCCCTTCGTTTTCCGCTAGAGAAAGAATGCTTCTAAAAGACTCCGTTGCGAATCGCAAGAATGGTCGGTAAGGTCGAAAATGGTATTGCAGCGTGCCTCGTAGTACAACTGGAAAAAATTCACCTACATCGGAGAATCTAATTCGCCTTTTTCCAACTCCGAATATTTTAAGTAATAGCATCAGGGTCTCAAATATTACATCATATGTAATGGGAGGAGAGAGCCCGACTAACGGTGCAACAGTTGATGCAATACGTATTGCCTGTGTTGCGATTGGGGGGTGAATCGAATCATCGTCGCTGCTATCAAAATTGGAGTACGGATACTCATCTACAGGTTCATGCGTGGATAGTTGTTTTACCGGAACAGATTTGAATTCGAGATTAATTGAGCCCCGATTTTGAAGTATTTTAAAATCACCAAACGGGAGGAACTGGTACGACGGTCGACGTTGCCCGAACAACGCAGGATCCATAACAGCATGCCAAAGTTGCGTCTGTATCTTTCTTACCTGACTTACGGGCACGCCAGTTTTTAGGGCTATCAATTCGCTGAAGAATTTTGACTCAATTGGATCGGTTTGATCACCTAGCATCGCCCGCTGCAGGCGATCGAAGTCTGATTCTTGAGTTCCTGTAAGACGACTTGGCGTTCGGTCCATTCCGGCTCCATCCGCGTTGCTGAGTGGGCTCGGTCCTTGTTTCGACTTTTTTAATGGCTTGGATGGCGGTAATTGCGAAATCCGCTCCTCGGTAGGGATTTGAGAAGTGGGTTTCGGTTCATCCTGGAAATCTACAGCGGCCTTTTTTGGCATGAGTAGATGTTTGGTATTGAAGTTACGTGTCGCCTGTTGTTGGATTGGACTTTCGCGTTCGGAGTTATTGAGTTCATTTATAGCCTTAACGCTATCCCTCGCATTTTCGGTCGTGGGTTGTAAGGCGTCGGGGTTATCGATATCGCGTTCCACTAATGTCGCGTTGGTTGATTGAGCCTTAGTGATATCGTCTGCCGCTTTTGACAGTAACTCCTGAGAAGCGGTTTGCATTTTACGTATATCTTCAAGCAGTTGATCTCCAGCAAGGTCCGCGGTGGATGAAGTAAGGAGTTGATCAAGTTCTTCTCGAGTACTTGAATGCGCGTGCTGCGCAGTTTTCGTGTAATTCGACGAAATCCCAGTATCGCCGCCTGACGTTGGGCTCTCAATGTCCAACTCGTCGGCTCGTAGGTGCTGTCGCACGTCATCGTAACCAGTAACGACGATCTCAATAGAAAACTCTGCGGTCGCGTCGCCCTCTATGATCGTGGTGGCGCGATCATAGTTACATCGGATGCATAACGGAGTAGCGCAACCTGCGAGGCGTATTGTAATCGTTTTACCCTTGCGTAAACCTAGTCTGCGCACGTAGCCCGTTGTATTGGCGACTCGATACACTTCTCCACAAACGCTATAGCGGTTGCCAATTAATTCAGTTAAACGAACCTTACGGTCCTGACTAAATCTACTAGCCGCTAGCAACTGATCAATGTGCGACACTAATTCCGAATTGTTCATAGAGGAAGCCACTAAAAGTTACGAATGTCTGGCCGACCAAAAGCGGCAGCACTTATTTTATTTTAGTTGAAGTCAGGGAGTCGAGAACAGGTAAATTCGGTTAAACTTAATAGGATGATGCAGCATTCCAAAACGAGAATTGAGTTCACCCCACAACAAATAGGCTTGTAACTAGGCTACGTTTACACTGATTCCAAACAAATCACAAAACTTTCCATGCGACATACACAGATTAGCTCGCCATTCACTGTGACGGCGATTCGAGCGTGGCAACCCGAGACTCCGGGAAGCCCTAAGGATTGGCGAACCTCGCTGGGGCAAATAATTGTCGAAGTTGAACTGGAATCCGGGGTTCTGGGAGTCGGCGTTGGTGGCGGTGGTACTGCATCAATTCACGTTATTCATAATGTGTTAAGATCAGAAATTGTAGGTAGGGAGTTCTCAACTCCGATTGAGGTGCACGACGACATGTGTCGATTTACAAGCTTCTACGGTCTTAGTGGAATAGTGCCGATGGCGATCTCTGGTATTGACATTGCAATTTGGGATGCATATGCGAAATCGAAAAACCTAACAATATTAAAACTTTTAAATCCTGATCAAAATCCGGGCATTAGCTGTCCCATGTATCAAACAGTGTTTGATGATGTTGGCGCGTCGCAGGCAGTCGAGGACGGTATGGCGGCAGTTAAATTACACCTTGAGCGATTCGGTTGCGATCCTGACATCCAAAAGATATCGGAATTAGTTTATCGAACAAGAGAGGCGATAGGGAGTGAATGCGGTTTGATGCTGGACGCATTTGGCAAGTGGGATTTGACAACTACGCGCAAGATAGCAGATGAAGTATGCACACATGTGATCGATTGGATTGAGGAGCCCCTATTACCACAGGAGGTAGCGTCCTACACTGAACTTTGTGAGAAATCTCCTATTGCGATTGCGGGTGGCGAACACGAATATTTAATTTACGGATTCCGACGTCTGATGGATAATAGCGCGCACCATGTTTACCAACCTGATATAAACTGGTGCGGGGGGTTGTCTACTCTAATTGCTATATACGAAATGGCGAGTCGTCATAACGTGCGAGTATGTCCACATCGCGGGAGTGAGCCGTTCGCGTTGCCAGCAATTATGGCGCTGGACTTAGAGCCGTTGGCCGAATCTGGGCGTGAGTGGTTCAAAGCCTTCTATCCGCCAACAAAGATTGAACAGGGTAGAGCGATCTGTAGTACGGATTTAGGATTTGGGGTTCAGTTATCGAATAAGAACGCCAAGTAAAATGCCTATCTCTATATGCGTAAACTGTATTTTTTAGATCTTACGCGGTATACTACCTATCACGAAAACCAACTTTTACAGAGAAATTACTAGACCAGCACCAATGAACATTCCCCCACATTTATTAGACGACGAACACCCCGGAATTAGTTATAGCATGTCTAATTTGACGTGGTACGCAGTAGCTGCAGCCGGCTTAGCGATCGTGCCTTTTATAATGTTTGCTATAAATTTCGTTATACGCGTGCTGAATCCGAATTTGTTGTTGGAGCATCTCGGGAGGGAGGTGCAAGGAAGTCTAAATGGCGTCGATGATATGTTAACCTACGTTTTAATGATATTTCTAGGGTTAGCCTTGTGCGGGGTCCTTGCAGGTCTGATAGGCGCAGTCACGCTGGTTGTGCAGTATGACTCCTCACTTGGTTTCAATCTAATTCGAGGCGGGTGTGGCACGGCGATTTGTTGTCAGGGCATTCTGATTATTTGTGCCTTGACGGTATGGATTGCCAAAGCCCTGGCTTTATTTAATGGCGACGTGATAGACGAGGAGCTAGGTGTGCGTGTTGTCTATACACCAGGTCGTCTAGCAGAAATGTCATCGTTGGTGTTTTTAAATAGTGGAATGATTTGGGGGGTCTGGGTTCTCATACTGCCAGTGTTCGGAATGATTTATTTCGCGGAGAGTGATTTGAAACGCCGCCTGCCTGCACACGTATAACATGCGATTTAAATTAGTATATCGCACACAATAAACGTTCAGGGGTTATTTCGTATTTTACGATACCACGCTGGTATTGGACGCTGATTGGTTCGACCGGTATTGGTGCGACTGTCACTAGGGGCTCGCCAGACTGCGGAATTTCCTACGCCAGCGCCGGGTCTATAATATGCACCGTTGTTCATGTTGTAATGAAAAATTGGTCCAATTGAAGAGAATAGGGGGTTCAAAGTCATTCGCACATGCCGCCGATCTGGGGAAACAACAGCATTAGTAGTCAAGTGAGTGCCTTGGGGTAACCAAGTAACTATCGGCATATATGTTACTTGAGGTTGGCGGAAATTCCAGGGCAGCCCACCGAACGGCATCGCACCAAATGCATTCTGTTGCATCCACATTTTTTGAACCAACCATTGTCGAGAAATCCAATTGTTCATTTGCCGCTGCCGTTGCCCAAGAAGCATACGCTGGTGTGGATTTAAAATGTTGTGCAAGCCATTAATCTGCGCGAGGTGCATTCGATCGACCTGCCCGCACCAGTTTTCCCAGTCGACGTTATTATTAAACATCGATCGTCCAGCTTCTTTCACGAATTGCTTTTGCAGTTGTAAATTGCTTGCATCTTGTAATTGCCTAACCACATCGTTTGCTGCAGAAGTGCTTGTGAGCACAAACAGTAGCAATGTCGATAGACACAATGTTCTAGAAAATATTCTCATACTTTGAAAGTCCTGGTTGAAAGCGTTTTTTGGAACCACGATTAATAAACTGCAATTTTCGCGCCAAAGCTAAATGAATTAGCTGGTTCTTTAATACAGTCTATTAAAAGAGCGCATCACGTAATAACTTTAGTAGTATTATTTGGAAGAGACGTAATCTACGACATCGTATTGATGACACCTGTCGCGAAAGCACGACGATTGAGGGTCACCGTGGATGAGTTTCAATTAGGTTGTAGATCCGATCTTTGACCGTAGAAACTCACGATTTAGTACGCCAATGTTGTCAGTGCTAATAACCTTAGGGCATGCAGCCTCACATTCGCCGTAGTTGGTACAGCTGCCGAATCCCTCTTCGTCCATGACTTCGATCATAGAAGTCACCCGTTGTCTTCGTTCAGCTTGTCCTTGCGGTAAATTAGCTAAATGAGAAACCTTGGCTGACACAAATAGCATGGCGGAAGCATTTTTGCATGCGGCGACACAAGCCCCACACCCAATACACGCAGCGGCATCAAAGGCGGTTTCCGCATCTACTTGTGGAATTGCATTGGCATTGGCATCCGGTGCGTTTCCAGTATTTACCGACACGAAACCCCCGGCCTGAATAATGCGATCGAAGCTTGATCGATCGACAACGCAATCCTTAATCACTGGAAACGCGGAAGCTCGCCAGGGCTCAATATAAATGTCCGAACCCTGTATGCTGCGCATGTGAAGTTGGCAGGTGGTGGTGGTCTCTGGTCCATGCGCCTGACCATTTATGACCAGCGAACATGCGCCACATATTCCCTCGCGGCAATCATGGTCGAAAGCTATAGGTTCCTTGCCGTTAGTCTGCAGTGTCTCATTAAGAACGTCTAGCATCTCAAGAAACGACATGTCGTCAGAAATGTCCGTCACGCGGTGTCGTTCGACGTATCCGGGTTCATCCGGCGCTGATTGGCGCCAAACATGGATGTTGTAATCAGACATTATTTGTAACTCCGTGTCGCGAGTTCAACGGTTTCGAATTTTAGTTCTTCTTGGTGTCTAGTCGGTATTTCGCCGTCAGCAACATATTCCCAAACTGCCGAGTGGCAAAAATCCTGATCATTGCGTAACGCTTCTCCCTCTGATGTTTGATATTCAGCGCGGAAATGACCCCCGGCTGATTCACGGCGTGCGAAAGCATCGCGACACATTAGCTCTCCGAATTCTAAAAAATCAGCTACGCGACCAGCCTTTTCAAGTGCCATATTTAAGTTTTGGCCGTTGCCTGTAACATTCACGTTATGCCAAAACTCATGCCGCAACTCAGGTATCTTCTCGATTGCTTTAGTCAATCCTTCTTCGCTACGGGTCATGCCGCAATATTCCCACATAATTCTACCTAGTTCGCGATGGAATGAGTCTGGCGTGCGGGTGCCTTTGATATTTAGTAGTTGTTGTATGCTATCGCGACAATTGTTTTCAGCTTCTATAAAGCACTCCGCATTTATCTCCGTTCGGTCTGGTGCGGCGCCCATTTGGCCAAAGTAATTAGAGATCGTCTGTGGTAGAACAAAATATCCATCCGCAAGTCCTTGCATTAAAGCGCTGGCACCCAAGCGGTTGGCACCGTGATCGGAAAAATTCGCTTCGCCGATAACAAATAAACCGTTTACTGTGCTCATCAGATTATAATCCACCCACAAACCACCCATTGTGTAATGCGGGGCTGGATAGATTCGCATAGGTACTTCGTAAGGATTTTCCGCCGTAATGCGCTGATACATTTCAAAAAGGTTACCGTAACGCGCGGAAATTGCATCTTTACCTAGACGCTTGATCGCATCGCGGAAATCTAAATAAACGCCAAGTCCTGTGGCGCCTACACCGCGACCCTCGTCACACACCTCCTTAGCGCTGCGTGACGCAATATCACGTGGTGCCAGATTACCGAAACTGGGGTACTTTCGCTCTAAATAATAATCGCGTTCGTCTTCAGGAATGTCCCCAGCGGCTCGCGTGTCATCGGTAGCCGTGGGAACCCATACCCTGCCGTCATTTCGCAATGACTCTGACATGAGTGTCAATTTGGACTGATGATCTCCGCTAACTGGTATACAAGTTGGGTGGATTTGTGTGTAACAAGGGTTAGCAAATCCGGCGCCTTTCTTAAATGCGCGATACGCTGCCGTTACGTTACAGCCGACGGCATTAGTTGACAGATAAAATACATTGGAATATCCGCCCGTTGCCAATACTACAGCATCAGCGTTGTGACTTTCAATTTGGCCACTAACTAGATTGCGTGTGACGATACCACAGGCCGCATTATCCTGGATAACGACGTCAAGCATCTCAGTTCGCGTATGCATTGTGACAGTACCCGCGCCAATTTGTCTACTCAATGCCTGATAGGCGCCAATTAATAATTGCTGTCCAGTTTGTCCTCTCGCATAAAAAGTCCGGGAGACTTGGGCGCCTCCAAACGAGCGGTTGGCAAGTAATCCGCCATATTCACGCGCAAACGGTACACCTTGAGCGACACAATGGTCAATAATCTCATTGCTCACCTCTGCAAGTCGATGCACGTTAGCTTCTCGCGAGCGGAAATCCCCACCCTTAACAGTGTCATAAAAAAGTCGGTGAATACTGTCACCGTCTCCAGGGTAGTTTTTTGCAGCGTTGATGCCACCCTGCGCAGCTATACTATGAGCTCTGCGGGGGCTATCTTGGAAACAAAAACATTCAACCTGATACCCCATTTCCCCAAGCGTGGCAGCAGCTGAGGCACCAGCTAACCCCGCACCAACTATGATCACCTTAAATTTGCGTTTATTCGCTGGATTGACGAGCTTTAGTGTTTTTTTGTGAATAGACCACAAGTCTTCTACCGGTCCGTCAGGTATTTTCGCATCGAGTTTCATCGCGTTAATTCGTTTTTATGGAATATGTTATCTATGTAATTGCAACTGGTTCGTGTCCTAGAACGCGTTAAGGCGTTTATAATAAATGCAGCCATACGGCTACAGGTATGGAAATATTGCCGGCGGTTATCAGGCCTGCGATCGCGATACCACAAAGGCTAATGGGGTTTTTGGAAATTTGAATCCGTAATCCTAAGGTTTGCAACGCACTCGATGCTCCATGATAGATATGTAGTCCTAAAACTAACTGGAAGCTGATGTAAGTTACATTAATCCATGGATTGCGGAAGCCTTGAACAACCATATTAAAAACATCGAGTTCTTTCCCTGCGGTTAGTTTAGGTGGCTCACCAAATAGGTGAAATGTGAAATGCGCTAAGTGATAGACAACAAATAACAAGATCAATAATCCCGTGAGAATCATAAATCTTGAGCTCGCGGTTGCGGTAGAATATTTATAGGGATGGCTATACCGTTCGCCTACTAAACTGGCCACGGGTGAAACGGAAGCGGCAGCGCCGCGAGCTGCGTAGTTAGCACGTGATAGTTTAACCGTTAGGACTATATGCAAGACGAAAACAGCTAACAAACCGATGCGAGCAACCCAAAGAAGGGGTCCTAGCGCCTTTAATTTAACCGCATAACTATTAAGTGCGTCTGCACCCGCAAAGATCTGCAAGTTGCCTAGCATATGCGCAGTGACGAACAATATAAGCGCAATGCCGGTGATTGCCACAACCATTTTTGTACCAACGGATGTTAGTACGAGCGGATTAGTCGATGATTCTCTAGTCACAAAATCGATTCATTGTTAGTCGTGATGGCCTTAAAAGTGCTTTGATGTTACGGTTTAGATGAAATTGTCCTCGGGAGAGATTCCACCGTCGTCGTTATGATCTAATATAATCAATAGTCGTCTGTCGTACACTAGCAATGTCCTCACGACACCAACAAATCTATTGGGCCGCGTAAATAATGTTTAAAGATATTGTCAGTTCATGCTACTAGCTCGGCTTACTTCGTGTTTATAGCATGATGAGGCTCGTTTATAGCATTTGCTAAAACTACGGTTAGTCTTGTTCGTATTCTTTTAAATACCCTCGGAAAAGTACTAGGTGTTCCTCTTCATCCGCGAGTAGACGAATGCATAAATCTTGCGTCACGTAATCTGTACCATCCGTAGCTTTTATAATAGCGTTATACATCGCGCACGCCCGAAGTTCAGTGTCAATGACACCCTTAATCACGCCGATCACGTCGCAGGTATCCTCTGGTGGCTGAATCTGGGTATCAAGAGTTAACGCTTTTGAACCAGGCACCAAGCCCCCAATTTGCTTGATTCGCATGGCTAGTTGCTGTGCATGAAGTAATTCCTCCGCGATATCAGCTGCTAAGGCCTTTTTTATTTCTTCCGCCCGAATCCCATCTAAGTTGATGCTGTTAGCAATGAAATTAGTAACAGTTTCAATTTCTAAGCAATACGCTTGGGTCAGTAGATCTATGATTTCCTTGTTACAATTTTCCATTAAATAAACTCTTTTCAATAAATTTGCTATCGCCCAAACCACCACCAGCATTTATTCAATATTGCAATGCGGCTAGTAATTCACGTTAACCTACACTATTAGGGCAAATGGTAAACCCCTTTTTATTCATG
>Ga0315316_10004384_pt1 | contig 10291 bp, 7 predicted proteins | sample M160m3416metaG_FD_203702 | JGI IMG/M metagenome (GOLD analysis project Ga0315316, IMG submission 203702) | Ammonia-oxidizing marine archaeal communities from Monterey Bay, California, United States - M1 60m 3416 | ecosystem: Environmental > Aquatic > Marine > Intertidal zone | place: USA... | reverse complement strand
AGTGGGGAACGCTGATTCCGCGAGTCGACTGGTCCTTCAAGGACAAAGTTTATTTTGGTCCGGCCAATGCCGAGATGGTGAGCCAAGAGGCACTCTGGCTCTGGAATTTCCGGGCGATCTACAAGACGCCGATGGAGAATTTTGAGCTTTCCTTCTGGGTCGAAAACTTGACGGATCAGGCATATACCGTGGACGTCTTCAATCTGGCCAGGCTGCGTGGAGCCATTCTCCACGCGATCGGTGATCCGCGAACCTACGGATTGACCGCCAAGGTGAGCTTCTGATGCAATACCCTAAAAGGTTCAGGTCGGGAGAGCGGCGGGCGACGAGGTCTTCCAGGGATGTCTTCGCAATAATTTGCCTTCTCGTCGGACTTCTCGCTTGTTCATCGGAGACTCCGACGCAGAGTGGCGCTGCTTCGCTTTCGGCGGCGGAGATGGAGGCCGCGACCGAAGAGATGCTGCGCACGTCGGACACGCGAGATCGTATTCGCGAGATGACGCGCCTCGCCGATGGCCTGACCGAGGATAATTTGCCTGGAGCGCTCGCGGCCTACGAACGCGATCTGGCGCGGATCGACCCGCACGAAGTGCGAATCATTGCCAACGCCTGGGCGCGGATCGATCCACGGGGTGCGGTGGACCGGATTATCTCGACGTGGAGATATCCGAGGGCGAGCTTTCAGTCGGTAGAAGAAGTGGTCTTCGTATGGGCTCGGGACGGCGACGCCGCCGAAGCGAGGGCTTACGTCGATCCGTTGGTGGCCGAGGCTGAATTCGGTGGGGGGATGCCGATCAATAAATTCTTGGCGCGTGCGATGCTGAAGGCGCTGGCGGCCAACCAGGAGTTCCAAGAACTCACCAACCTTTTGTCCTCCTTTTCGGATGAGCCTGAGCGTCAACTCTGGCTGACCGAGGTGATGGTCGAGATGAATCGTGTTGCCGGGGGGGGAGTGACCCGGGAGTGGGTTGATTCGATTCCCTGGGATGCCGGAAACGGGCTCAAGCTGGCTGCGCTCCAGAGCGCGATGGACTGGACGGCCAAGTTGAGTCCAGCCGCAGCGACGTACTGGTACGAAGAGCTCGAGCAGGCGGGCAATGATCCGCAGTTGCTCGAGATACTCGAGGCGGTCGTGAGGAGCTGGGGCGTGCACGAAACGCCCGCGGCGCTTGAATGGCTTGCGGAGAGGCAGCAGAGCCTCGAGCGCGACCGGCTGATCCGGCAGTTGGTTTTCGGCTGGTTGACGCGATTGCCCGATGACGCCGCGGCATGGATCATGGCCCGCCGGGACCATATGCTTTTTCGAGACCGGGCACTCCCTCTGCTTGTGGACCATGTGCTCAAGGGGCACAGATTCGAAGAAGCGGAGACGCTCGCGCACTCCATCGTTTCGCCCACCGAGCGGAACACCGCATTGGTGGTGATCTACGCGGAATGGTCGCGATATAGCGAGAAAGAGGCGAGCGCCGCGATGGAGGCGGCAGACGTCTCGGAAGAGCTGCGTGCAAGGGTGGCAACCCGTCTCGGGACCAAAGTCAAGGTTCAGCGTAGATTGAAGGATGAAACGCAAGGAAAAGGAAAAGGGGAAGAAGGATGAAACGCAGTGTCCTCCGCCCGCCCCATTGCCGTGAGGGGAATCGATCTCATTGCCTCCGAACCCTGTCGGAATGGGGATTTTCGGTCCCCTTCTTCCTGCTCCTCTCGCTCGCTTTCACGCTTCCAGCGATGGCGGAGGGGGACGAAAGTTCAGCGCTCGACGAGCTCGACGAAAGAGAAGAAGTCAACGGAAAAATGAGCGATGAAGCGGGCGAGGAAACGCCGTCCGCATACGACGGTCCCGACTGGGTGCCCGGTCTCGCGCTGAGCTGGGGAGGACATAGCCAAAAGATTTCGGGGAGGACCAATTCGTCGACTTCTAATTTCCGGGAGCGCCCCGCCGACTCGCTGCTTACGCAGCTCATCCAGTTCGATGCACGGCTGCTTACGCCCCTGGCACTCGACGTGCCGAGCCATCCACGTCTCTTCTTGAATGCGGGCTTCCAGATCCCGCTCGCCGATGAGCTGATCGCGACGCGGGTTGACCAATCATTCGATCGGGGGAGCAGCTCGCAGTTCGCGGTCAATTGCCCTGACACGATCCCGGGGCCAGGCGGCGCGCCGACGCCTGCGTCTACGTGTGAGCTGTCGATCCGAAATAAAGTGACACCCGAGGCAATGTGGTTCGCCGGTCTCGGCATCGACTTTTCCATCGATGTCTTCGATACCACATTCCATATCGCACCCGGCGTCGACTACTATGGGATTCAAGCGGAGGCCGTCGGATTATTTCGACGCAGCTCGTCGGCGCTCTTCGCGAGTGACTTCGTCGAGGTGGCCAATGCGGTTGGAAATGGGGAGATCTACCACGGCATTAGCCCCAATCTGTCTTTAGAGGTCGAAACCTACGAAGAGGGTCCGCTTCGTATCACGATGTTCGTCAGAGGGCGGATTGCCTTCCTGTTGAACGACCCTCTCACGACTGCGTCCACGGCATTGGCGACCGATGACCTCGTCTTCCGGGTGAAGCTGGACGACACGCTCTATTCAGGAAATATGGGATTTCGCCTCGAGTTCATCGGGAAGAACGGATTCTGGCGCTAGTCGCCGGACTTGGGCTCTTCGCTGAGGATGCTTTCGTTCCCGGTTCGCTGTCGAGACGCTTCGCGCCGACGTTTCTTGCGAAGCGCGGCAGGGTCCGCTCTTTTTTTGGCGTCGGGGTTATCCGGTTGTGTCCGGTCGCCGTTCAGAGCCAGCATTGGCCATGAGCTGCTCGAGGGAGACGCGCTCGATCAGGCGGCGCGGGTCAGGCGTGGCGACACTACGCCCACGGAACTCGTACTGGCGGCCATCGACCGGATCGAGGCGCTGAACCCGCCGCTGAACGCCGTCGTTTCGACCTTCTACGAGCGGGCGCTGCGCGAAGCCAGAGGGCCCCTTCCGAATGGCCCCTTCCGCGGTGTCCCCTATCTCTTGAAGGACCTGATCGATCTGGAGGGGACGCCCAAGACAATGGGCTCCCGCTCCTTTCAGGGCTTCGTTTCGAAAGAAACGGCACCGCATGCAAGAGCGGCTCTCGAGGGTGGATTGATCGTGCTCGGGAAGACGAATACCCCCGAATTCGGTCTCGTGGCGACGACGGAGCCCGCGGCCCTCGGCATCTGTCGCAACCCGTGGAATCGGGACCGCTCGGCTGGCGGCTCCTCGGGAGGGGCGGCGGCGGCCGTCGCGTCGGGCATGCTCCCGATTGCGCAGGCCTCCGACGGAGGGGGTTCGATCCGCGTGCCAGCCTCCTGCTGCGGCGTTCTTGGCCTCAAACCAAGCCGAGGGCGGAATCGAGCGGGGAGGCAGACCCGGGCGGTCGACATCAGCGTCAAGCATTGCGTGAGTCGATCTGTCCGGGACACGGCGGCCTACTCTGTGCTGGTTCAGCGCCGAGACGAGACTGCTCCCTATGCACCGCTCCCTTTCATCGAGGGGCCTTCTGGAGAGCGACTCCGAATCGGCTTCTTTACGGTGAATCCCTATGGCGACGATGCTGATCCCGAGGTCAAACGCTCGATTGAAGCCACTGCGGCGCTCTGTGCAGACCTCGGCCACGAGGTCGAGCCGGTGGATTTGGATTTCGAAGGCGAGGCCTTTCTCGAGCATTTCATGAATCTATGGAGCTCGGTTCCAGCTGGGATCGTGCAGCGTGTTCAGGCGCGTGGGCTTGCCCCAGAGAGTGTGCTCGAGCCGGTCACGTTGGGCCTGGCCGAACGCTTCTCTCGAGCACCCGATGATGCAGTTCCGCGCGCGGCCGCCTTCTTCGAGGCCTATGCGCGTCGCATCGACTTGTATTTTCGACAGCATGATATGTTGCTCTCTCCGGTCCTGCGCCGTCCGCCGATTCCGATCGGAGAACAGGCGGGAACGAAGCCCTTCGATCAGGTCTATGGTCCGATGATCGATTACGTTTCGTATACCCCGATCTGGAACGCGACGGGCCATCCCGCGATGTCTGTTCCGATGGGGTGGAGCGACGAGGGACTCCCCATCGGCAGCCAGTTCATCGCGGGGTACGGACACGAGCGTCGGCTCATCGAGATGGCCTATGCGCTCGAGGCGGCCCGCCCCTGGACTTTTCCCCGGTCCGGCCATCTGCCTGACCTCGGCTGAGGCCTAGTCCGGGAGCGGGCTCTTTTGGATCGAGGTTTCTCCGGTGGCCCGGGTCTCCATGACGACGAGGTTTCGCGCAGCGGAGCCGAAAGCCGTATCGAGCGAGACCGCACGCTCGTAGGCCTCCCGGGCTTGATTGAAGAGCCCAAGCCGGGTCAGAGCGATCCCTAGATTATTCCAGCTTCGGCCGAGTTTCGGCTGAATCTGAGTCGCGAGGCGAAACCCTCTCTCCGCGATTTCCCACTGTTCGCGCGTCGGGGAGACGTCTCTGCTCATCACGCGCTGCGCGGAAATGTTATTGATGATGTGGGCATAGGCCGTGAGGTCGTCGATCGGACGAAGGTCTTCGACTTCGTCGAGCAGGCCGGTGAAGTCGATGATCATCTGAAAGCTGCTGGCCGCAAGGACGACCGCCATATGGTCGCTCAGGGCGGTCAAGTTTTGAAATTCTCGGGTCTCGGGTCGGTTTCTGCGCGCCTCCGCGTAGTAGATCGGCCAGTCCATCCCCCTCCCGAGAGCGATCAGGACAGACGCGAGGGCGACGCAGTTGCCCGAGCCGCGGGCGAGGGTGGCGGAGGCGTTCCCGGTGGCGCGCCAGTCGTAGGTGAGTCCGAGACCCTGGGGAGTCGGTTCTGTGACGAAATCGACGAGGGCCTGGGCCCGCTGTGGGCCCCGTGGCGCCTTCATCGTATGCACCCGGGCTCGCTCGATGATCGACTCGTCGAGGAGGAAGGGCGCTTCGGCCAGAGCCGGTGGGATGTTGGGAATGCGCGCCTTGAGGGCGGATGTGAACTCATCGGCGCTGTAGATCAAGCGTGTGGTCTTGAGCGCGTTCCCGGCGCACCCACCGCATAAGGCGATCGGGGCGAGTAGGAGGATGAGGAGCGCAAGCGCGTCGGCTCGGTTGCGGCGCATAGCGCATTCTAACGCCCAGAGTGTGTCGGGTGAAGGAAGAGCCTCTCTGGGGCATCTCGACTCGATGTTGGGCCGCAGGTATCTTGGTTTGATGAGAATCCGAGCGTCGCTGATCGTCGTGTTCGTCGTCCTGATCGGAGCGGGTTTCTATCTGATGAGTGCGACGGCGCCGCTCTCCGTCGCCCCCCGCTGGGCGCTCGCTGGCGACGAGTCGATTCCCGATGACGCCCTCACCGTCCGATTTACGGGCACTTCGACCCTGCTCTTCTCGGACGGAGAGACCGCCTGGATGGTCGACGGATGGTTCTCCCGGTTCGGACCGATTGCGCTGCTCAGCGGCGAGATCGCTCCGGATGTCGCGGCGATCGAGCGGGGCCTCGCCCGGAACGGAGTCGATCGACTCGCGGTGGTGATCCCGGTCCATTCCCATTTCGATCATGCGATGGACGCGCCCGAGGTTGCACGACGGACCGGGGCCGTGCTCTGGGGATCGGAATCGACCGCGAATATCGGGCGGGGTTGGGGCCTGCCGGAATCGCAGATCCGGGTGGCCGTCGACCGGGAGCCGGTCGAGGTCGGTCGCTTCACGATTCGGCTGATCGCGACCAATCACTTCGAGTTCCCGGATCCGGAGGTCCGTGCGCGCGCGCTCGATGATCCTGAGATCGTTGAACCGCTCGTTCCGCCGGTCGGCGCGTTCGACTATCGAGTCGGTCAACCTTATGCGATCCACGTCTCGCATCCCGAAGGAACGTGGCTGATTCAGGGTAGCGCGGGCTATCGCCCTGGAGGGTTCGCCGGCTTCGAAGCGGATACGGTCTTCTTGGGCGTGGGTGGGCTCGGGTCGCAGACGCCCGAGTATCGCGAGGCCTATTGGCACGAGACGGTGCAGACGACGGGCGCCCGTCGGATCATTCCGATCCACTTCGACAGCCTGATGGCGCCGATCGAAGGGCCTTTTGAGGGCGAGCCGCGCGGCGCGTCTTTCCTGTCCGAGGGCGACGAACTCGTTCGAGCGTTTCTGGAAGAGAAACTAGCGAGCGCCCCCGACCTCGAGGTCGCGACCTTACCCCGCTACGACCCGGTCGTACTGTTTCGCTGAGTGGACTTCCGCTCGGTCGGGGATCCGGGTGGAACGCATAGGCCGAGTGACCCGTTTCGAGCGACCGCCTATGCTGCGTGGATGCCGAAACGACGTCTAGGGCTTTATGGGGCTGTTCTCGTGGGCTCGCTGCTCTTCCTGCTCCCTTCGGTTGGTCCACGGGCCGGAGAGGAGCCCGCTCCCTACACGGAGGAGCGAGAGCCGTGCGCGAACCGAGAGGTGCTGCGCCGACCTTGGTTCGGGGATCTCCACGTCCACAGCAGCTATTCGTTCGATTCCTATATCTCGAGTCAGCGGAACGAACCCGACGCCGCCTATCGGTATGCGCGGGGCGAAGCGATCTGGCTCCCCGACGAGGCCGGCGAACAAAAGGTGCGCGCGCAAATCCAGCGCCCTCTCGACTTCACCTCTGTGACGGACCACTCCGAGTATCTCGGACCGATCGCCGTCTGTACCCAGGATCCGAGCCGTCTAGGGTATTGGTGGCCCCATTGTGTGATGACGCGCGCGAGTCATTATTGGACTCAGCTGCTTGCGGCGAGCTGGTGGACCTCACTCGGCGGGATCCAGACGGAAGAGGTCTCACATTCCTTCGCATGCACGCTTTCCGACTGCGAGGTTGCCGCGAAGGGGGCGTGGGGAGAGATTCAGCGCGCCGCGGAAGAACATTACGACCGCTCTGCCGAGTGCCGTTTCACGACCTTCGTGGGCTACGAGTACACGGACGCGCCCAACGCGTTCAACATGCATCGCAACGTGATCTTCCGGAACGCAAACGTACCGGAGCTTCCGGTTTCGACCTACGACACTGGAGCCTACAACTTCCCGATTCTCTGGGAGCTTCTGCAGGAGCGTTGTGTCGACGCGGGGACGGGGTGTGACGTACTTGCGATTCCGCATAACTCCAATCTCGCCGGGGGCCTGATGTTCCGCGACCCCCTGACGCCAAGGGAGGCGAGTGATCGACTCCGCTTCGAGCCCCTGATCGAGCTGACCCAGCACAAGGGGGCCTCGGAATGCCGTTTTGATCGCGTCGCTGGACGAGGCGTGCTCACGGAGGACGAACTCTGTTCCTTCGAGCAGGTGGTTGCCGACAATTTGACGATGTTGGGCTCGGTCCACGGCGAGGTGTTGGCACCCGAGGCCGCGCCCGTCCCGATCGACGAGTTTCATCCGCGAAACCTCGCTCGCAACGCGCTCAAGGCCGGTCTCGCGTTGGGGCGTGAGACGGGCACGAACCCCTTTACCTTCGGCTTCATTGGCAGCACCGACAGCCACAGCGCGACGCCGGGCGGCGCGGAAGAAGACAACTACGTCGGTCATCTAGGCCGGAGAGACGCGGGCTATCGGAACGTCCAGGACCATTTTTTCTCGAACCCCGGTGGCCACGCCGTCGTGTGGGCCGAGGAGAACTCCCGCGACGCGATCTTCGAGGGGATGAGGCGAAAGGAGGCTTATGCGACGAGCGGGACACGGCCGACCGTGCGCTTCTTCGCGGGGGCTGACATCGAGCCGGGGCTCTGTGCTTCGCCGGACATGATCCAGAAGGCCTATGCCCAGGGCGTGCCGATGGGCGGGACGGTAGAGGATGCCTCCGCGGCGAGCCCGCCGCGCTTTCTCGTGAGCGCGCTCAAGGACGCCGGGCTCCCGGATCATCCCGGGACGGACCTCCAGCGATTGCAGATCGTCAAGGGGTGGGTCGACGAGACGGGTGAGACCCACGAGCGCGTGATCGATGTCGCCGGCGACGCGAATAATGGGGCTTCGGTCGATCACGAGACCTGCCTTCCAACGGGGAAGGGCGCGGCGACACTTTGCACAGTCTGGGAAGATCCAGAATACGACCCGAGTCAGTCGAGCTTCTACTACGTGAGGGTGCTCGAGAACCCGACCTGCCGGTGGAGCACATTGCAGTGTCAGGCGGCCGGGGTGAACCCCTTCTCGCCGAGCTGCGCGGAGCGCGCGCTGCTCGCGACCGCCGAAGCACAGGCTCGAGGAGCCGAAGGGGACGTGTACGGAAAATGCTGCCTCGACCCGAAGAGCGAGCCTTTCTACCACCCGGTCCTCCAGGAGCGGGCGTGGACGTCGCCCATCTGGGTGACGGCAACGACGACGAAGACGGTAGGGAATCAGGAGTTGCAGGAAGGGGCGCTGCTTCAGGCGTCGAAATAGTCGGGCCGCCCGGCCATCCAGAGATCGCCCCAGATTTGATGGCCGCCGTCTACGACGAGGGTCTCTCCGGTGATGAAGTTGCCCGAGGCGGCGGATAGGTAGACACAAGCCTGTGCGACGTCCTGGACGTGACCGAGTCTCCTCATCGGGTTGCTCTTCGCCAGGGCGAGCTGGGCCTCCTCCGGGTAGACGTTCATTCCCTCGGTATCGATGGGCCCCGGGAGTACGCTGTTGACCCGGATTTGGTCGGGAGCCCACTCTACTGCGAGGTTTCGCGACAGATGGGCGACTCCGGCCCTCGAGGCCACGGTATGCGAGACACCGAACATGCCGCGGATGAACGGGGCAACGATGTTTACGATCGAGCCTGCATGCTCCCCGCGGCGCCAGAGTCGTGCGGCGCGCTGCATCATCGTCCAGGGGCCGTTGAGGTTGGTGTCGACGACGGCGCGCCAGCCACCATCGGAGAGGTCGGCCGAAGCCTGTGGGAACTGTCCACCCGCGTTGTTGATGACGACGTCGAGTCCATGGCCCGCCTGCTCGATGGCCTCGAAGAGCGCGTCGACCTGTTCGGGCGCGCGGATATTGGTCGGAACGAGTTGATAGGGGGCGTCGATCCTCTCCAGCAGGGAAGCGGTCGTGGCCAACTTTTCCTCGCTTCGGCTGGCGAGGACGATTCGCGCGCCGAGGCGCGCGAAGAGCACACTGATCGCTTTGCCGATCCCGCTGCCGGCGCCTGACACGAGGATGGTTTGACCGGCGAAGAGATCCGTCCGGAAGACCGTCTCCAGCTCGAGCAGGGCGTCGTCGGGTACGCCAAAGCCTTTTTCGGAAATCTCATTCATAGCCGAAGGACTCCGTAGGAGGGGGGCTCGATCGGCGTATTCAGCGAGGTACTGATCGCGATCCCGAGGGCGTTTCGGGTGTCGACCGGGTCGATCAGACCGTCGTCCCAGAGGTGTGAGGTGGCATAGTAGGCGCTCGATTCCTGGGCGTAGGATTCGATGATCGGGGTTCGGATCGCATCGATCTCGTCGTCGGTGGGCTTCTCACCGGCGCGTTCCAGTTGGCGGATCTTGACCTCGGCCAGGGTATTGGCGGCCTGTTCTGCGCCCATGATCCCGACCTGGTGGTTTGGCCAGGAGAAGATGTAGCGACCGTCATAGGCGCGGCCGCACATCCCGTAGTTGCCGGCGCCGAAGGAGCCGTTGACCATGACCGTGAACTTGGGCACCGAAGCGCCGGACTGGACCATGATGAACTTCGCTCCGTCCTTGCAGATCCCCCGTGCCTCGTACTCCTGGCCGACCATGAATCCCGTGATGTTCTGTAGGAAGACCAGGGGCGTCCGGTTCTTGTCGCAGAGTTCGATGAAATGGGCCCCCTTGAGCGAAGAGTCATTGAAGAGGACGCCGTTGTTGGCCAGGATGCCGACCTTCTGGCCCCAGATATACGCATAGCCGCAAACGAGCGTCGTCCCGTAGTCCGGCTGGTATTCGTGGAAATAGCTGCCGTCGACGATTCGGGCGATCACCTCCCGCATGTCGAACTGGATTTTGATGTCGTCGGGGATGATCCCGTAGAGCTCCTGGGGATCGTAGAGCGGCGCTTCGGACTCTCGCCGCTCGATCGAGGTCTTTTCCGTTCGGGTCCATTGGGAGACGATCTCGCGACCGAGCAGGATCGCCTCTTCCTCGGAATTGGCTGCGTAGTCTGCGACGCCGCTGATCTGGGTATGAACGTCTGCTCCTCCGAGCGTATCCGCATCGACGATTTCGCCGGTGGCGGCTTTTACCAGGGGCGGGCCACCTAGAAAGATCCCGCCGTTGCCGCGCAGGATCACGGCGTAGTCCGAGAGTGAGGGGATATAGGCGCCGCCCGCCGTACATTGGCCAAAGACGAGGGAGA
>Ga0315316_10004378_pt1 | contig 10307 bp, 8 predicted proteins | sample M160m3416metaG_FD_203702 | JGI IMG/M metagenome (GOLD analysis project Ga0315316, IMG submission 203702) | Ammonia-oxidizing marine archaeal communities from Monterey Bay, California, United States - M1 60m 3416 | ecosystem: Environmental > Aquatic > Marine > Intertidal zone | place: USA... | reverse complement strand
AACCGATTCTTGAGTCGACCTATGGCATAATAGTATACCAGGAACAAGTGATGCGTATAGCTAATGTGATTTCTGGATACAATCTTGCTGAAGCTGATGTCCTCAGAAAAGCGATGGGCAAGAAAATTGCAAAACTAATCAAAAAAGAACTGAAACAATTCATAAAAAGAGCAGATGATAGAGGTATAGATGCTAAAATCGCTAACAATTTAGCTGAACAGATAGAAACTTTTGGGAGATATGGATTCAACTTATCTCATTCGGTCGCATATTCTCTACTTTCCTACCAAACAGCATGGCTCAAGGCCCACTATCCAGCCGAGTTTATGGCAGCGATTCTTTCTTCCGTCGTCTCGAATACTGACGATGTAGTCAAATACATAAGTGAGTGCAGGGACATCAGTCATTACCTGCCTAGATTAGACCGATCCATTGAAGTACTTGCACCAGATATAAACGAATCTGGATGGAAATTTACCGCAGTGGGAAAGAATCAGATCCGTTTTGGGCTGGGAGCGGTTCGAGGTGTGGGAGCCTCGGCTGTTCAAGCTTTAATAGAAGCTCGAGAATCAGGCGGACCATTCAAAGCCATGTTTGACTTCCTAGAGCGAGTTGATCTAAGAGCGCTTAACAAACGAGCCGTCGAGGCTCTTCTAAGTGCTGGAGCGATGGATTCTTTTGGACATCGAGCCCAACTCCTGGCTGGACTAGATTTGGCATACGCCGAAGTTAACGCGAGAACAGCGGAAATCATCTCTGGACAAGAATCACTTTTTGGAGGAAGTGAGGCCGCTCTTGAACGTGAAGATCCTGAACTTCCAGAAGTACTAGAGTGGTCACAGCAGGATCAGTTAGCGAGAGAAAAAGAAGCCCTGGGATTCTTTATCTCCGGACATCCACTTGATCGTTACCGTCATTTGATGGAAAATTTTCACATAAACACAAGCAATTCAAAAGAGCACCCTGGCCTGGCCGTGGAGATCCCCTGTGTCGTAACCAAAATAGACAAAAGAATATCACGAAGAGACAGTTCTGAATGGGCAAAAATCACCATTGAAGACTTCCATGGAACCGCTGACGTACTAGCCTTTAAAGACAATTGGACTAAATGTAAAGAAATAGTTACACAGGACTCAGTAGTAGTCGTAAAAGGTAAAATAAGTAACCGAGAAAGAGACGAAGAGAACCCTCCCATGTTTTTAGACGAAGTATTTTTGATGGAAGACTTTGCTAACAGTGGTAAAATGACGCTTCAGATCACCTTAATTGAAGATAGAGAAAGCCTTGGAGGTAAGTTGTCACAAATCAAAGAAACGCTGGCGAACCACCCAGGGAATGCACCTTTGGAACTTCGCCTGAATGACAATGGCAATGGCTCGCCCATTCGGATGAGATCCAAAACAGTTTCTGTGGATCCCAGCCCTGAAACACTTGAAGAACTAGGGGCACTATTGGGTCAACCTCAACTGAAACTTGTTAAGTCTTCAAATAACACGAGACGATAAAATTATCTGTGTTAATGGAGCAGTGATGATAAAACTTGGAAGAAATAGACACTACGGAAGAAAGTAGCCCAGTTGGGTTGTAGCTTACTATCTAATGCCAGGAGCAATGCTGATCAGTGTATAATCTAGACCAGGGAGTGCCAGTAGAACGACACACAGAGCTGTCCGTAAGGACATTCTGTAATTCAGTCCTCCTTTCTCTCGGAGCTACAGAAGAGGAAGCCAAAATAACCGCTGATGGACTCGTAACAGCCTGTCTCTGGTGGCATCCAGGACAAGGACAAGGACTAGAAAAATTGTTTCGCTATAAACGCCGTATTTTAAACGGCGGTATCACTCCAGCAGCCACCATGGTTTGGTTGAAAGACAAACAGTCCATTGCTCTTCTAGATGCTCAGAAGGGACTGGGTTATGTCTCAGCGAACAGGGCTATGGAAAAAGCAGTTGAAAAAGCTAAAGAATCGGGTATATCGATGGTCGGTGTATGTCATAGTAACCATTTTGGAATTGCTGGATATCATGCCAAATGCGCAGCTGATCAAGGGATGATAGGAATAGCTATGACTAACGCTGGAGCTGAGATGGCTCCATGGGGTTCTGTTACTCCGATTTTAGGAACTAACCCTTGGGGAATTTCTATACCACGGCCAGATGGAAAGGACCCCATTGTACTAGACATGGCATTGACACAATCGGGAAAAGGAATGATGCGTTGGCTAAGACGCCAGGGTTCACCTATGCCTAGATCGTGGGCACTGACTGAAAAAGGTAGTACTACCGAAGACCCCGAAGCAGCCGACACTGGAGTACTACTGCCCATGGGAGACTACAAGGGTTATGGACTTAGCCTTATAACAGATATTCTCACTGGCGTGTTAACTGGCTCTCTTTTCGGATCACAGGTCTTTCAGGATGATACTAATTTTGATGTGGCTCATACCCTAATCGCAATCAACATAGAATCCTTTATGGATAAAGCCATTTTCGATACACGCCTTGAGAGATTACTATCGGAAGTTCTTAACGCTCCGCCTCTGGATTCGCATTTACCAGTCCAGCTACCCGGACAAGCCGAACAAGCCAGAGCCTTAAGAAGAAAAAAAGAGGGTATTCCAATAGACAAACAAACTATTAATGGCCTCCAAGCATTAGCCACTGAACTGAATACACCTTTCCTTCTGAAAAAAGTTAAATAAAGGATTCCCCATGACAGATACACTCACAATAGGAAATGTCGAGGCACCACTGAATAGTTACAGAAAAGGTGCCATTACAACTGGTAAAAACTTTGATGGACGATCCACAGAAATTCCGATATTAGTATGTCGAGGTAAGGAGGAAGGACCAAAACTCTGGCTAAATGGAGCTACCCACGGTGACGAACCGGAGGGAGCCCTATCCATCTTCAAGACTTTCGAATGGCTACAGCATTCCTTGATAAAAGGAACAGTAGTGGGCGTCCCGGCAATGAACGTTCCCGCCTTTCAAGCAGGAAAACGGGGAGATCCATTAGATGGGTTTACCTACGACATGAATCGTATTTACCCAGGAAATCCAGATGGATATCCCACCGAACGTTCGGCCTGGGCCCACTGGGAAGCAATGAAAGACAACTGTGACCTCCAAATAGCTATCCATTCAGGAGGGGAACACTCCTATCTTGCACACATGATATTTGCTTCAGACAACCCCCAAAGTTTAGAACTGGCTGCCGCAATGGGACCGCAATGGGACCTGGTTTTCCGCAGTGGACAGGGTGGAAACAACCCTGCGTCCAAAATGGGAGACTCGGGAAAAGCAGGCATAACCATAGAATTAGGAGGTAATTGCCGGACCTTAACCAATGATTTTCACGAAGTTGCTGATGACCTTTCCAGCAGCTATAAAAATGTGCTGCGACACTATGACATGATCGAAGGAGATCCTTCAGAATATGTTACTGAATGGCGCATGGGCCATCAGCAGGCCCTCCTAGCACCTGCATCGGGCATGTGGGTGGGGGCACCAGACATTCCCTTTGAAACCCAAATACCTAAGGGCACCGTTCTGGGATGTATTTACGACTTATATGGTGACATCCAATCACAAGTAGTGGCCCCCGAAGACGGAGTAGTCTTCGGCTTGCGTTCAAGGCCTTCGGTGCTCGCTGGAGAATGGTGCTGCTTTTTCGGAATTATCGACGAAGTTAGGTCTGACCTGCTCAACCGATAACTTGAAAATAATACCTTATCTAATATAGATAACGCATACATTATATCTTTTGTTGCTTTGTTATATCGATATGTGCGTGCTTATGACCCATAATATTAGGCTATACAGCCTATTTTTTCCGAGTACGCTTACGCAGTGTCTCCAGCGACAATCTGTGGAATGCCTCTGCTATCCCTTTGTTGATCACACTGGGATGCTTCATTTCTTCCTGGGCAATCAAAGCTGCTGTCTGACCCATCACCTGAAAGCGAACGAACCATTTTAGGTGGCTGTCCCCAACTTGTAATCTCCCAAATACCTGGTCGAGAACCCCATCAATGCTATGATTAACATACTTTCTTGCCGACTTTCCTTCTAATCCCAAAGGGACGTGTATCTCCACCTTCGAACCCAAGCCTTCCGGGAAAAACCAGCCTTCCGCCGAATTGCACCTTTTCATGTTGCAATACCCTATATGCCATTTAAACCAATCATACTGCCAATTGTCATACAACCCATAGTATTCAAGCCATTCGCTTAATTTTAACTCGAACAATTCAGGTTTCATCGTTGAACAATACAGCGGACCTGAATCAAGTCTCCCCCACATTTCAGGACACATTGCCCGGGCAACTTCTAAGAACCTCCTTCTAAGAGCGCTTGTAGGGGTTGGGTCCTCCATCAACTCTACATCTGGATAGGAAACTTCCCCGCCAAAATCTGGTGTGGGTGGAACCTTTATCCCGTCCTTGTCAGCCTCCCAGTAAGGATGCTTATTCCGGACCCTAAGTTTCTTTTTATTTATCCAGTCTGCCATACCATCTCCCGTTGCACCAGACAATCGCCCTGGGTCGTACTGTGTGACCTACCTATCAAATAAGGCGATTAACAACACAATAAGGTAATATATATGTCATTAAAAGGCACAGATTGGTGCGATTACTACTTTTTAATGATAAGATGGTCCGCCACCTTGCCCCAAAACAGACTTCACATCCTGCTTTAGACTGCCATAAAATTCTCGGGTGCCGACTCGAAATACCCCCACTACCATTATTCGCGTTGCAAAACGCCAACAATAACTCCTGGACCCTTTCGCTAGGGCAAAGACTTTGGATCTATTTTCTGGCGTCTTACTAGATGGCCACGACCTCTCTTCGCTAAAACCTCTCCATCTTGAACTATGACCTCTCCTCTCGAAAAAGTCGTTGTTGGAAAACCTGACACCGTTAAACCTTGATACGGAGTGTAGTCCACTGCCGAATGCAAACATTCCGCGCTAAGCTCTACCTCTTTATTTGGATCTACAATCACAATGTCTGCGTCAGCACCCACCTTCAAACTTCCTTTATTGGGGTACATTCCAAAAATTCGAGCCGGATTAGTCGAAGTTAGTTCCACGAAGCGACTCGGTGAGATACGTCCTGCCTTGACCCCATATGTAAACATTAGAGGCAATCGTGTCTCTATCCCCGGTAAGCCATTCGGAATTTTAGTAAAATCGTCACGACCTTTTGTTTTTTGATCCCCATAATGAAACGGGGCATGGTCTGATGAGACTTGCTGAAGCAAACCATCTTCGACAGTACTCCACAGTGCCTCTGCCTGATCTATATCTCTTATGGGGGGACTACATACAAATTTTGCCACCTCGAAGCCTCCTTCCGGGTCATAAACTGCATCGTTTAAAACCAAATATTGCGGACAAGTTTCCCCCACTACTGGTTGCCCTCGCCCTCGAGCTTCTTCTAAATGGCCAGCTACAAGCTTAGATGTTACGTGAGCGATACAAATTGGAGCACCAGCAACCTCAGCTAACATGATCGCCCTATTAGTCGCCTCAGCTTCTACGAGAACAGGTCGACTAGATGCATGAAATGATGGGCCCGTCTCCCCTCTAGAAATATGTCTTTCTATTAGGTGGGTAACCGCACAATCATTTTCACAATGCAGGTAGGCCAGTCCTCCTTTAGCGGCCAGCTCTTCCAGTAGTAGGAGCAAATCTCCATCTCCTACCTTCTTGTCACCATAAGTCATATAAACTTTAAATGACGGAAATCCAGATTCAACCAGACTTTCCACCTCTTTGATGGAATTTGGATTGACATCTGTCACTATCGTGTGGAAAGAGTAATCTATAATGCTATTAGGTTTCATCTCCCCTAATCTTCTATCTCTAGCCTTTAAGAGTGATCCTCCCCTATCCTGCAGAGAGAAGTCAATGATAGTGGTCACTCCACCACACGCTCCAGCTATTGTTCCTACATGAAAATCGTCCGCCGTTCTGACCCCTAGTCTTCCTATGGGATGATCCAAATGCGTATGTGTATCTATGCCCCCTGGCATTACCCACTGCCCAGTTGCGTCAAAAATCGAACCATCGGTTTCTAAACCGGTCCCCTTCTGAGCGATCTTACCATCCCTGATTAGCACATCTGCTGGACCCATACTGTCGGCTGTAACAACCGTGCCTCCACGAATCAGTACTTCAGCCATCTTCTTCCAGACCTTCAACGAATTCTGTCATCCGAGCCATCGCCTCCTCTATACTTTTCTTGGGTGCCAAAAGAGATACTCTCACCCAGTTTCGCCAACTATCTCCAAAAGAATTTCCAGGGAACATTAAAACACCCGCGTCTCTTAATAGCCGGTAACAGAACTCTTCAGCACCAATACCAAACCGAGTCATATCAGCCCAAAAAAACAGCCCCCCATAGTGCTCTGCATATGGAACTCTCATCTTGTTAAAGCCATCCATTAAAATCTGTCTTCGATCTTTGTACCTTCTCAGAAATTGAGGGCGAGAATCGTTCTCCATTTCTAATGCGGCCAGAGCAGCATACTGAGAGAAGGTTGGGCAGGGTCCAGATGTTGTTTCCTTGATCGATGACACCGCATCAATAAAAGCTGGAGGCCCGGCCAAAAAACCCACCCTGAATCCGGTCATCGCATATGATTTGGAAAACCCAGACAACACTATAGAACGATCTCGAGCGCCATCTACACCCCAAAAACAAAGAGATTTGTGATTCTCGAAAACGATATCTTCGTATATCTCATCAGACAAAACGATGATACCCATGTCCCTAGCTACTTCAGCTAGTTTACGAACGCTTTCTGCCGTTGCACACGATCCCGTTGGATTGGATGGGTTTACAAATACAAGCAACTTAGCATCGGAAGCATGCTCTCTGAGATCTGCTTCCTTTAGTTCGAAGAACCTACCTTCTTGCTGCGTCGGGATTGATACTATTGTGCCTCCACATGCACCAATGGCCTGATCATATGAAGTATATCGAGGGTCTGGACAAGCGACCTTGTCACCTGGATCCACAAGCGCCAACAGTGCCAAGAAGAGTCCCTCTTGTCCACCATTTGTGATTATCAATTCTTTTTCGGGATCCACAGAAATTCCTTTTTCATCCATATATCGATCCGCAATTTTCCTTTTGAGAGCAGGCAACCCTCGAACTGGACTTAGGATCGAACTATCTGAATTTGCATCACGGTTTGATAAGGCAGAAAAATACTTCATCGTCCCATCAATTATCTCCCTTTGAGTATGCAGATCCGGATCGCCTCTTCCTAAAGAAATCACATTTTTTCTACTCTTAGCCAAATCCATCATTTTATAACGCAGAGAAGTGGCCTTCTCACCGGATTCGACCGCTCCTCGGCCAGCCTTATTGCCCTTTCCTGTAGTACTCATGGCCTTTCTCCTAATGCCCACAGAGCCGCCCTTTGTGAAGGAGATGGGGCACAAATTGACGAAGCTTGTTTCCACCCAGTTATCCCTTTTAAGACTGAGGTGTCGGCGGAAACAAATCCTAGATCAAAACCATGTTTTCCGAGCAAACTCGATAGGGATCCGAGCAAGATAGTGTTTGGAGAAAACTTCAGGCCAGCTACTTCTTCACCATACAAAGTGTCGCCCAATGTACAAATCTCGGTATCGAACCTACCGCTGGAAGATTCCATATTGGCTCCCCTTCTGAGTTCCCGATAGGCTATAGGTATACTCCCGTCCTCAGCGTCACAGACATCTATACCCAGCCAATCAAAAAGTCTCTGATGATGGAGCCCAGTTTCTCCTGCGATTCGGCCTCCTGGAACTAAATCCAAACCTAACATTGTCACAAAGACAGCTTCTCCTTCACTAGCCGTTATCAATACTTGATTTCCGTCACGAGAGCCATCTAGGTATTTCCCCACCTCTCTTCCCACCATATTTCTGAGTGCTGACATCCCTGGGCGATCGGGATAATGTGTTTCTCCTCTCCCAAGGTGATAACTAAGGCTGTCAACCAGACCTTGCGGAACCTGAATGGCTCCTTTTCTTTTGGACTCCCCTTCGGAGCTGGCTTCTAATAGAACTCTAGCCCTCTCTGAGAGAGCTTCTGCAACTATTGGTACTTTGTTTAACTTATTCATTCGTCCACTCCAGGTAGAACGTATTCTGCAACCGCATGAAGTTGTTCTAGGGTCAATTCTGATCCGCAGTCTGCGATATAGTTAGCCAGAGTGAATGCGTCAAATCGACAACCGCTAATACCACCCCTTAAGCAAGCTAATAAGTGAAAAGCGGGACCTAATATCGCGGGGTCACTCCAGGCCGCCTTGCTGGTTGTTGATTGCATTGCTACTACATCAGCATCAGTAATAGAAGTAGGTTTAATTTTTAATCCTGGAGTAACCGAATTGACACTAATTCTTGACCCAGATAATTCTAATGCCAAACACCGAGTAAATGCCTCTATCCCAAATTTAGAGGCACAATAAGCCGTCTGATCTGCAAAACCCAGTACACCAGCTCGAGACGATATGTTTATGATTGATCCTCCCTCATCCGAGAGTAGAGGAAGCAAGTCTCTTGTCAGAAAAACGGGAGCTGCCAAATTCACCTGCAAAGTGTGCTCCCAAGAATCCCTTTGTATATGCTGCAACGACTGCCTTTCAAGGACAGCCGCATTATTAATGATTGCAACCAGCCTGCTACTCCCTTGCTTGACGTCCCTAGTCAGCATCGATACCTGAGATTCAGAAGATAAATCGACAACTCGTGTTTTTACCCAGCCACCATTACTTCTAATATTCTCCGCGGTCTTTTCAAGCTCTTCTTCTACTTCGGATACTATCCAAAGATGAGCGCCAACTTGACCCAGAAAACAAGCGATTCCCCTACCTAGCCCCCGGCCAGCTCCAGTTACCAGGACATCCATACCTTCTATAGGTTCCGTCAAATATTTCACTCTTTGATCACCCCAACATTGCCCTGACCGCAACGGCACAGACGGCCCCCAGGTAATTACCCACAGCATAACCAAAGATTCCCACTATAACTCCAGGTGCCACCAGCTTACCCCACCTCATGGCTAGGCTTATGGCCAATGCAGAGCCTGGACCCCCTATGGCCGCCTGGCTGGCTATTGTGACAATAGCCAGATCAATTTTCAGGAGCCATGCCGCTCCGTAACTTACTATTACGTGAACAGCCATAACGATGATCATGAGTGAAAAAATAGGAACACCAGCCTTCAAAACTTGGGAAAGCTCAGATGCTGCTCCCAGCTGGATAAAAAAGATATGCATTGCAAAATAAGAAAGTACTTCAGCCCCATTAAGATTTCTTACAACAGGCAGCAGGGAAGCTCCCAGAGCCAAAGTTGTCAGCCAGATGATATCAGGTATGCCTGGGAAAAGACTAAGCAACTGCTGAGCAACCCACAAAAAGAGAAGTGGTAGGGCGCCTAGAACAGCTAGCTCTAACACATTAATCTTAGTATCTGTCCAGCGCTTTCTCATTGCCTCTGCTTCTGCTTCCTCCTGTTCAGAAATACCATCATCACTAGCTACTATGTTCCCTTCTTGACCACTGTCTTCGCCTGCCGATTTGTTCGAACCAATTCGTCTTAAAAAAACGCCAGCCAGTGCAGTAGCAAGCCATATTTGTAGTAACATATAGGGAACTGTAGACATGTTATCCGCCACGGCTGCAGCAGCGAAAATACTCGTATCAATCTCCAAACTCTGTCCAATAGCAGCGAAATTTAAACCGCCACCCATGAATGCTGCCGCAAAAGCACCCGATAGCTTCCAGGTCTCAGGCCCTACAAAACCAGCTGTCGACAGGCCTCCTATTATTCCCCCCACTACACTACCTAAGCATGCGGCAGTATAGGCTATAATCATTGGCCATCCAGCATTTTTCAGCTCACGCATATCCGTTCCCATGATGATCAAAACAATAGCATACGGAATAGCATATGTGCCCACAGCTTCATGGACTGGACCAGTGTGTCCAATCAATCCTATGTTCGCAAAAAATATACCGAGAAGTGTACAAACTACCGCAGAAGTGATTTTCTTTATAAATGCTATACGCTCTTCCAAAATTCTTGCAAAAGCAATGATCGCAAGCATAAAGGTTAATACCAATAAAGGGTCCTGAATCATACGTCCACCAATCCTTTTAGTTCTGATTTCGATCTCAGTGAGTCCAGATTATTTATCACGTCGGTCATCATACCTTTCTGTCCGCCACCGGTGCCACCTCCCACGTGAGGTGAAAAGAGGACTTTAGGACAGTCGACTAAAGGATGTCCTTGTGGCAAC
>Ga0315316_10004377_pt1 | contig 10311 bp, 12 predicted proteins | sample M160m3416metaG_FD_203702 | JGI IMG/M metagenome (GOLD analysis project Ga0315316, IMG submission 203702) | Ammonia-oxidizing marine archaeal communities from Monterey Bay, California, United States - M1 60m 3416 | ecosystem: Environmental > Aquatic > Marine > Intertidal zone | place: USA... | reverse complement strand
GATCCCGTTCGTGTAATTGCTCCATCTTGTACTATTGCAAACATTGTTTTCTCCTGTTATCTTGCATTTGCATATTTGAAGGGTGACTCTGCGAAAGCCATGTAGAGGTAAGTTCCACCATCAGCGTTGTAGTGGGTACTGTCAATTCTTATCTTAAAACCATTACTTAATAAATCGAGATAAGTACCAGTTACTTCCGCATCACTAGTATTTGGAAACAAAGCAGGAAATGCTGCAACATTCCCCGGAGCGCGAGCAGCATCAAAAATACCCCAATAACCTGTTGCATCAGTTCTTTTTGTTATAACTAAAGCGGGTTTGAAACCCGTTACAATCGTTGGACCACCGGCGTTTCCGGTGCCGGATCCATTTCCGGTGTAAGCACCAATCTTACTGAAGCCTTCTTTTGAGGCAAAACAATATGATACAACTTCTGGACTTCCACTAGCCCCGTAGTTAGTAGCCCTGATAAAAGATGAAGTAAAAGAAGTGCCTCCAGCTTGACTAACAGCCACAGCGGCATCTGTGCCATTTAAAACTAAATAATCGTTTGAACCGTCAATGGCAGTTGTCCAACAAAACCACGAGCTAGTGCCGTTATACCTTTTGTAAAAAACCATATCAGGAGCAACACCCAAACCATGAGGAATCGTTGCGGTTTCAGTTCCATTAGGAATCCAATTAACAATGCTAAAACCAGAGGTAGAATTTGCAGATACGGTACCTTTTATATCTCCATCAAAATAACTTGAGCCATAGGTACTATTTGTATTTACCTGTCCTCCCATTCCTGAGTGAGCAGTACAATAATAATAAAGAGTTGCGGTGGATGCTGCAACTGTAATTCTTGTATATGCTCCAGCGCTTCCAGGTGTTCCAGAAGTTGTTACTCCAGTAGTATATTCACTTCCTCCACCATGACTTCCATTTGATGTTGTAGAGAATCTAAGAGGGTGTCCGCTATTTGAAGAATCAGATTGATCAAAGGTATAGGTACCCCCTTCTTGTAAATCAACAGTTTGTGTACTTGCTGCAAAATCATCAAATCTATATTTATTTCCGCTGTCACTTACTACTTTTACTACATACGTTTTACTGGGGGCAGTTCCACCTGCTTTCCAAAACCAGCCAACCATTGATCCGGTGTTTACCCCCGTTACATTTCCTGACGCTGGAGTAAACCCGTCTGAGTCAAAACTTGCGATTGGATAACTAGAGTTTTCCCCTGCACTATTGTCGGACATTATAAGACCCGCTGCCGCACCTCTTACCGCATCATGTAACTGATGGTTGTAAGCAACATCTCTCTGCTTTACCCAAACTAAATCTGGTTGAAACCCAACCCCCGTGATTGCGTTAGTATTATTTGAACCCGTATAGATATGAGGATTAAAATGCTCTGCGGGTAGAGCAATTGCTGGGTCTGGGAGATTAGAAGCTGTTAAAGCACTAAACCCTGACGGAGGCGTGTAAGAAAAAGTTTTTTGACCAAAGTTAAGCGAAAGGTTAATAGCATTTCCGCCTCCCGGCCCATAAAATCCGGGCTTCCAACCATCACTAGCAGTGAAAGTTCCAGCGGGGTTTGATCCTGTTGCCGGATTTCCTGAGTCTCCCCATGTGTTACTGTCTGCAAAAAAGATTTTTCCGTTATCGCAATCTACAGCTACGCCAACAACATCGCCATTGCTTACTGCCCCACTCATGTACGTTGCGGCTGTTGTGGGGTAAGAGTATTTTTTTCCTGTACTAGCCTCTAATACGATGTGAGAACCGTTAACCCAAGCTCCAGCATCTTTTGTATAGCTCGTCTTGTAAATTCCAAAATAAGCCCCACCCACTGCTGTGCATGTTACTTCCCAGTACCACTTGCCAGTATTTGGAATTCTTATTGTTCCTGTCGTGTCACTATGATTAGATGTAACTAATTTTAAACTACCTTCAGTAATGGTGCTGGAATTAGTTTCTAAAGAATTTAATGTCATGCAGTTATTAGTGGGAGAATCTGTTACAACGTCAGTGTTAGCGATATTAGACGTAGTAAAATTATTACCATTACCAGAGCTATCAGTTCCTAAAGCCCCGCTTGCAAACTTTAAATAAAAACCATTAGTGCCATGACTGCCTGAGAATTCTTTTGGAACCCACTGGCCTGTGTCTGAGTTAGTTTCTCCAAAGGAACTAGGACTTAATTGTTGACCATCAACATTATGAAACTCTGCTATGTTACCGTTAAAATAGTTGTTAGTATGAGTGAATATACTGTTGCCAATTATCTGTTTAGTCCCGCTCATATTATTTGCAGTAAGACCAGTATAATTAGTGTCTGCCGAAAAAGACGTTTCTTCAACACCGTTAATGTAAAGTCGCCAACGATTTCCTGCTGTGCTGTTATTAGTATTTACTGCTAAAACAATATGATACCAAGCTGATACGTCTCTAAAAAGACGATTAGTTCTTAGAGCTTCTGAATTCCAGAGCCAAGCTCCAATTATGTCTCGATAAAACACAAGGTCAAAGTGTGTAGTATCACCATAAGAACCATCGTCAAGACCAAATATAGTGTGGTAATCGTTAGCTGCTATAGTGACATTACTTCGTTTAACCCAAGCACTAACAGTCCAAACATTTCGATTAGATGTTTCTGAGGGCGTTCGGTACATATAACCAGTATCAGCTCTCCTAAATATCAACGACTGATCTATTTTGTAACCATCAACAGCACCACTGCCCATCATAATTTTTCTAGCTATAAAACTCATAGCATATCCTGTCCAGCCGTAAAGCCATAATAATTAGCTCCACCATCTACAGTAAAGAAAGCAAATACATCAATATCACCAGCCCCTGAAGATAAAGTAGGGGCTGTATCTCCTGCCCATCGCACTGTGACGCTATTAGTGCCGTCAGGCCATGCAATAGTTCTGCCTCCTGTGCCATCTTGAGTAACTTTCATAATAAAAGAAGAGGAATAACCTGACGTTGCATGATTAGACCAATTAAAAGTGCTTATATCGTGACCTAGCGTAATAGTAAAAACACTACCATCTCTTACATCCAGAGCAACTGTAGTTCCTGAAGTAAGTGCTGTAGACTCTTCTTGAATTCCTGCATCAAATTTAACAACTTGATTTTCATCAATATGAATTGCCGGTGTTGTTCCTACTGCAGAACCAAGCCCGATTACTAAATCATCTGCTGAATCATCAAGTCCAATATAAAAGTCTTGGGCATTGCCGTCAAATACGATCTTAGCATCAACATCTGCTGCGCCATCACCTATGGTTACCGAATCGTCTGTAAGAGTGAGGATACTGTTAGTGCCAACCGTCGAGCCGTCACCTATAACCAACTTGTCGGCTGTATCATCTAGGCCAATGTAAAAGTCCTTCGCGTGTCCATCAAAGACTATCTTTGTATCTTCCGCACCCGCATCTCCTATTGTGAGCGTAGGAGTAGTACCAGACAGGAGTAAATTATCAGCAACAAGAGTATCTCCTGCCACTATTTCTTTTATTGTAGAGTCTACAATAAGTGGGTATCTATTTGCCATACTATGTTACTCCTATTTCAACTGTTCCTGACCGCGCTGTTATCGTGATAACCCCGGTTGTAATTTCAACTTCCACATTACCCGACCTAGCTGCTATAGTTAGCTTTCCTGCTATTGTGGGCTGTTCTCCTATAAATGGCATCTTATTCTCCTAATACTGGTTTAGTGACCAGAAAATTTCTATCATATTCTATCTTTCCCAGACAACCCAAGAAGTTGTATCCTCGTTCCATCTGTATAGTTTATCGTCGTCAGGTATTGCTGTTGGAGGTTCCCAAATGCAGCTATCTTCATTTAACGTCCAGCTCGGATAAGGTTTAGCTTCATAAAAAGCATCTCTTCCAGCGTCATAAGTAAAACCTATTCCTGCATAGTTCTTTCGTAATGCTGTACCCCCATCTGGGTTTCCGTCCTGCCCATAATGAACACCGCTAAAGGTGTTGTAGCTAGTTTGCACCCATGTTCCTTCGCAGTGCTCGTCAATGAAGTCTTGCTCTGCAACAATAACTGTCGTTACGATCCCGTTTTCAACTTTTGCAAAATGAGCCATAATTTAAACCGTAAAAGTTCCTGAAGATGTGAATGTATGATATGTGTAACCACCGCTATTAACTATTGTTCCACCTGTAGCAGCTGTGGCCCCATCGTATCGAATAATAACAACGCCTGAGCCACCGGCTTTTGAGGGGTATGTTCCTTCACGACCACCACCAGCGCCGCCACCTCCTCCAGTATTTGCGTCACCAGGAGCAGCTACAACAGCGTCCGTACCGCCTTGTCCACCACCCCCTGTGCCTCCAATGCCTTGACCTGAAGAGCTTTGGTATCCTGAGCCACCGCCACCGCCACAGTAGAGTCCTCCATCACCAGTAGACGTTGCTGAAGCCCACGCCGAATATGTGTTTGTTCCTGCTCCGCCGTCGCCTCCTTTTGACCCACTACCGTTTTGGCCTGCCGCACCGGCACCGCCTCCACCCCCACCACCATATTCGGTACCAGCAACACTACCGTTGCCTCCGTCGTTTCCTTGGCCTGAAGTTCCTGAACCGCCTGCGCCTGTGCCACTATTGGCGTTACTGCCGCCGCCGCCACTACCGCCATCATTTCCGTAAATATTTGCGGGCCAAGTGCCTCTCGCGCCTCCACCCCCGCCAACAGAAGATGTACTAATGCCAGCGATTGTTGAAGATGCGCCGTCATTTCCTTGTACGGTGCCAGAGCCAGTAATTCCTGCGCCTCCCGCACCTACAGTGATGGTTATTGCACCTGGATTAGCTGTGGCTGTGCCTGTTACATGCCCTCCAGCACCTCCGCCGCCTGCACCGCACGAACCGACCTGACCACCTTGCTTACCGCCGCCCCCAGCACCAGCAATAACAAGATATGTTATGTCGATTGGGGCTCCTCCTCCAGATGCTGCAGCAAGCATCATCATTATTCCTGCCATTAGATGTTTCCTGCTATGACACAAACAGTACCGCTAATAAATAAAATAGTTGCAACTCCACGAGTTGCTAAAGTTGCCGTTGCAATATCGGCATTAGTTCCTGCTTTATAAGCAGTTGTAATAGTACAAGTAATAGTTAGATTACTTGTTGTATTGTTAAAAATTGATACTGCGTCTCCAGCGCTAAAAGTAGCATTAGGAATCGTAACAGTCCCAGCAGCATCAATAACTTTTCCAACATCTCCAACTACTAAAGAATAAGCACTACCTTGCGTATTTTTAGGTATCGCTCTAATAGCCCCTGCCCCATCCGTTACAGTAGTGAATGTACCTGCAGCCGCTGAACTGGCTCCAATAACTGCACCATCTACAGTTCCTCCATTAATATCAACGGTTAAACTTCCCGCCAGTTGGTCTGAGCCTACTGCGTCATCAGCTATCAGAGCACTTGTAATTGCATCATCAGCTATTTTTCCAGCTGTTACCGCATCATTAGCTAGCTGCTCTGTAGTTACTATTCCTGTTAGTGTTACATTCTTACTAACTGCTTCGAACCCTATGATATAGTCTATTACGTCATTACTTGTAAGGGCAGTTGCAAACACAATCTGAGAACCAGATACAGTATATCCTGCTATAGGAGCCTGGGTTACTCCGTTTAAAGAAACCACTAAGGACTGAGCATCTATAGGAGTGTACGCTACACTTCCTGAAGTTAAATTATAGGTAGCCGTAGCCGATGCTGTAATTGCATCTAATAATACATTATTTTTACCTGCGGCTTGTCCTCGTCCTATAAAAGGCATTCTATTCTCCTACCTCTGGTTTAGTAGCAGGAAAATTACTGGTGCTAGGCCAATCTCTTAAAGCGGCTCTATATGTCATATAAGCTGCACGTTGTGGGTGATCGCTCAGAGGCACTATGTAGTCTGTCTTCATCAACTCATCATCTCGCCATGCCCTAGCTGATTCAGGTGTAGCGGCAACGTCTTCCCACGCCTCTCCTGTCCAGCGTTTGCTAAACAGCGACTCATCTACAGCCTCTATAAGAACCATATTATCCGTAGCCTCAAGAAGAGGCTGCCGGTATATGACGATACCTACGCAGTTACCATTATCATCAATATTTGCATAAATTAGATCAGACATATTCTGTTACCTCCCAATATACATAACCGGTGGATGAGCTGTAATTGCTCGTTCTAATTTTCATAGATGTTGTGGTAATAGTATCTATCCAAGGCGAAACACCAATAGCGTTATTGTAGTTAGTACCACCAGAAAGATTGATGGACGTTTTATCGAGATCAACCGCGTTAAAAGTAACCTCAGTGCCAGCACTAGCGTTCACGAGAGCAAGACCTCTTTGTATACTTTTGATGACGGATGCTGCTCCACCACCTGCGACGGCAACACCGTCTACAAAAGTAGTGTAAGGGAAAAACAAATCGTTTTTCTTGAGATAATGAGTCGTTGGAAGATCAGACGAGCTTGTAATGCCATCAATCAGTGATACATTAATCGTTTCGCCAATCACCCCTGCTTCACGCGCAACAGCAGCAGCGGAAGTAGTCACCAGCGAACCAGTATCTATACCGAAAGGGTATAGAACAGAGAGGTACGGCACAGTACTAGGGTTCTCGTTGAGCATGATTAATTCGGTCCCGTCCTTACTCGCCGTTAACACTGCGGTAATCGAAGTAGACGACAGCTCTGGTAGCAGGTTAGCTGCTTTAAGCGTACTGTTTTGCGTGTCGAGAACTAATCCCGGTCCCTTGTCGTTTGTTATGTCGGCGAAGAATATTTTTTTGGAGGCAGAGGCATAAGTCCATCTCGACCTGCGTTGTTTTCTGTAAGTGCTGTACATTTCAACTTGAGTGCCGTTGACAGTTGGCGTGTCCAACTCAGCATAAGTCCCCCACGTTAGGGCATCAGTCGAACTGTTATAAGTGCAGGGCTGAAAGTCAATTTTCTTCTGGGAACCCGTGTCGGAGTAATTGTCGAAAAAGCATAGGTTCTTACTTCCTGTGCCATGACCAACCATATTTGTATTAGCTCTATTAAGGTTGGAATGCATGCCGGAGTACGAGCTGTTTATAGTTGCGACTGTGGATGCAGTGATCGACGCATCAGACCCCACAACTAGTTTTGTAAGAGTCTGTGTCCCTGAGGCTGTTTCGTGCATAACCAAAAAGATGCCAGCCGCGTCATCTATTTTGACTATGTCTATAGCGCTTAGGGGAGTAACATGCGCTAAATCTTCATAATCTGTTCCCCCAGACGAATAGAAATTTCCATTGGATTGGACAGCAAAAGCAGTAGCTCTATAGTTCAGATCCGATGTGTATGGTGCGAGAATTAGATGTATGTCATCGCTCCTGCATGTCTGCCAGCTATTTACATCTCTATGATCGATGAGGCGCTGTTCCCAATTTGAATAACTACTATAAACAGCGTTCGTGTAATAACTGGTGGGCATCGCATAATTATTGAGTGTGTTGCTTGTTTTCGAGACAGTGACTATGAAGAGCTTTTGATAGATATATGTGTAATTGTTGTAGTACGAGCGATAAGCAATTCCTATCATATAAACACTGGCAGTCTCGCCCACCTGCCAGACGACAAACTGATTACCTGATGTATTTCCAGATTGATCAAGGAGTGTGTAACTAGTCCCAGCTCGGGTTTTACCGTCCTTTTCGAGCAATACGCAATGTGCATCACCACCGCTATACTGTAAAAAATAGATGGATCGCCCATCAGGTAGCACTGGGTTACCGTATTGAGCAGATGTAGATGCGTTGTAGTAGTTGTTGGTGGGGGTGTTGATATCCGTCGAACTTCTTTCTACGTTAGCTATCTTTTGATATGTGAGTGGGAGTAACTGTCCGGTCGAATCTAACTTCAGCGATTCACCAGCGACAACACTACCCGTCCCGACTGTCGCTGTTGAGTCGGTGTAGATATCATTTACGCCGCCAGAGCCGCCGTATAAGCTTGATGTTGATGCCATTCTCTAATCTCCTGCGGGTAGCCAACCCACTGTGTCGTCAATAAATTTGATGCTGGTTGACCAGTTCTTAGTGTCTACTGTCCCGTTGGCATCTGCCCTAAAAATCTTTTTACTACTCGCTTGCACCAGCGTCAGATTGTTAGTATCAAAAGTCCCTAAGTAATCAATGATTCCGATAGTATCGCCAGCACTTGGGCTAGTTGGCAAAGTCATGTTAAATGCCCCGCCCGTTGTGTTACATAGATACTGACTGCCCGCTGCCGCTGTAAAATTTGCAGTTTTAACAGTAGTATCTAAGGTTAACCCTGACGAAGTTTCAGCCCAGGTAAGTCCTCCAGTATTTCCTGATTGGGCGGAAAGAAAATAACCATTAGTAGGAGTATTACTAATTTGCATTCTTGCTTCATTTACAGCATCGTCAGCTATAGCGCGAGCAACTAATTTTGTAATAGCCACTAGGTTATCTCCATAATTCCTAAGGTTACGTCAATAGCATTCGCAGTACCTGACTTAACACGAAGCACATCAGTAGTTTCTAAAATATATTTCTGTCCCGCTAATATTTCTAGTGTAGTACGTCCAGGAATACTCACAGTGTCTAGTACTTGAAAGTCTGCGCTTGATGCAGAAGTATCTTGCATTTGAACTGTAACATCTACCGCATTTGCTGTCTTGTTACAAATTGCCATGCCAAGAATTACAGTAGTTGTACTAGAGCCCACAGTATATAAATCAACATAGGCTGAGTGATTTACATTTGCTGCGAAAGCATTTTTAAATGTATTTGCCATAGTTTTATCCTAATGCGATTGCCAATGCTGTGGCATCATCCACTGTTGCTCCAGCTGCTGCTACATTTGCAACCTCTACAATGTTATTTGATGCATCCCGCATATAAATTTTTTGATCTGCAGTGTTAATAGCAACCTCACCTTCTACTAAATCATCAGTACCAGGTGCTCCGCTTGTAAATTTACGTTTCAGTTTAATTGTCTGAGACATTAGGAGTATGTACCTCCATCTATAGTGCCTACTTGTAAATCGAAAACTGCAGCCCCACTACTAGCAGTACCCACTCCTGTAATACTTGAGTCAGTACTAGACACTTGAACGGAAATTATATCTCCTACAGTAGTAGAGTAACCATAATCTTCAATTTTATTTTTAATAGCCAAAGCGGTCATTAAATGATCATCTGCATCAGATACTTCCGAAGTAATATCAATATCATTTACTGTATGCCCACCAATTGTAAGATTACCAATTACATCACCTTCTAAGTTTGCTACAAGAGACGCAACTGTATAACCAGTACCACTTGTATTAACTGTAGTTGTTGGAGCTACTTGATTATCCTTAAAGAGTTTCCACTTTCCTCCATCATTAGCGTCTCTAAATAACCCACTATACAAATCTTGTGAGCCAGAAGTATCATATAGTCCATAAAACCCAATATCAACGGCATCGGCTGCCCCATTATTTGAAGCTAGTATCATTAAAGGATCTTCTACAGACATTGTTGCGGTATTAACAGTTGTAGTATCACCACTAACTAATAAATCTCCAGTAACTGTTAAGTTTCCAGAAGTAGTAATAGTTACATCGGTGGCATCTCCAATAGTGGTATTGGTACTAATAGCTGTAAGATTTGTGCGAAGATTTGCTACTGTAGAATTGTCAGTACCCGCAGCATCTACTCCTGCTAAAGTACGAATTTCTGCAGCAGTAATTCCCGTTGCAAGTACCGCAGTACCTGCGTTATTTTTAATTGCGGGGCCAATAGCAATAGGAGTATTAGCAGCAGCAGGGTCTCCTATGTAAAAAGTGTCACTACCTTTACTATAGGCTAATTCTCCCACTGCGAGAGCGCTAGGCGCCCCGGTCCCTGTAGAGCGTTTAATTTTAATTACTTGTGCCATAATAAAAGCCTATCGAGTCTTAGTAAGACCCGCCGTCTAAAGTATCGGAATCTCCTGTGCCTACTAAAATTGGAACCCAATTATAGACATTAGAAGAAACTTCTCTATAGATTTTAAATTGATCGTCGTCTGTATCGTACCACGTATCTCCTTCCTGAACTGTGGAAGTTCCAGCTACTGTAGAGCCTGAAGGGGCAGAAGCCCCTCTGAAATCTTGATCTGCTAATTGTTGTAAAGCAGTTTGAAGATTAGAAGAAGTAATTGTATTGTAGGGTGTTATGGCAATATTTGCTGCGTCTTGAAACTGTGCTGGAAGTGCCATATTATTTACAGTCACAGTAGTTACATCCTCTGATAAAGTTACTGCTACACTGTTATTATT
>Ga0315316_10004375_pt1 | contig 10312 bp, 8 predicted proteins | sample M160m3416metaG_FD_203702 | JGI IMG/M metagenome (GOLD analysis project Ga0315316, IMG submission 203702) | Ammonia-oxidizing marine archaeal communities from Monterey Bay, California, United States - M1 60m 3416 | ecosystem: Environmental > Aquatic > Marine > Intertidal zone | place: USA... | reverse complement strand
TAAAGCTCCTGGTTACGGCGATCGCAGAAAAGCGATTCTCGGCGACATCGCAGAACTGACCGGCGGAAAGGCGATCTTCAAAGATTTGGGTATCGACCTCGAGAGTGTCCAAATGAAGGACCTCGGGCGAGCCAAGAAAGTTCGGATCACGAGCGAAGCAACGACAATTGTCGGCGGTGCTGGCAAAAAAGCCGCTATCGAGGGCCGAGTCGAGCAGATTCGTCGCGAGATCGATCAGACCGACAGTGACTACGACCGAGAGAAACTGCAGGAACGTTTGGCCAAACTGGCTGGCGGTGTTGCTCAGATCAACGTCGGTGCTGCAACGGAAACCGAGATGAAAGAGCGGAAAGCTCTGATCGACGATGCTCGTGCCGCTACACAGGCCGCTCTGGAAGAAGGAATCGTGGCTGGTGGTGGAACCACGTTGCTTCGTTGCCGTAAAGCAGTCGAAAAGCTTGAGAAAGCTTCCGAGGGTGACACGAAGCTCGGTGTTGGAATCATCCGGAACGTGCTTGATCACCCACTCAAGGCCATTGCAAATAACGCAGGGCTGGATGGTGCAGTCGTTGCGAATCGAGTCGTGCAGATGAAGGGCAAGACCGATGGATACGACGCAAACGCGGAAAAGTATTGCGACCTGCTTGATGCCGGGATCGTTGACCCGGCCAAGGTTGTTCGCGCTTCCTTGACCAATGCAGCAAGTGTTGCATCGTTGCTTCTGACTACCGAGTCGTTGGTTGCGGACATTCCTGTCGAAGAAGAGCCCGAGGGTGGTGATCATCACCATGATCACGGCATGGGCGGCGGCATGGGCGGCGGCATGGGTGGAATGGACATGGGTGGCATGGGCGGCATGGGCGGCATGGGCGGCATGGGCGGCATGATGTAATCCTGCGTACCCACATCCCAGTTTAATACTCCATTAATTCAACAGATAACCAACTAACAATCAGAATAGATAATCATGGCAAAACTTAATCTTCGACCCTTGGACGATCGTGTTGTGGTTCAGCCGAATGAAGCGGAAGAGACCACTGCTGGTGGCATTGTGCTTCCCGACTCGGCAAAAGAGAAGCCGCAGCGTGGCACGATCGTTGCAGTTGGCCCAGGCCGTCTTTTGGATAGCGGAAACCGAGGCGACATGACTGTCACCGTCGGCGACACCGTGATCTACGGCAAGTACGGCGGCAGCGACATCGAGGTTGACGGTCAGGAAATGAAGATTCTTCGCGAGAGTGATATCCTCGCCAAAATCCTCTAAACCGTCATCGATCTGCACGGCTCGGACGCTCCGGCGAGCGAGCCGCTTCGTTGCATCTAACACACTCCAATTAGGAACACTCTTGTGGCAAAACAACTTCTTTTTGACGATCATGCAAGATCGCGAATGATGATGGGTGTCGACAAGTTGGCTGACGCCGTCGCTGTGACGATGGGCCCAACAGGTCGAAACGTAATCATCGATAAATCTTTCGGCGGACCCACTGTTACCAAAGATGGTGTAACGGTTGCGAAAGAGATCGAATTGGAAGACCGATTCGAAAACATGGGCGCCAAACTCGTCATTGAGGTCGCTCAGAAGACCAGTGACTTGGCTGGTGACGGGACCACGACTGCAACAGTATTGGCGCGGGCAATCTTCAAGGAAGGTCTGCGAAACATCGTTGCAGGTAGTAATCCGACCGCTATTCGTCGCGGAATCGACAAAGCCGTTGCTGCTGCTACGGAAAAACTGTTTGAGATGGGCCGTCCGGTCAAGAACAAGCAGGAAGTCGCAAACGTCGGATCGATCTCGGCCAATAATGACGAGGTCATTGGTTCACTGCTTGCCGACGCTCTCGAGCGTGTTGGTAAAGACGGTGTGATCACCGTTGAGGAAGGAAAAAGTCGTGATACTGAAGTCAACTATGTTGACGGCATGCAGTTCGACAAGGGATACATTTCTCCCTATTTCATCACCGATCCCGGGACGATGGAAGCGGACCTCGAGAACGCTCTTGTCTTGTTGTACGAGAAGAAAATCAGCAATATCCGCGATCTTGTTCCGCTGTTGGAAAAGTCAGCTCAGACTGGCCAACCGCTGCTCATCATTGCCGAAGACGTTGATGCTGAGGCATTGACTCTGTTGGTGGTTAACAAACTGCGTGGGACGCTAAACGTTTGTGCTGTGAAAGCACCTGGGTTTGGTGACCGTCGTAAAGCAATGTTGGGTGATATCGCAACTTTGATCGGTGGAACACTGATCAGCGAAGACCTCGGTATCCAACTTGAGAACGTTACTCTCGAGCAACTTGGTCGTGCCAAGAAAGTCACGATCGACAAAGGCAACACCACCATTGTTGAAGGCAGCGGCAAACGCGCTGACATCGACAAGCGTGTCGCTCAGATTCGTGCTCAGATTGAGCAGACTGACAGTGATTACGACAAAGAGAAATTCCAAGAGCGTCTGGCCAAATTAGCTGGGGGCGTGGCTGTGATCAGTGTAGGTGCTGAAACCGAAGCTGAGATGAAGCAGACCAAGGCTCGTCTGGAAGATGCTCTGCACGCGACGCGTGCTGCTGTAGAAGAAGGAATTCTTCCAGGTGGTGGCGTCGCTCTGGTTCGCTGCCGCGAAGCAGTGGAGGCAGTGAAATCCAGTCCCGTCAAAGGTTCTGACGGCAAGACCATCGTTGCTTCGGCAAAGGGTGACGAAAAGATCGGTGTCGATATCGTACTTGGTGCTTTGGATGCACCGATGCGGCAGATCGCCGATAACGGCGGAATCGATGGTAGCGTGGTTGTAGATGAAGTCAGCCAGAAGGCTATCAACATCGGCTACAACGCAAACACTGGTGCTTATGTTGACATGCTCAAGTCTGGCGTAATCGACCCAGTGAAGGTCGTTCGCACTGCACTGGCCAATGCTGGCAGCATTGCGGGTCTGTTACTGACGACCGAAGCATTGGTGACTAACTTTGAGGCAGAGGACAAAGAGCGACGCCAAGTTGAAGGTGTTGTTTCCTAAGCTGAGAGTTCGTAGCCCCCTGCTTCTAGATCGCTGTGCGTGTTTCTGAACTTCACGCCGGCGGATGAAAGCAGCACGGGTTTGCAGGAGATACTGACGGGTCGCTAGCCATCTGGTTTGCGACCCGTTTTTTGAAACATTGAAAAGGCAAGAAGAAGATGGCCGAGAAAGTCTGCTACTACGAAGTGCTTCGTATCGAGCGGTCTGCATCAAAAGTGGAAGTGGATCGGGCTTATCGCAAGCTTGCGATCAAGTACCATCCTGACAGCAATCAGAATGATGAGGGTGCTGTTGAGAAATTCAAGGAAGCCACCGAGGCTTATGAAGTTCTGAGCGATGGCGAGAAGCGTCAACGTTATGATCAGCACGGGCACGCCGGAGTCGATGGTGTTCATCAATTCAATGACGTCGAAGATATTTTTGACGCCTTCGGCGACCTCTTCGGCGGTGGCATGTTTGGCGATTTGTTTGGTGGTCGTGGTGGTGGCGGACGCCGCCGGCGCTCACGTAAAGGCGCTGACATTCGTTGTAACGTCACTCTGAGCCTAGAGGAAGCAGCGCGGGGCGTAGAAAAAGATATCTCGTTTCGTCGTCGGGTCAATTGCGACTCGTGCGATGGAAGTGGGGCGGAACCCGGCAGTAAGCCAATAAATTGCGAGACGTGCGGAGGGCAGGGACAGGTGATCCAGTCTGCTGGCATTCTGAGGGTCCAAACCGCCTGCCCAAATTGCTCAGGTACAGGCAAGCTGATCAGCCAGCCTTGTGGAGATTGCCGTGGAAGCGGCTTGCAGAACAAGAAAGCAGAGTTGAGCGTCAGCATCCCAGCTGGCGTGGACGATGGGATGCGAGTTCGCGTGCCCGGCGAGGGTGAAGGCAGTCCAGACGGTGGTCCTGTTGGCGATTGTTATGTGTTCATCACCGTTCGCCAGCACGATTTATTCAAGCGTGATGGATCGCATTTGATCCTCCAACTGCCCATCTCGTACAGCCAAGCGGCACTGGGGGCTGACATTGACGTGCCCACCTTGGATGGTCCGCACGAACTCAGGGTTGAACCGGGCACGCAAAATGGCGATGTATTCACCCTCCGGGGCAAAGGTGTTATTGATCCACGGGCTGGCAGAACCGGCGATTTACTGGTTCAAGTATTTATCGAAGTTCCCAAGAAGGTGAACGCAGAGCAGGAACGGTTGCTGCGTGAACTCGCCGAGTTGGATCATGAGTCCGTGTTGCCCCATCGGAAGTCGTTCCTTGAGAATTTGAAGAACTTTTTTGATCCCGAGACAGATTCGTCAGAGTCATGAGTGAAGAGATGAACGAAGAAATGGATGACATGAACCAAGCCGATTCCTTTGATCCTGTTGGACAGGACCAAAGAAGTGAGGCAACTCCTGAGACTGAGCCCGCAGAGACGCATCAAGAGGCGGTGGATCAGGTTTTGGAAACACGGGATGAAGAGATGGATCGGCTTCGGGAAGCAGCCAATTCTGCAGACGGGCGTGTGCTGAAAGCACAGGCGGAAGCAGAAAATTTCCGGAAACGTTTGCGACGCGATTACGAAGATCAAGTCAAGTACGCCCCTGTGCCGCTCGTGACCGATGTACTCGAAGTCCGTGACAATCTTCTGCGCGGATTGGAAGCGGCAAAGAATTCTGCCGACGCAGGGGGACTGCAGGAAGGTGTCGAGATGGTGGTCAAGCAACTCGATGACTTTCTCACTAAGCATGCTGTTCTTCAGATCCCTACTGAGGGTGAGCAGTTCGATCCCAATTTCCACGAAGCCATTTCGCAGATGCCCAGTGATTTGGAGTCAGGAATGGTAGCACACGTGGCTCAAGTGGGATTTAAAATGCATGACCGGGTCGTGCGTCCCAGTCAGGTCGTCGTGAGCACGGGGCCTGCAGAGTAGTCCTGATCGGTGGAGTGGGCCGATTGATCTGCCTGCTGGGTTGTGACCCCCCCTGTTTACGTTTGTGTGACCGGGAAACGGGCCCGACTTTCCCTCTCTCTCAGTTAGGGTTTCAGTCAGGGACGCTCCACGACATACCACAGAATTCCATAATAGTGGCATGCTGCGGCGGAGATCACGGCGAGATGCCAGCAGGCATGCAGGTACTTGCGTTTCTTGTCGTTGATCAGGAAAGCTACGCCAATTGTGTACAGGATTCCACCGGCAAACATCGCCAAGACCAGTGCAGTCGGGACGTAAGGTGCAAGCGGAATTGCCGGTAGCCAGCCCAGCAACAGGTACGAGATGGTGCCGCTTGAATTGACGCGGTGTTTCCAGGCAACTTTCTGCAGGAAACCGGCTACAGCTGCGATCCAGATGGCCCACAACAATGGCGTACGTGTGACGTCAGAGGCGTAGGCATACGCGATCGGTGTGTAAGTCCCTGAAATCATGGCGTAAATCATGGCTTGATCCCAGGCACGCAACTGATTCAACAGAGGTTGTCGGCGAATCGTGTGCGACAGCGAGGAGCAGAAAAACGTGCCAAAGACTGCTGCCATGTAAGCCGCACAGGCAATTGCCAAACCGACGCTTTGGGGCATTGCGGCTTGGATCAGATACACGGCCATGCCGATGCTAACGAGGGCGGCTACCCCATGTGTCAACGCATTGGCCCATTCCTCGCCTTCGAGGAAGGGGGGCTCCTCGGCAATCGCGGTCGTGCCGTCGTTCGCAGTCATGGTTGCTTGATTCAGTGGTGTGTTGTTTTGTGGCGGAGTGGTTTCACTCATGGCTTGTGCCAATCGTGCCGATCAATCCATGTTCGACAAAGTGATTTCCAAGCATCTGTCGGCATCCCTGTGGTGCGACCGCCGAATCCGTGTCCACCTGACGTGAACACGTGTAGCTCAGCAGGAACATCTTTCTGTTTCAGAGCAGTGAAAAGACCTACGCTGCTCAGGCAGGTAACTGAATCATTTGCAGCATGTGCCAAAAACATGGGAGGTGTTTCGGGTGTGATTTTGAGGTCTTCGATCAAGGTGCTTCCGCGTTCGACGAGCCATGCAGGGTAGATCAGTACGGCAAAGTCTGGGATGCAGTTGCTCTCATCGATTTTGTCCTGGGCATCGTAGGTTCTCGCTGTTGCAGTGGCGACCCGTGCAGATGCATTTCCACCCGCCGAGAACCCCAGCACGCCAGTGCTTTCGGTTTTGACGCCTGGAATCCCGTTGCTGCGAATCAGGCTGATGCTTCGCTGCAGATCCTGAACAGCAGGCAACCAGTTTTTCGATTCTTGTCGGGTGGGGACTCGGTACTTGAGTACGATCGCTGTAATCCCAAGGGATTGCAGCCATGTCGCTATTTCGGTGCCTTCTAGGTCCCACGCAAGGATCGAGTAACCGCCTCCCGGAGCGATCAGCACGGTCGTGTTGGTCGACGCGATTGTGGGACGGAAAACATGCAGTTCTGGTCTCGAAACATTGGTCAATCGCATCAGGCGGCGGCCAGCGATCTTATTGGACTTGGCTGTCGTCGTATCAAACTCTGGCTGGCTGGGGGCATTCCAGGCGGGCGGCTCATCGGGCCATACCGGCAGCACCAGGTCTGCAAATGCTGCCGGTGGTGCCGGGGTGACGACAGCGGCGACGATATCCTCTTGGGCCGTTGCCATGTCAGAGAAATCATCAAAAACAAACACGCTTAGCACAACTGCCAAGCTTAGCAACGCCCGCTGTGAATCGTGGAGGAAAAGCATGGAGACCCCAAGGGGATGGATGTTCTGCAATAAAAGCAAACCAATTGCCGAGACATTGTCACCGCGAATGGGCTTGTTCGACACCCCACCTGGATGAATTGAGATATGCTGAGTTTCGTAATCAAGCATCGGTTGTGTTGGGGGGGGCATGGACACTACAAGGGATGTGATTCGCGTCTGGTGTGATCGACTGGACTCATGGTTGTTATCGAAGGAAGCGGTTGCCATCGCGCCGAAGAGACCAGGGTCTATCCCGCCGAAGAGACCAGGGCATGTCCCACCGAAGAGACCAGGGCATGTCCCACCGAAGAGACCAGGGCATGTCCCACCGAAGAGACCAGAGCTGAACGTTTTGGGGCGTGTTGATGTGGGGGCCACCTCGCACGTTCCCGATCGTTTCATGATTGAATTGGACAATGATGCGACCAAGTTGATCTTGCGGTCCGGATGCTCGTTCACGATGTTGGTCAGTAGTAGGTGGGGCCGTGATCCACAGCACCATTGGAAGTTCGGGCAGTTGTTGATGCGAGGCGCGAGTGAAGCTCGTCGTCAGGGAACGGTGTTGTTAGTTGCTGATGGATCTGCGGTTGAGCCATGGGCGCAACGCGCTGCAAACTTGACAGGGGCAACATTGTTGCGGGTCGGTTTTGGAGAGCAGGCTTGCCAATCACGGCCCCAGCTTTGGGTCAGGCATTCGGGCGATGCGGCTATCCAGCGTGACGAAGCAATCATCATGATGGCGGATCATATTGATGCTCTTCATGTGCGACGCGGAGGACGCATTGAAGCTTGTCTGAAAAAACGGCTGGAGCCAGTGCCGCAATTTTCGGAATCACGATGCGCTGTGCGTGTTGGTGTCACTACACTACCGAATTCAACGACTTCGGCTGCAACAAATCTCATCAAGGCAGGGGCTGTTGGCTGGGTGGTCACGAGGGCAACGAATCGTCGTGATTCGGTGGATGATCAGAAGCAGCATTTGGGAACGCATCAGAATGAGGCTGGTAACAAACCAGTTTCGGCCGCGTCCAATGCACCCGAGTTGTGTACGACACGTCATTGGCTCAATGAGCCGGAGCAGTGGTTGGTGCACTGCACACGAGCGCCCCAAGGACCGTGGCCGGGAGAGACGTTGGCCGAATATCGGGACAGCATTTTGACCCATGATTGTCGGATCGCTGATCGCACTGCCTTCGATGCGCTGTGCAGGATCATTCAGTCAGGTGAGCTTGTGTCATCGGCGATTGTCAGTTCCAGGCAGTATCCGGTGGTCTGCTGGTCGGCTGTCCCGCTTTTGGAGTTGTTGCAGCGGCGATGCTTTCGGTCTCATGTTCAAAGGTGGGACTATGAGCCTTATGGAGTTGCAGTCCGGGTGAAGGCGATTCGCGACCTTGGTGGCCGCCCCGTGATTTACGGGCAAGCTGGCGAGGCCGACCAACTACCCGTCAGCGAACGATTTCGACACCAAGCTGTTGGGAGATCCAATGACTGGAGGCAAGAAAAAGAGTGGAGGCTTGCTGGCAGTCTGGCTCTGATCTCACTGAATCCACGTCATGTGCGGATTTTTACGCTCGATTCTTGCTTGGCGAGGTCGAGACTGGTGAATCTTCCTTGGAAAGTGACCATTCTCAAGCAGAGGTCGAAACGAACGTTGAAGAAGACTGGAAATGATGGCCTGTCAGAAATCTGGAAAGCGGTATAATCAAGGACAGAGCACGCCCTGGCGAGGCAGAGAGCGGACCAGCGAGATGCAGTGAAGGTGATTCCGTCAGTGAAATGAGGGAATGAGCTCACTGGAAATGATGCCCGTTGGTACCGAGACCTGATAACTGCACCACAGACGACACTGAAACAGAGACGTCGAGTAACGGGAGACCTGAGAAGTTGAGTACTGATAAAGCTGAAAAGTCGAGCACTGATAATCTGGTCACGCTTTGCGAAAGTCCTTCGGCAATTCACGAATTGGCTCACTATAAAACCTTGGAGCCCGATGAGCTCCGGCAGCGAATTGCTGCGGTTCGCGAGCAGTTAGGTGATTCGCTTCTGATACTCGGACATCACTATCAGCAGGACGAAGTCATTGAGCATTCGGATTTACGAGGTGACAGCTATAAGCTGAGTCAGATGGCAGCGGACAGCGAGTCGTGTCAAACGATTGTATTTTGTGGCGTCCATTTCATGGCCGAAACGGCGGACATCCTCGCGAATCATCCGGACAAGATGCGTCAACGGGAGGGACGTCGAGTGAACGTGGTGCTGCCGGATATGGCTGCTGGTTGCAGCATGGCCGACATGGCTGCGATCGCTCAGGTTGAAGCAGCTTGGGAAGACATGTCGGAAGTGATTGATACGGAAAAGGTCATTCCCGTCACTTATATCAATAGCGCTGCAAGCTTAAAAGCGTTTTGCGGTCGTCATGGTGGCATTGTCTGTACCAGTAGCAATGCCAAGGCAGTCATCGAGTGGGCCTTTGAGCGAGGTCAGCGTGTTTTCTTCTTTCCCGATCAGCATCTCGGTCGTAACACCGCGTTGGAAATGGGAATTGAGGAGTCCGAAATGCCTGTCTGGGATCCGTATGCTCTCGACTTGGGAGGCAACACAGAAGCCGCGATTGAAAAGAGTCGCGTGATTTTATGGAAGGGGCATTGTAGTGTGCATCAAATGTTCCGGCCGGAGCATGTGGAGGGGTTTCGTCAACAACATCCTGGAATCAAAATTCTGGTTCATCCGGAGTGTCCACGCTCGGTCAACGATTTAGCTGATGTGTCCGGAAGCACAGGGAAAATCATCGATACGGTTCAAAATAGTCCGGCTGGAACGAAGTGGGCAATCGGTACCGAACTGCATCTCGTCAATCGGCTCAAGGCAGAGCATCCTGAGCAAGAGATTCATTTTTTGAGTCCGGTTGTTTGTATGTGTGCAACGATGTACCGCATCGATCTGCCGCATCTTTGCTGGACGCTCGAAAATCTTAGGGACGGCGTGATCGTCAACCAGATCCAAGTCGACGAAGAGACGAGTAAGTGGAGCCTGATCGCGTTGGAGCGTATGCTGGCTGTGCACTAATTGCACGCGGCTGGTGGGAGGTTTTTGGGCCAGAGGCCAGAGCTAAGCAAGTTTGTCCTTCTCGGCCTGAATCATGCGTGTCAGAATTTCACGAAGTGGTAGGGTGATATCCCATTCAGGATAGTGTCGCCGCAACTTGGAAAGGTCACTGATGTAGCAGATGTGATCTCCCTTTCTAGCTTCGTTTGACATGGTGTATTTGAGATCGTAGCCGCTGATCTCGCGGATCATTGTGATGCATTCCAGCACACTGGCAGCATTTTCACGACCGCCGCCGATGTTGTAGACCTCTCCAGGACGCGGCTTTTGCGCGAACGCGTCGAACGCTTTGACCACATCACTGCATTCAATCTGGTCGCGGACCTGCTTACCTTGGTGTCCAAACACGGTGTAAGTCTTGCCATGCACGGCAACATGGACCAGATAGCTGAGGAAACCATGAAGTTCGACTCCGCTATGGCTGGCACCTGTCAGGCAACCACCACGAAAGATACCCGTATTGAGTCCAAAGTAGCGTCCGTACTCTTGCGCC
>Ga0315316_10004370_pt1 | contig 10321 bp, 7 predicted proteins | sample M160m3416metaG_FD_203702 | JGI IMG/M metagenome (GOLD analysis project Ga0315316, IMG submission 203702) | Ammonia-oxidizing marine archaeal communities from Monterey Bay, California, United States - M1 60m 3416 | ecosystem: Environmental > Aquatic > Marine > Intertidal zone | place: USA... | reverse complement strand
CGCGGCATTCAAGGCGGCGGGAAAGATGCGAGTCCATGTCGACATTCCCGAATCCGTGCGGAGAACGCTTATCGCCCGAGGCCACAAGGTCGAGACAACCGAAGGTCCCATCGCCTACCCGATCATGCTACACATTGATCGGAAGACGGGCGTAATTCATGCCGCGGGTGATCCCGCAGCGGGACGTCATGCGGCAGCGTTGAAATAGCAGAATCGTAACCTCTATGAACAAAGCTTTCGTACGCGAGCCCGATTTCGATGGCCGAGTCTACTGCCCTCGGTGCGGTTCGCTGGGTGTGCCGGTACACCGAGAAACGCTCGATCATCACCTACGAAAACAATCACGTCCATGCCTGGGCGACGCCGCGTGGTTCTGTGATTTTGCACGATGTAACGTGGGCTATTTCGACCAGTTTGAGCGTGCTGTGGAAGTCGAAGAGCTGCAAACATCGGTCTACCCGAAGAACGTTGATGCCCCAGTCTGCGCGTGCTTCGGATTTACGCTGGACGACATCGAAGCGGATGTGCTGGACGGCACGCCAACCCGTATCCGGGAACTGCTGGCCAGGTCCCAGTCCCCCGACGCTCGCTGCCAGACGCTGTCGGCAGACGGACGCTGCTGCATGCGAGAAGTGCAACGACTGTACACACGGCGGACAGCAGAACAGAGGGGATAAAAGTCCCCGTTTTCCTGAACCGCACGCGCCGGCCTCAGACGTCACAACAGCGGGCAACGGGCAAACACCGATATGCCCGGAATCTGAGAGGCCCGGAACCATCGGCCTGATCAGGTTCAGTATACTGGATGCCGCAATACACAACGATCCAACACCACGCTCTGTAACAGCACTTACCGCAGGCTTACGGCCCCTTCACTCTTGCTTCTGCGGGCGGCGCAGTGGAGAATCATCTCTTTCCTCTCGCCTTCCGGGATCGATCGCATGCTGCTCCGGGCTGCTACCTTGAAACTCGTCAGCCCTGCCTGCATTCTTGCCGTTTGGTTCCTTGTGAATGCAGGAACAACGCCCGGACAGGACACGGAGTCAACGCGGAGGCATTTGACATTTGAAAAAGACATAGCGCCCCTTTTCGAATCGCACTGTCTCCGGTGTCATGGCAAGACAAAGCAGGAAGCCGGTCTCGATCTGCGTCGACGATTCACTCTGATGACAGGTGGCGACAGCGGTCCCGCCATTGTTCCGGGCATGCCGCAAAAGAGCCTGCTGCTGGAACTACTCAATGACAGACTGATGCCTCCCGAAGACGAGCCGCAGTTGAACGATCAGCAAATCGGCGCAGTACGTCAGTGGCTCGCGTCTGGTGCCGCGATCTTCGGCAAAAATGAACGCCCGCTTGCCGCCGGCAGCGAGATGGTCGATCTCGTTTCTGACGAAGCCCGAAAACACTGGGCTTTCCAGCCGGTCCGGGACGTTTCACCGCCAGCTATCGCAGATAAGTCACGGGCAAGAACTCCGATCGACGCCTTCATTCTGGCAGAGCTTCAGAAACGACGCTGGCAACCAGCGCCTCCTGCAACGCGTCCGACATTGATTCGCCGATTGTATTTCGACCTGACGGGACTGCCGCCGTCGCCGGAGGAGGTTGCCGCATTCCTGAGCGACGACTCTGCCGATTCGTACGAAAAAGTTGTTGATCATCTTCTGGCCAGTCGACACTACGGCGAACGATGGGCTCAGCACTGGCTGGACGTTGTCCGCTTCGCCGAAACAGAAGGCTTCGAATACGACCGCCATTTTCCGGATGCATGGCGATTTCGTGATTACGTCATCGACTCGCTGAACAACGACAAACCGTTCGATCGATTTGTCACCGAACAAATTGCAGGAGATGAAATCCAGCCCGGCGATCATGAGTACCACACGGCCGCGATTTTTCATCGTCTTGGCGCCGTGCGCCGCAACGCCGGAAATCCCGACATTGCTCTCAGCCGCAACGAAGTCCTGACAGAACGCACAAACATCATCGGTGAAGCGTTTCTGGGACTTACGGTCGGTTGTGCACGCTGCCACAACCATAAACTGGAGCCAATCACGCAGAAAGACTACTACCGGCTGCAGGCGTACCTTGCAGCCACCAGCGAATACGATATTCCCCTGGCCAGCCCGAAAGCCCATGAGGCATGGGAAATGCGAACCGCTGAGATCAAAGCGGACATAAAAAAGCTGAAGGCCAGAATTCTTGACGCGACCGAGGACCAGAAGCCTCAACTGCAACAGGAACTCAAGCAGCTCTCACATGAGCTCCCATCGCGTCCGCCAACAATTCCCAGCATTCGCAATGACTTCGAGAACCGCACAGCCATACACGTACTAAGACGTGGTGACTGGGAACACAAGGGAGTTGCCGTGAGTGCCCGCCCATTGAGCGTCCTGGTGACGACATCTGAACCCGAACTAGCCCCGGACGTAACGTCACCTAAAATACAGCTCGCAGACTGGCTGACAAACGACCAACATCCGCTCACCGCACGTGTGATTGTCAATCGCATCTGGCAAAATCATTTTGGCATCGGAATTGTCCGCACAGCAAACGACTTCGGCACTCATGGCGATCGCCCCAGTCACCCGGAACTGCTGGACTGGCTGGCGCATTCACTGGTCGACAATGGCTGGCGACTGAAGCCAATTCATCGTCTGATTGTGCTGAGCAACACATACCGGCAGAGTGGCCCGGTCCCGAATCCTTCCGCCCCGGAAGCGGCCGCCGCGGACCCGCACAATCGATTCCTGCGACACTTCAGTCGCCGTCGTCTGTCGGGCGAAGAGATTCGCGACGCGATGCTGGCCGTTTCCGGTCGCATCAATCTGAAAGCTCACGGACCGAGTGTGATGACGCCGGTCGACCCGGAACTGACAGGACTGCTGTATAATCCGTCACAGTGGAGAGTCACACCAGACCCGAGGGAACATGACCGTCGCTCGATTTATCTGATTGCCAAACGTAATCTGCGTTTGCCATTCATGGAGTCCTTTGACGCACCAGGACTGCAGACCAGTTGTCCGGTACGTGGCGCCAGCACACACGCCCCCCAGGCGCTGGAGCTGCTCAACGGCACCTTTGCAAACGACATGGCGAGGGCGTTTGCAGAACGACTGACTCGTGAATGTCACGGAGACGTCGACCGAATGGTGGAGCGTGCCTACCGCCTGGCAGCAGGACGCGCGCCGACCCCGCCGGAACGTGACCTGTCTCGTCAATTCCTGCATGAACAGCCGCTGGCAGAATTCACACTGGCGGTCCTGAACCTGAATGACTTCATCTATGTACCCTGATCCGTCCTCAACCGTGTTGTCCTGTTCGTTCAAGTTGCCGCTCGGCATCTGATGGACGCTCCCGCTGGTCGCTTATCCATGAGTACGAATACCTCTGAAAAGACTGCAAACAGCTCGGATCCCGAACCCGCTCATGGACCGGCCACTGGTCGTCGCAGGGTGCTGCAGGATATTTCTTCCGTTCTTGGGGGACTGGCAGCGGCTTCGCTGGTGTCTGACCACCGCCTTCGCGCAGATGTGGCCAGCCCGCTTCAGCCAAAAGTCATTCACCAACCCTCCAGAGCACGCAGCGTCATTTTTTTGTTCATGGCAGGTGGTCCCAGCCAGCTGGAAACATTTGATCCCAAACCGCTGCTGAATGAACTCCACGGCCAGCCTCGCCCAAGTCAGTTCGGTGAAGCGAAGTATCAATTTGTGCAGACCGACGCAAAGTTACTGGGGACGAAACGCAGATTTCGAAGGCACGGCCAAAGCGGAACGGAGGTATCGGACCTGTTCCCGCATATGAGTACATGCATTGATGACTTTGCGGTCATTCGTTCGTGCCACGGTGACCAGGTCGTGCATTCGGCGGCGCAATACGAGTTATTCTCGGGACGGACTGTCCCGGGGTTCCCCAGCATGGGATCGTGGACGCTGTTCGGGCTTGGTTCTGAAAGCGACTCCCTGCCGGCTTACGTTGTGCTGCCCGATCCCCTGGGTGCACTGGAGGCTGGACAGCCGATGTACATGAACGGATTCCTGCCCGCCGCTTATCAACCGACGATGTTTCGACCGGGCGATCGTCCGGTGTTGAATCTCGATCTGCCGTCGGGCGTGCATTTGCACCAACGGCAGCGAACTCTAAAACTCATTCGCGAGCTCAACGAAATAACACTCCGGCCGGGGGACGACGAACTGGAAGCTCGCCTTAATTCATACAACCTCGCCTTCAGGATGCAGAACCAGGCTCCCGAAGTTTTCGACCTGGCCCATGAATCAAAAGAGACTCACGAATTGTACGGCGTCGGTCAGGCTCCGACCGACGACTACGCTCGCCGCTGCCTGCTGGCGCGACGCCTGGTAGAACACGGCGTACGGTTCGTGTGCGTAGTGTCCGGGGGCGGCCCCGGCAACATGCAATGGGACGCCCATAAGGACATTGAAGAAAATCATCTGCGCAAGGCGTCTGAGACCGATCGCCCGGTGGCCGGATTGCTGAAAGACCTGAAGCGACGCGGTCTGCTGGATGAAACGTTGGTGCTGTGGGGCGGAGAATTCGGCCGGTCACCGGAGGCTCAGGGAGGCAAGGGCCGCGATCACCACAATCTCGGCTTCACGATGCTGATGGCTGGTGGAGGTATCAAAGGCGGTCAGATTGTGGGTGCAACGGACGAAATTGGCCTGCGGGCCGTCGAGTCCCCCCATCACTTCCGTGACATTCATGCCACCATGCTGCATCAATTAGGATTCGATCCGAACAAACTCACTTATCCTCACCTGGGGCGGGACGAACGCCTGACCTTTCTTGAAGGTAACGTGATCGATCAGATCGTCTGACGCCCGTGACATCGGGTGACGTCTCTGATTGTGCTGAGTGGCTTCAGTCTGCGGATTTCGGTGCAGCAATACCTTTCAGATAAGCGACCGTTTCATCCAGTGACGTCACGTCCGCGAACCGCGCCTCGATGTCAAACAGCGTCCAGGCGTGGGCGACGGCAGAACGGTCTCCGACACATTCTCGCACGATCATGGGCACCAACCTGTAGCTCTTGGCATCAGTGGCTGTCGCCCGAATGCACGCGCTGGTACTGCAACCGGTGATGACCAGGGTGTCGATGCGATGACTGATCAGGTACGCACTCAAGTGAGTGCCGAAAAAGGCACTGGCATTTTCTTTTTCGATGACAAGATCATGCGAAGCGGGAGCCACTCGCTCGTCAATCTGACAGGCCCGCTCATCCCATGCTCGATACCCGACCGACACATCAGCCGCAGACTTAAACGCCTGATCTCCGCTGTCCGGCCGCCAGGGACTGGTTGTATAGATAATGGGAACACGGGCTGCGCGAGCAACGTCCAGCAATCGTGCTGTCGCGTCTAAAGGAGCATCCAGGCGTCGGCTGCCGCCCGCGTAAGTATCGTCTGTCCAGCCGTAAGCAAAATCAACGACCACAATCGCCGGACGCTGCCCGAATTCGAAGCGGTCCTGAAAGATCCCACGCTGCCTGTAATATTCCGACACCGACTGTATAGCGTCGTTGAGCTGGCGTTCGGCAACTGCGTCGTCGTTCTCCATCGCTTCAGTCCTTTATCGTCGTTTAATGAATCCGCGTTCTCATCGTCGCGCCAGCCTCAGCGTCCGGCCGCATATCAAGCAGTCTTACCCCGTCAACTGATCACGCACCAGCTCATCAAATAATTCGGGCCGCCGCGTACGCAGTGTGTAGTTGGGATGACTGCGATACCGATTCAGCACACCCGCCTCCAGATCCTGCACGATCATTTCGTCACAGATTCTGTCAAGTCGAGCATGCTTCAGGATAGTACCACCCGGGTCAATAATCATGGCGCCACCCGGATGATGCGGCTGATTGAAATGGTCCCTTGGCAGTGAATCGACATACCCGGCGACGCCCGTCTGATCCGCATACACACAGAAGCAGGCGTTTTCTCTGGCCCGCTGGCGGTAACCGCTGAAGTAGTCGAACACATGAAGGCGTGCGGCTGCTTCGGATTCAAGTGAATCATTCCAACGGCCTTCACGAGCTGCATGCGGCATCAAAATAACGTCCGCCCCCTTTAACGCGGTGATCCTGGCAATCTCCGGGAACTGATTGTCGTAACAGATGATGCTGGCGATTCGGCATTTTCCGATGTCAAAAACGTTAATGTCCCGCCCGCCCTTGTAGAAGAAATTCTCATCACGCGAAGTATGCAGCTTTCGCTGACGTCCGATATACCCACCCGGCCCGACCAGCACCTGAGTGTTAAAGACGATATCGTTTTCTTTCTCGCTCATGCCGGCCGAGATAAACAGGCGGAACTGTTTCGCCAGCGCTACCAGTCGTTCGACGCTGGGGCCGTCGGGAACGGCTTCAGCCAGTTCCCACGTGTTCGGAGTACAATGACCGTGAATGACCAGCTCTGGAAACAAAACCAGTTCGGCTCGCTCGGCCACGGCCTGTTCGCAGAATTCCGCAATCCGCTGGAACGTCTGTTGTAGCTGCCCCAGTATGCTGTTCATCGTGACCGCTGCAACTCGAAGCGTCTGCATCAAGAATCCCCGTTTCTGATGACCAGAGACCGAAATCGAAAGTCAGGTGAGAATCATGTCACTTTCGCAGGAACAGCCGCAATTACAAGCTTCAAGTATTCACCGTGAATATTCCGCAGCACGCGCACGTCGCAAATCCACGCCCCTCAAGCCCGCCGAAATGACTTTATCATCGAAGTGGCAATGCCGTGCCGATTTTGCGTGAGGTAAACAAAGGCTTCACGGTTCGGGTCGACATAATACTTTTGGGCCCGGGCTCAGCGACGACGGAGCTTCCGACATGCCAGCAGAACCTTTGGTTGCGTTCCCCAAAGAGGTGCCTATCCAGCACGGTCTTCGGGGCGTCTCCGGGCATCTTTTCAACAGCGGGTTGGCAGCCCCGGGGATCTGGAAAATCGCCTCTGGCTCGAGAAGCCCGCGAATAAGATGTCATTTCTTCAGCTGTCATCTTCAAACGAACATCGGCCTGTGATGAGATAGAACAGAATTCAACGAGGATTGTGGATACCAACGGCTGGAAAGAAATGTGAACGGTTCAGGCACTGTTCCGGCGACATGACTGCCGGTGTTGAACCTTATTTCGTGTCGGCCAGTAAGTGATCCTCCGGGCCCCGCTCCAAACCATTTGTACTGTCGGAAGCTCCATGCTTTAGCCGCAACGTTGAGAGCTCATTGAAGATCTCCTTCGCACGGAGTTGATGATGCGGTTGGATAAATCGCCCGCTGAAAGAGCTTGTCGCAGAACATCGAGGTCACCTGCTTATTCGACCTGGTCGAATCTCTTTAACCAATCTCGACGCTCCCGGCTGAAATAATATTCCCTCGACTTCACCGGAGGCACGTGGTGCTCCTTCAGGTCGATCAGCGACGATTCAGGCAAAGCAGCGACTTCGTCCGGAAGCATGCCTTTGAGGTGATTCTTTGTTGCGGCGAATTCCGTCAGCCCTGCCAGATTGTGCCATTCGTTAGGGTCTCTGTTCAGATCGTACAACTCCTCGCTGCCGTCCACATAATTGATGTAGTGCCAGTTTCGATAGCGCACTGAGTAGTCTGCAAAGTCATACGTGGTAATGATCGATCGATCCAGAGACCGTTTTCCATATCCAAGCAAGGGCTTCAAACTTGTCCCTTCAAGATCCGGTCGCAGAGGCAACCCTGCCAGATCAACAAGCGTCGGATAAATGTCCAGCAGCGAGGTCAGATCGGTGACCACCTTGCCCCTTGCTGAACCCTCCGGCATGCTCTCGACGCCTGCGGGCACTTTGACCATCAGCACAGTTCTTATCAGGTTTTCCCACAGCGCGAACTTTCTCCAATGCCCTTTCTCTCCCAACTGCCAACCATGATCCGACCAGATGACGACAATGGTGTTTTTTGCGTACCTGCTGTTTTCTAAAGCTTCCAGCAGTTGACCGACCATGGCGTCCGCAAATGCAATCGACGCAAGATATCCCTGGATCGCTTCCTGCCATTTCCCTGCCTTGAGTACATGCGCATGATAGCCGCCACCTCTGCCGATCAGTTCCGTTGCTCTGCCGCCAAGATCAGTCGTGTCGTCCGCGAACACCTCTGGCAGACGAATTTGGTCGAGAGGAAACAGGTCAAAGTACTTCTTGGGCACATACCAGGGCAGATGGGGCCGGTAGATACCGGCAGCCAGAAAGAAGGGTTTTGAGTGGGACATTTCGAGTTGGGTGTTGATATAGCTTACGCTCTTGTAATCGGCGGTCTCGGTATCGTCGAACGATAATGCGTCCCAGTCGAACATCCTGTACATGTACTTGAATTCCGGCATGTTTACCGGGTTGTTCTCCGGAATGAATTCTTCCGGCATATTGTTCGTCTGAGAAGGGAAATAGTCGTCCCATGTCCGCGGAGCGACCTGGCTGTAATGATAGATCTTGCCCGCTCCGGCAGAGTAATATCCATTATCCCGAAAGTACTCACCCAGCGTCGTTGCCTGTGCCAGTCTGGGCACCTTTCTCCAGTCCTGATAGTTGGAGTACATGCCGGATGTGTACGTGTGGTATCCGGTCATCAGTGTTGACCGAGAGGGGTTGCACCCCGGGCTGGTGCAGTAATTCCTTGTGAAATTGACAGAGTCATCCGCAAAGGCGCTGAGGTTGGGAGTCAGGGACTGCGGATGCCCGGAAAGGGGTTCCACCCAATCGTTGAGATCGTCGATGGCGATGAACAATATATTCGGCCTGTCCGGGGTCTGCAGCGCTGCCGACAGATCGTGACCACAGAATGCCAGCACCAACAGTCTGAGGCCTGCAGCCCCGCAAGGTGTTCGTGGCATGACTGCAACTGATGAAGACAGCATTATTCGGCTCATCTTTTTGTCTGCCCCTGCGGGTTTATTTACCGGAGTGATCACGCTTCACTGCTGGTTCGGTATGGTCAGTCGTTGGCGGCCTGGTCAATCAACATCAAGGGATTCGCACAACGGGATGGTTGCCGGGGCCCCTGCATTTCTGACTCAAGCGCCTGCTTAATTCTGTTACCCGCCGCAGTCCTTACGAGGAACTGACGATCACCGATCGAAACCACTGAACTCGTCGTTGCATAAGCCGGCAGGATTCTCACCTGTTGATCCAGTCTCTCCACATCGCCGTGACTTCCATTCGGTATTTCCTAAGTATTTGTACTTTTCCATTCCGAACACAAGATGCTTCTCAGGATTGATGGCCAGCAGTGTGCCGCATCCACCGCCGTGTCCGTAGCTGCCTGTGCCACCTTCGTGTAACGGACGGTCTTGTACAACTGCCCGAACGTACGTGTAGCCGCCAGCGGCATCAAGCCGGCTAGAATGAATCCCATGGAAAATATCCGAACAAAACGAAGAGGCGACTTCATAACTGACTCCATGGGTAGTGTTTCACATGTGTGTGTGGAAAACGTCACGACCGGTTCTTCATTCCGCTCTTTCGAACACAGAACAAGCACATAGCAACCGTCGAGCATCCTTCTTCACGGCGAACTCGTGCAATTCCTGAACACGTGACACAACATCCTTCGCGCCGTCACCTCGCTCACATTGGGTTTCCGGAGGTCATGTAACAGCAGTCTTAAGACTGCTTCCGGCAGTTCCAGGCGTCATCCCTCATATGAAGACATCCAGACGGGAACATTTCTGCCGTGATCAAGACTGCCTCCATTAGTCGTGCTGAGCTGATTATGATTGGTGAACGCTCGAGGGCTTAATTCGGAAAGCCGTCAACAGTCAATCGAGGGTCATCGTTGCGAATCAGCTCCGCCTGTAGTTTTTGTCGCAACCGTTGGCTGATTTCCCCATAATTCGGGTCGTCAGCCACATTGCAAAGTTGGTCCGGGTCTTTGCGAAGATCGTACACTTCCTCCTTCTGATGTTTCAGAAAAGCCAGATCGGCGAATCGTTTCGTATCTTTTTCGTTGCGGTGCAAACGAAGAAACTGTTTGGAAGGTGACGGATCAATGTTGAAACTGAATGCCCCCGTTTCAGTTGGCCAGGGCTGGGTTGCGAAATCGTATGTGGAAGTCCCGGCAGCGACTTCACCGGTCGGCCATTGATCAGAATTGAACTTCCGGATGAACAGAAAATCGCGAGTTCGAAACCCGCGCGATGGATACGGGTAGACGTGCTTTTCCAATCCTGTCAAAACGAATGTCCGCGCCGGATCAATTTGTCCCGATTTCGAAGTCTTCAGAAGCGGTATCAGGCTGCGTCCCGTCATTTGTTTCGACGGGTTCACCCCAGCTGCTTCCAGAAAAGTCGGGGCCAGATCGCACA
>Ga0315316_10004363_pt1 | contig 10328 bp, 4 predicted proteins | sample M160m3416metaG_FD_203702 | JGI IMG/M metagenome (GOLD analysis project Ga0315316, IMG submission 203702) | Ammonia-oxidizing marine archaeal communities from Monterey Bay, California, United States - M1 60m 3416 | ecosystem: Environmental > Aquatic > Marine > Intertidal zone | place: USA... | reverse complement strand
AAAAATGAACTTTTAAAGTCACCAACCCTTATCTCATAATCCCTCTTCTTTCTTTTTGATATCCATTGCTCCGAAAGAAGAGAGCCTCTTACTTTGTCATTATCACTATATATATAGTCATGAAACGCAGAATATTTCTTAAGCATATCCCCATTTGAATCATAAGCGGAAGAGCCTAGCTCTCTAAATAGCTTTGTCTGATCAAGAGCTATTCTTAAGTTATCCAGGCCAGTCGCCTGTAACAGCGGCAGGTATTTTTCAAGACCAGACCTCATTATTTTTTCAGAATTCGGATCTGACTTATCAACCATGGACATTTTTCTTTTCTGCAAATGATATGCAAAATGGCTTCTTCCGAAATCCCAACTTTGCCTTATGGTAAACTTATGCCCATAGGGGCATATCAACTCTAAATTTGATATTTTATCTGAAAAATCATCCTTCTTGGATATCATTCTTGCCATAGCCGAAGAAAATAATTCCGCAACCTTAGTCATTCTTTTTGAACTATAAGCGCCCGAAACCCTATCAATAGCGTCATCTGATGCAACATCAGAGGCGCTCTTCTTTTCGAAACTTATATACTCCAATATCGGCCTCAAATCCTCTATATCAACGCCGTACTCTCTTATTAATGTATTGCATACAGACTCACCATACTCTTTTAATATGCTCATCATTGTGTTTTTATTTGACGGGTTCATGTCTCTAGAGAACCTAGATATTGACGTTGGAGTTCCACACACCAAATATGCTATTTGTCCAAACTCAATGCTATCAATCTTTGACTCTCCAGCAGCATTTGTGGGGGGGTGATAAAATACATTGCTAACATCATCTTTCAAATTCCACATACCAACGGGGCCCGCATGCGGAACAGCCATTACGGTATATTTATCATACATAGATGAGTCTGGATTATCTATATGACATGGGCATGGAAAAATTGTGCTTGAGAACTTATACCCACCACTAGTTTTCTTGTCCAAAAACTTATCGTAAGCGCCCTTATCTTTGCCGATAGAATCCCAATAATCCTGCGAGTCAATCACATTATTAGAAATATTTATAATTCCAGATGATATAACTCCATATTCTAAGTCGTCATTATCAATGGCCAAGGCCGCTATAACCTCAGGGGAGGACTCGCTCCTCACAATGTCTGATAAATATTCATTATTACTCATAGAAAGAGTCGAGCCATTATCTCCATTATTTTTTAACTTTAACAACTCATCTTTAAGCGTTAATTTGTTTTTAGACAAGCCATCCCGCAGGCCTCTTGACACCGCACTTTCGAGCGACTCGTGACCAACTATATATTTTTTATAACCAAATATATCAAGATCGCTAACGTCAGGATTTAGCTTTTTAATCTCATCCTCTGACACACCGGCTTCTTTTGCAAAATCAGAAAAACTATCATAATCCAAAACAGAATATTCTTTCGCTTCTATTTTTACCTTATACGTGACAGACTCTACATCGAAGCTTCTGGCTCCAGGATTAAGTGATAAGGATAGGCTGGCGGGCTCTGCAGCTATAGAGTCTGCATCTTGACTCTGAAATGACATATCACATCTATCATTAGTTCCTTCAAACGGACACTTAAACATATAGTTTCTTGCTAGAATGTCCGATGACCTTTTCGTTCCGGAAGCTATTGGGCTACATCCTAGCTGCCCATAAACCTCTGCCCTACGAAGAAGCCCCTCCTCATGCCTAACCTGATCATTGGATGATATTAATTCCTGTATTTGCTCCCAAGACCGCCACTGCTCTGGATCTTTATAGTTATAATATACAGTTGAAACTACATTTTTTGAATACTCCTTTGGGGGCGGCCAAAGAGCACTATCATCACTTTCTACATCAACCCGTTCTAAGTCTGCCAAATATTTAGCATATCTTTGTCTTTTTAACCCATCAATGCTTACGTCCCTATTTGAAGAATTAATCATCTCATTTATCTGAGACCATGTTTTCCAGTTTGACTCATCATCTATATCATAATATACATTCTGAACCTGCTTTAGGTCCTTGGGAGGAGGCCAGAGGCCGGTCTCAGCCCCAACGGCAGTTTTGCTTCCGAGGAGCAAATCATCATTCGTCACTATCTCGCCGTCACCTTTGTATGGAGAGTATGCGGTATATGAAAACGGATCTAAGAATAAATCCATGTCTTTTACACCCAGATCGCCAAGCTTGCCCTCCCCCATCATATCTGCCCTAATCGGCTTATCTTTAGCGCACATTGGGCACTTTATTTTTCTATAACCAGGGGTGTTTCCTATTCGACTAATGTAGTTGCTCTTTATAACCCCCCTATCAACCATCATTTTTCCAAGATCATTTTCCCAATTAACATACCTATTCGCATGAGTGTCATCATAATCTTTTCCGCTCCAATTACTTTGATCGCCATAAATACCTTCTCCGCCGTCCTCTTCGGAGCTAACCCTGAATAACTGATCTATCTTCGATACCTGGCTCCTAATGACACTTGTAACATAGTCCTCTATAACTGTTTCTTTTTCAGTATATTCTGGAGCGATATCAAATATTCCATCCAATTCTTTTTTTGCAAATTCAGACTCTGATCTCTCCGAAGAACCCATGCCTCTTAGGGCATAAAACTCTTCATTTTTTTGAACTGCAGATATAAAGAAAAATAACTGCGAGACAAACTCGTGCTTGGTCTTTAGCTGCTCTACTAGCTTGCCACTCCTAAGTAGGTGTCCCGAGGTTATGGTTCTGGAAATAGATATGTTATTTTCAAATAAAAACCTTATAGCCTCTCTTCTGGACAAGCCTGAATGCAGCATTAGATTCTTTATGTTATTCTCTTCGGCTATCTTCATTGAAGATATCAATGTATTTATTTCAGATATAGCGCCTTCCTTATCTCCACCATAAAACTTGCCAACAAAGCCGCCTAGAGCATATGTGCATCCTATTATAAATTTATCAAAATTCTGCTTATTTGGAACCGCCCCGCCTTCTTCGCTGTATGTTAAAAATGTAGAAATAGAATTACTATCAATCTTTATATCTTTTATAATCTCTTTCTTTATGGGAGTTAAAGTTTTTCCCTGTACAGAAAAATCTATCGAATAAAATAAGTTTTTAAAATAATGCTCTCCGATATCAAGAGACTTTCCTCTTGGTCGTAAGGCATCCGACATCTGCCTCATTGTTGAATTTTTTGGTAACTCGCCAGCCGCCTGAGAATCATATATCTCTCTTGAAATATAATCTGACTTACCTGCGCCATTAGAAAGTATAAGTTTAAGATCGCCGCTGATTGCCCTCTTGAGCTTGCCCCTCTCAACGCCCCTAAGGCCTTCGTAATCAACAACCTCATATCTCTGGTCAATGCTCGCAGTCGCATCATCACGCTCCAAAGCGTCAGGCTCCTCGGAGCCATCCCTTGATCCGATAACATCCCTCTCAAACAAAGCGTATTTATAAATTAAATATATTTTTTCCGCAATATCTGACGGCTCTGTGCCAATAATTTTTTCACCAAGATACTTGGCTGCTATATTAAAAACAAACACCCTCATATCTTTTGATATAGTTTCATCATATGGTGATATAATGATATTTTTATACACAACCCGCAAGTATGCCGAGCCCTCTTCTTTGGAGAAATCACTATTTATTATAGAAAAGAATGATGATATGGCCGGGACAAGAACTTCCTTTACTGTATGGGAAGAGTTTTCGTCCAAAACCAATCTTGAAAAATAGGAGTCTGATCTGATAAGTGAAATCTCACTTTCAGATATTATTGGTTCAGGAGCGGAAGACAACTTGTCAACAAGATCACTAAAGCTTGAATTTATTCTATCCGATATGCTATCACTTATAGAGTCCAGATCCTCAAAGGCTTCCTCTGCAGCATCATCTGTGGACTCACCTATTTCATCAAGCACATCGCGATACTCTTCCCCCACCTCTTCCTCGCTAATATCTTCATTATCAGCAGAGCCCTTTCTTATCTCGCCAAACTTAGATTCTATTTCAAACAGAATCTCTTCTTCGCTGAGCCTAGAAAATCTACTTGGGCCAAATACGGATAGGGCTGTTTTGAAAGCAGGTATTGAAACATTTTTCCCCACCAAATCTGGTCGCTGTATAATAAGAGTTTTAAAAACAATCTGAGAAACCAAGCTTTCGTCACTAGGGCTATCGGAATCAACCGCCACTTTTGCCCTCAAAATCTCTGTTTTGTAAAGCTCATATAGCTCTAGATCATTTGTGTAGTCCAAAAGCAATGTTCCCAAAAGCAAGACCTGATTGTCATCCAATATCGAAAAACCATCATCTTCGGCTCCCAACTCTTCGCTAATGCCGCCCCGGTCAACCGCAGGGGGCTCCTCGTCGGTCTTCTGTGAAGAATCGTCATCCTCATCGTAGGAAACTCCCCTTGCCCCAGAGCCTTTCTCCGAAGTACTTTCAGACTCCATGTCAAAAATAACGCTCTCGATCCACCTTATATAATCAACATATTCATCATGATATTCTTTAAACAAATTTAATCTAGAATAAAAATTTGTCCTTGATTGCTCTATTAACTTTATAAAGCTTGAAATATTATCTGACGAGATAATTCCGGTTCTATAATATTCATCTAAAAATAAATAAACAGCATTAGCAACTATATCAACCGGAGTTCCTTTGTATATAAAGGTTTTCTTATTTTTATTTATATTTAATAAATAATTATAAATTTGTTCTTCATAATAATCCTTGCTGCCCTTGTTGGCACCAGCCCTTTCTTTACTTATATCAACCGAACTATCAGAGCTCTGCTCCCAACCATCATCTTCCCGCCTAACCTCAAGGTGAGAATAAAACTCATCCTCCCTCGTCAAGGCTTCGTTGCCATCGCCTATTGGCTCTCCATGCTCATCGTACTCGGCGTAAGCTCTATCTCCATCCGCATTATCAAACAGGGAATCGGGATTTGTATCCTCGCCCCCATAATCATAGCTCCGTGCTTGGCCACCATCCTCTTCTTCATTCAAAAACCCACTAGACTCATACCAAGAAGCGGCTTCTAATATTTCTGCGAACTTAGAAAACTGATGATCATCCAAGGAGTATACGGACACCAATGCCCCAGGGGCATCCGGCGCTTCAAGCTCTAACAATTTTAAATCATTATCCAAAGTACATAACCTCTAACTACTATAAGTCAATATCTTATCTAACCTGCTTTTAATCCTATTCTTTATAGAAAATTCAATATTTGAGCATATATCAAAATAATCAGATCTGAAGTTATCTAAAATTATATTAACACATCTCATTGCACCAAACATAATCTCTCCATCAGTCCTTGTCTTAGATATATAAATACAACTTTTATCTCTATCAATAGGAATAAAATTACCATGTTTATTATATAAATTAACTACATCATAATCATCTACATTATAATTATTTAGCTTATTAATCTCTTTATAAAAATTACCAAACCCTCCTGGCGCATCATAGGCACTTTTTAAATAGCCATTGCTTTTGAAAAACATAGCTTTATAATATTCGCAAGATGATTTCTCACTCGACAATCGTATATTTGAAAACTTACTATAAAGCAATGAAGATATATCTACGCCACAAGAAACTACTTTGTAGTAAAACGGAAACATTCTTTCGTTACCAGCTCTCTTTATCGGAAAGACAAGTCCGTAATTAAAATCAGAATTGCTTACAACCTCAGTAATCTTAATTATTGACGAAGAAGAATTCTTTACTTTGTCAATATCAAGCAAATTATCCAACCCTTTTAGCTTTAATAGATACCTGTTATATCCCATTGTATTTTCTAAAGAATTATTATTTGAAGCTATTACATGGTTGTAATATTTAAATATATTGTAATCTATACTATCAACTATATAGTCACATTCTTCATTTAAAACTATAAGATCTTTTAAAAAAGATTTATTTATATCGCCATTATAAAAATTTAGATCGCCAAAGCATTTTTTTACCAACGCATAAGTGTCAGTGGAGCTTATTTCATAAACCTCTTTTTTCAAGAAAAGCCCAATGGACATTAGTATGGCCTGTGCGCGAGCTCTTTTTTTTGAAACAATCAATGGCTCTATACGTATTAAGTCTTCATTTTTTAACTCAAGAAGGTCCTCTCTAGATATATCCTTTGTATAAGAAACTATTTCGTCAAATATAAATCTATTTTGAACAGGATTAATTTGTTCAATTATTTTTGAATCAAATAACTCTATAGAATTTTCAAGAAATATAATTTTATTATATAGTGAAAAAAATTTCTCAAATATAAAATCATTATCTATGTCGAGTATATTAAAATCTAAATTATATAGATACTTAATATTAAACATATGCTTATTATTTCTATATAAATATATTGCATTATCTATAGATGACTTACTTGATATGCCCAACATGTTGAACGGAAATCTAACAAGACTCTTTTCTAGACTGAGGCTTCTTTTTTTTGAAGAATCTAAATTCGATATGCTTTCCAATATAGAAACATTGCATTTTGAAATTTCTTTTTCATTATCTATATATTTTAATATGCTACTTTCTTTTTGCATTTCTATTTTCAAAAAGATCCTTTATTATTTTATTTTTAGAAAGATTCTTTAGTCGCATGCTGGCCGCCCAACCTGACAGCCCCACCTCGCTGGCGGCGTCCTTTATCGAATAATCCCTTAAACAGACAAGCTCCAGTATCTTTGAGGTTTTATTATCTATAGACGTAGAGAGCTTTCTTAGCGAAGTTAGGAACTCAACTCTATCGTGCGAGACCTGTATACCGCCATACAGGCCATCGGAGCTATCTATAGATGACTCAAAGTCAAACTCAGACGTTCCATCTGAACTTAGATTATTCGATATTTGAGAAAAATTAACCTCGCCCCTTGCTCTTTTGCTTTCGTTATTGTTGTCATTAAAAGCAAATGCGTCATTAGACATTTTATTCTCACTTCTTAGTTTTGATATAAGTTTATTTCTAAGATGTATATGTAAAAATGTGCTCATCTTAACATTTTTATCTGGATTATAAGATCTTATTCCATCTATAGCTATAGCAGAAAGCTCTTGCTTTATGTCCTGAAAACTAAAACCATCCATATATGTTGATGCCGACATCTTACATAGAAGTGGGTCTATTTTATTCAAAACAAGATCTACTCCTAGTCCCGTTCTTGTATCAATATACATTCTTTCATCATATAGATCCGCATACCCTGTAAAAAACTTTTCTTTCATATTTTAACTCCAATTAGTCTGCCCAAGATTCTTGGCATATTTTTTTATAATCGCACCAGTTGCACAGTATAGAGGGCTTCTTAACCCACCTTGACTCGCTCTTTATCATATCTGCGCGCTTAGATATCTTCTTTACGACCTTCTCCAAATCACTATCAGAAAAAGTCCAATCCATTGTCTCACAATTATGCTTCAAAAGCATATACGATCCATGAATTATTTTTGCATCGGGATACATCCTCCTTATGGCCTCAGCGTAAACAAGAAGCTGAAAGCTATTTAAATATTTTTTATTCTTGCTAGTTTTATAATCAACAACCCTGTATTCTCCATCTCCAATTTTATCGAGCCTGTCAATATACCCTCGTATCATTGTTCCGTCAATATAAAAATTATATGAAACTTCGATTCCAATTACATTGGGCATACCATCAGAGCTTATTTTATTTAAATATTCTTGAAGAATTTCTTTTAAGTACTCCAGACCATTTTTGTCACCAGATGGAGACCAGACATCTTGATCCAAAATACCAATGTCAAATTCAGACAAGGCCTTTTTGTATGCCCACTTCATTAGCTTTGAATACTGAGATCTTGGAACGCTCTTGTTGTTTATTGTCTTGTGAAATAACTCAAGAGCCAAATGTGCACAAGAGCCAAACTCCGTGGCTGGCCATTTATTTTTCTCAATGTCTGGCTTCTCTATGTATCTATAGTGATAATTCTTTGGGCACTTTTCATAGGTGCCTATTGACGAAACAGATAATTTTAATATACTCATATTTAATACAACTTGCTCATATGTCTTGATTTTACCCACCTAAACACGTGCCTGTGCTTAGCCGAACCATAATTTCCAAAAAACATGGATTTCTTCTCTATAGACTGCCTTGACACAATCCATCTGCACTCTCTGCTTTCATAATAATATGACACATACGTGCCCGTACGTGTATCATAAAATGACTTTACTAAATTTCCTGTAACCGGAGGAGCTTGCAGCAAGTGGTCATTAAATGCGCTACCAACAGTCGTATGTGATCCGCTTGTTCTATTCACAATTCTAACCTCCTGACTGTCAATCGCGGCCCTACTTCTTCCGTCTATATCAATATAGCCTGCTTTTGGATTAAATAATATATTATTAACCGATGTTCTTCCAAATATATTTTCACCGATATTCTCGCTATCTATCTCAGGAAAATTGATAAACTCATGAGCACTAAACTCATTAGTCTTGTATCCAGAGCTATCATAAGATGATGTCTTTATATCCAGGCTACCCATATCAATCGATGTTTCTTGTGCAGCATAACCATCACTATCAAATGATAAGCTCCCAACAACCTCCTCCCCTACCTTTAAAATATTTATACCCTCATCGCCTACAAGCCTTCTTCCATCCAGCCCAGACTGCGATGTTGAAAACTCATGAGAGAACAACTCCGAGTCACCATCACCAGATAATGCTAACGCATTTAGCTCTACTCGAACATTGCTCGTTGGTAAATAAATTCTTTCCACATACATATCAGAAGTTAGAGCATCTGGTACTGTTCCATCAAGAGTATAAAAAATAGTTGATGGCTTATTTGCCTCTAACTCAATATACTCTGGTATTCCAGATACAAATTGGCGCTCACTTTCAGACATTGTTAATATAATAGACATATTGAAACCTCCAAGTCTATATAATAATATTATATAAAACTACAACCAATGGAACTAATTCCATTTATCTTTGTTACATCTATAACATTTAAAAACTTTTCTTTTAACGAAGGATCGTGGGTTATTATTAAAATCTTATATCTATCCTCCAATGAAGATATAACATTTTTAAATAAATTATCTACACCGTTCTTGTCCAGTGGCGAATTAACTTCATCAAGAAGAAGAAACTCGAGTGACGTTCCTCCATGAGAACTTGCGATCTCACTAAGAGCTATCCTTAACGCCAGTGATATTCTAAACTGCTCTCCGCCACTAAGCGATTTGAAATTTTGAGAAACACCATTCATATTTACCTTTAAATCTAAAGTTTCAATAATAGAAACCCCATCAGCCCCCACTCTTTGGGTGTCTAGCATTATAGATGTTGGCTCATTACTTATAAAAGAAAGTATCTCATTTGATTTATTTTCCAGATTCTCTATAACTGCGTCTAAAAGTATAGTCTGTATTCCGTTTTTGCCAAGCATTTTCGTTAACTTTTCGAGAGTTTGCGCCTTTACTAGCATCAAATCAAGCTCTGCCTTCTTCAACTTCAAGCTATCCGCATCATTCGAAAGCGAATTAACTTTTTCAGTAAGAACCCCTATCAGCTTATTGCCCTCTGCTATTTTGACTATCAGATCTTTCTTGTCACTCATCAGCTTCGCCCTAGACCTTCTCAGCGCCGTAAAGTCATCATCCTTCAAGGAGTTCAGTATATTGTCATTTACCTTTAAATCTGAATTTAATTTAGATATCAAAGAATTACATTCCGCCTCCTCGGACAAAACCTCTGAGAGCCTATCCTTATTTACAGATAACTCAGAATTCAGGCTACTCATCTTCTCCTTAGAAAGAAGAAGCTTTTTGTTATTTTTTACTGACAACTTCAATGACGATATGCTCCTGTCTATTTTTGTTAACTCTTTTGACAAAGAATTAATCTTTGCTATATAATCTGATTTTTTTTGACTATGCTTATCCACAAGTAATGCATGAAGGTCATCAGATATGCCTTGTCCACAAGAATAACATTTGTCGCTAGATATAAGAATTCCTTCCAAATTAGAGAGATATTCGTTTAGCGAATTATACTCCGCTTTCTTTTCTATCAGAGTAGTGTTTGAATCAGAAAGCTTATCCTCAGCGCCCTCATCAGCGACGAGGTCCTTTACCAACAGCGACTCACTCTCTATGTCCTCAAAAACTGACCCAACCTTCTTCTCGTACTCCCTAGATTTTTCAGATAATCTTTTAACCTTAAGCTCTTCTTTCTCGACCAGGTCCTTTATAGACTTGATTTTTTCTACCGTATTATCATACGAATCTGTATCTAAATT
>Ga0315316_10004362_pt1 | contig 10330 bp, 7 predicted proteins | sample M160m3416metaG_FD_203702 | JGI IMG/M metagenome (GOLD analysis project Ga0315316, IMG submission 203702) | Ammonia-oxidizing marine archaeal communities from Monterey Bay, California, United States - M1 60m 3416 | ecosystem: Environmental > Aquatic > Marine > Intertidal zone | place: USA... | reverse complement strand
TCAATCTCGGTATTGACCAGCTTGTCCTTGGTCTGTGAACTGAAGCGGGGATTGGGCATCTTCACGCTGATCACGCACACAATTCCCTCCCTGACGTCATCACCGGAAAGGGCGGGATCCTTATCCTTAAGCAACTTGTTACCCTTGGCGTATTGATTAATTGCCCTCGTCAAGGCTCCCCGGAAACCTGTCAGGTGGGTTCCTCCGTCAGCAGTCGGAATCGAATTCGCATAACTAAGAATATGGTCATTGTAGCTGTCGTTATATTGAAAGACCACGTCCGTGAACACATCGTCCTCAGTCACCTTCCCATCATACTCAACCTCAATCTTCCTCTTGCCCTTTACAATCACGGGGTCGGGATGGGCAAGTGTCTTGTTGGCTCCAAGCTGAAGGACAAACTCCTCAATACCCTTGGAATAGAAGAAGGTCTCCTCCCCCAGTGTCTCTGGCCTTTCATCAACAAGCTCAATGGTAAGCCCCGGGTTAAGGAACGCCAGTTCCCTCATCCTCTTGCCCAGACGGTCAAACTCAAAATCGATAGTGTCCGTGAATATAGTGGCATCCGGGAAAAAGGTAATCTCCGTGCCGGTCGGCTCCTTGGGAACTTCTCCAATGACCTCCAGGGGCTTAGTGGTCTTGCCACGCTCAAAAGTAATCGAATGCAATTTACCGCCCCGCCTCACCTCGGCGCGGAACCAGTCGGACAATGCATTAACACATTTCGCTCCAACTCCATGCAACCCGCCGGAATACTTGTATGCACCTTGACCGAATTTACCCCCGGCGTGGAGATTTGTCAGAACCAACTCGATAGCAGGAACATCGAATTTAGGATGAATATCAACGGGAATCCCCCTGCCGTCATCAGCAATAGAAACAGATCCGTCAACATGAAGAGATACCCTTATCGTGTCGCAAAAACCCGCAAGGTGCTCATCAATGGAATTGTCCAGCACCTCGAACACACAATGATGGAGCCCCCTGACATCAGGGTCTCCTATATACATTCCCGGTCGCTTACGAACGGCTTCCAGCCCCTCTAGCTTGTCTATTTGAGCAGCATCGTAAGTTTGAGAGCCATCTACCTGCATTTCATCAGGAATCTGTTCTGGAGCATCGTTATCGGACATAAATTGATTGTAACAATTCGCAGTCGCACAATGTCCAAAGCCTATCCCCGAATTCCTGCGCAAGAATTGTTAATACACTAAAGAGAGCTACAACACTGAAGCAAATTATAGAGCCGCAGAACGGCATTTTTCTTTTGCGGGGATAAGGTGCATATGTGACTTATTACGTGCGACTTACGTCGACCTTTAATTTGCCGCCTTTGCTGCGCCTTAAAACATTCCAAAAAGTAGAAATTTTATGCCTCAAAAAGGTATTTTCCGGGCATTCTGAAAGCTACCCCTTATCCCTTATAATCTTAAAATCCAATGCCATTTAGTATCTTTCAGGGTGGTGGAATTTAACTTCAGGCATCAATCATCTGAACCTTGCGCCCAACAAACTTGGGTATACCCTCATGATAATGGCAACCACCGCGATTGCGCCCCCAGGAAAATACTCCAGCCTTAAGGATGAAATTTTCGATCTTAAGGCACAAAGGAATGCAATCATCCTTGTTCACAACTATCAGGTTGGAGAAATCCAGGACATTGCAGATTATGTGGGCGACTCTCTTGGCCTTGCTTATCGCGCGAGGGAAACTGACGCAAATGTGATCGCCTTCTGCGGAGTGCATTTCATGGCAGAAACCGCAAAGATTATAAACCCAGGGAAAACTGTCGTATTGCCTGATAAGGATGCCGGGTGCTCACTTGAAGTATCCTGCCCGGGGACTGAACTTGCTGCTTTCTTGAAGGAGCAATCAGCAAAAAATTATTACGTCATTGCCTATATAAACTGCAGTGCTGAGGTAAAGGCACTAGCTGATTGTATCTGCACAAGCGGCAACGCCGTTAAGATTGTCGAATCAGCGCCTGAGGATAGGCCGATCCTTTTTGTGCCCGACCAAAATCTTGGGGCATGGGTAATGGAACAAACCGGACGTAAAATGGACCTTTGGCAGGGATCATGCTACGTCCATGTCGAATTCACCAGAGATAGCATATCCAAAATCCGCGAACAATACCCCCAAGCAGAATTAATCGCCCACCCTGAATGCACTTATGCCGTACGAATGCTTGCAGATGTCGTGTGTTCAACAGAGAAAATGGTGAGTTACTCCATGCAATCTTCTGCCTCGGAATTCATTGTTGCCACAGAGGCAGGAATGCTTCACCGACTCAATAAAGAAGTACCGGGGAAAACATTTATTGCCGGCCCCACTGAAAGTTGCGCATGTGCTGAATGCCGCTTTATGAAGATGAACACGCTGGAGAAGCTGCGAGATTGCCTTCGCGATCTCAGCCCGGAGATCAACATGCCCGAACCTATCCGAGCGAAAGCCGAAGCACCTATCCTCAGGATGCTCGAGTTAAGCGGTTAATCAACCGCTCTGCTCACAACCCTTACGCCACATCCACAAAAGGATCACGGCAGATGCAACCAAGCCGCAGTCAATCATCAATTGAACCTGAATTGTCGTCACAAGGCCAAGGCACCCGCACTGTGTATCAATACCCCTTGCCAAAAGCGACACCAGTGCGCCCATGAAAGCCAATAGCGCGCCACAAAGAAGAATGAGGCACCCCGGGTAAAGCAGGCGCAGGATTACTAAAGTTCCGCCGATCACCTCGAGGGGCGGTAACACCATTGCTGTCCACGCAATCCACGGGTCCTCAAGAATTCGATAGTTGCGTATTGTGGATTCAAATATAAGCAGGTTTCCGAGCTTACCCGCTCCCGCAACACAGAACACCCCCCCGAGTAAAATGCGGAAAAACAATTCTACCGGTTCAATCCTGCAAGAAAGCCAGCCGGGTAGTGCCTTGTTTACCTGCAACGATTTCATGAATATGACAGAACTTGGCAACAGGCACTTACTGGGTAGGTCCAAAATTGAATCCCTCTCATGGGCCGACTTTCTTCAGGATTAAAACAACATCTTCCCATGGGGATTCCAACTCTCGAGGCTCATTGACGTCATAGCAAAAATCATAGCACTGCACGAGCTTGAATTCAGGAATTGCCTTCAGCAACGACCTTACCTGACTTGCATCATAAGTGCGAAATTTCCACTTTGTATTGACTGTCTTCTTTCCTTTTTGCCCTTTAATTTTCAGAGTGCTCTGTATATTTTCAAGACGGGATTCATTATCGGGAGGATCAGAATCAATAGTGCAATCAACGCGTGTCCCTGCCCTGGAACCCACCCAGTGCTCTCTTTGCCTGTCACGCTTAGAATAAACGGACAAATGGAAGCCCAGGACATAAATGCCACCCCTCCTGAGGTGTGCAGCCACATTGCGAAGGTGAGAACTGGCATCCTCCTCATTGAGAAGGTACTTGAACGTGCTGACAAGGCAGTATGCCATGTCGAACTTTCCTGGAATTTGAAATCCCTCCATTCCCATCTTGTAAAGCCGCGCCTCATGGCCTGCCGAATGAAGCCTGTCTTTGGCAAATTCAATCATTGCCGAAGAAATATCAAACCCTGTAACGCGGTGCCCCATCCCGCTTAGCAGTTCCATCAAACGACCACTGCCACAGGCAGGTTCGAGAATATCAAGGCCGCTAGGTTCACCCCGCGTCGCATGAAGGGACACCATCTGCTCAAGGAATTCCGCTTCACGGGATGTCTCCTGATCGAAAATAATATCGTAGTAAAGAGGCATATTATACCAATCCTCTTCGCTTTGCCCTGCTCGCTGCGTGGAATCCATGATATGGGAGTTATACTATCCTGCCCCGCAGAAAATTTAAATAAAGCCCGGTGAATGCACCGGTCTTCTCACTCTGCATGAAAAAGCATCATGCTTTATCTCTGAATCCTCTTGAGAATAGCATCCCCCATTGCGGCAGTTCCCAATTCCTGAGTGCCTGGCTCGCCTGTAAAAATATCTGCTGTACGCATCCCGCTATCTATTGCCCCCCTTACCGCATCATCAATTGCATCCGCAGCCTCTGCGTGCCCGAGTGAATAGCGCAACATTAATGCTGCTGATAAAATCTGAGCGCAGGGATTTGCTATTCCTTGCCCGGCAATATCGGGAGCCGATCCTCCGCTGGGTTCATACATTCCAAAATATAGACCATCACCCTTGTCGCGACCCAGACTTGAACTTGCAAGCATTCCCAGTGAACCGGCGATCATTGCCATCTCGTCACTCAATATGTCGCCAAAAAGATTTGGGGCCAAAATTACGTCAAAATCCCGGGGACGACGGATCAGTTGCATCGCCGCGTTATCTACATAGAGGTGCTCGAGTTGGACGTCCGGGTAGTCAGCAGACACCGCTTCAACCGTCTCGCGCCAGAGAATTCCGTTGCGCAGCACGTTAGCCTTATCAATAGAAGTCAGTTTTTTTCTTCGTCCCCTTGCCGAAGTGAACGCGACATGCGCGATACGCTCGATCTCGGATTCATGATAAATCATCGTGTCTACAGCAATACGCCCGGTTTCGTCATCGCGGATCTCCTTCGGTTCGCCGAAATAAATTCCTCCGGTAAGTTCACGCACACAGAGAACGTCAAACCCTCCCTCAACAATATCACCACGGACAGGAGAGGCATGCACGAGTGACGGAAAACAAACACTTGGGCGCATGTTTGCAAACAGGTTGAAATGTTTGCGTAACGGCAGGAGCGCACCGCGTTCAGGTTGTTCGTCAGGAGCTAGTGTTTCCCACTTCGGTCCACCAACAGAGCCAAAGAGTATAGCATCAGAGCCTTCACAACCCTTAAGGGTGACTGCTGGCAACGGTGATCCCAGCGCATCTATCGCCGCACCTCCAACAAGGAACTCATCAAAATTGAAACTTACCTCAAAATCACGAGCAACAGCCTCGAGGACTCGAAGGGCTTCACTCATGACCTCGGGACCTATTCCGTCGCCGGGAAGGACTGCTATGCGATAGGCTGGTTTTTCCATGAACAGCGAGAATCGACGCAATACCCGGTTGGTCAATCACGAATATTTATTTCGTGAACAGCCCGAACGAAATCTTTGACCATTGAGTTATCCTTAATCCCGGGCGCAGACTCCACACCGCTGGCCACATCCACTGCCGAAGGCCGGACCTCAGAAACCGCGAGGGACACGTTATCAGGCCGCAGCCCACCGGCAAGCACGACACGACGGTTGGGATTTTTAGATACAAATCGCCGGCCAAGATCCCATTCAAAACTTTTTCCGCTGCCGCCATACTCCCCAGGGCAATAGGCATCAAGCAGAACTGTTGTGGCAGCAAAGCTAGTGATCCCGGCCAGAGAGGATTCATCCTGAACGGTAAAGGCCTTAAGGCTTGCAAAACCTGTTGCAATCCGACGGTAATATTCCGGGGTTTCATCTCCGTGCAATTGAGCAGCATGAATCAATCCCTCTTCAAGCAATGACACTACCTTCCCCGCGTCGGCATTGACAAAGACACCCACCCTCTCCGTTGAATCAGGCATGTCATCAACCCACTCCGCAAGATCTTCAGGGGAAATAAAACGCTTAGACCCGGGCCAGAAGTTAAACCCCACAGCATCAGCGCCCGCATCACAGGCTGCGATTGCATCAGTCACGGATTTTATTCCGCAAATCTTAACCGCAACCTTATTGAGTTGGACAAACCGGGGCTTCATTTTGACAAACCACCACCTTTCGAGGGGCTCTTGAAAGCAGTCACCGTTTTTACAGTTGAAATAATCCGGTCCACGGTAAGCGGCTTGACAAGGACGCCCTTTACCCGTGCCTCACGCTGCAAAACCTCCGCCTGAGCTGAATGCTCGGGATCAGCGATATAGATAACACCGGCGCAGGACCTGTCTCCACTGTGACAAAAAGGAAGCGCCTTGACCAGCAGACTGTATAGCAGTTCTCCTTCAATAACCTGCAATCCGAGCCCAAACATAAAGAGCTGATACTCCCTCTGGAGAGCCAGCTCAAAGGCGTATTGAGCATTTGGCGTTGTATCAACCCTGCATGAAGTGAAATTCTCAAGAGTCTCACGCAAAAGCCTTAAGGTTCCAACATCCTCATGTGCAGCAAGTATGCGAGGAAGATCCTGGTTTGTATTTTCTTCTGACTCAGGCATCTGTTCGTGTATATCTTTACGCGGCTTGACGAATAAAGCCACACTCAAACAACTCTTGTGCCAGATCCAATACAAGCAAATCCTGGCCCTATTCGAATAAGAGGGGCGCGTCAACACAACCTCAAGAATATTGACGTTGATATCCCCCGCCACCATCTCGTGGTAATCACCGGGCCCAGCGGTTCCGGAAAGTCCTCACTAGCCTTCAATACCCTATATGCAGAGGGGCAGAGACGATATGTTGAAAGCCTCTCGACTTATGCTAGGCAATTTCTAGACCAGCTTGAGCAGCCAGACGTTGACTCCATAGAGGGCCTCTCTCCATCCATTGCCATTGAGCAAAGGTCATCAACGCCAAATCCAAGGTCAACCGTGGCCACGGTCACAGAACTCTATGACTACCTGAGGCTTCTTTTTGCAGCAATTGGCATCCCTCATGACCCCGACACCGGCGAAGCGGTGGAAAAACTCACCCTTGCACAGATCGTTGATCAATTACTCGAGTTTACCCCGCTCACGCGCATCATGGTCATGGCGCCGCTGGTGAAGAATAAGAAAGTCAATGTCAAGGCGACCCTTGAAAAGCTAAAGAGAAACGGCTTTGTCCGCGCAAGGATTGACGGCGAGCTGATAGAGTTGGATGACATCCCGAGAAAATACAGCTCAAAACAATCTCATTCGATTGAAGCGATTGTTGATAGGCTCATTATCAAGGATGGCATTGAGTCGCGGCTCGCCAGTTCAGTGGAAACTGCGCTACGCTGGGGGAATGATGAAATCCAGGTGCTCTCCCAGGAACCCGGATCCAAAGGCTGGCAGGATAACGAGTTCACCACTGCCTTTGCTAACCCGCGGACCGGATTCCGCATGCCAAAACTCTCACCGAAGCATTTCTCCTTCAATAGTCACCTTGGAGCATGTGATGAATGCCATGGCCTTGGCAGCGTGCTTCAAGCTGACCCTCTACTCTTTGTGGATGATCCTGAAAAGAACCTCGCAGAGGGAGCCGTAAAGACATGGTGGGCTAGAAATAAAAAACTGAAGTCATTACACGATCGTCAGATAGAAAGCCTCGTTAAGCATTTCTCCATCAGCAAGGAGACTCCATTCAGTGATTTGCCGAAAGAATTTACTCGTGCCCTTTTTTACGGAACAGGAGAGCAACCTGTAGACTTTAACTGGCGCACCAGTGATGGCTCAAAGAAGGATAACAAGCCCTACGAGGGCTTGCTCGTACAGGCAGAGAGGCTTCATAACACAAGTAAGAGCGAGACAACTAGGCGCAACGTCCGGCGTTTTATGGCGCCACAACCCTGCCAGAAATGTCATGGGCGTCGACTGCGATCCGAAATCTTGTCAGTCACGATAAAGCAAGCCAATGGCAGCGAGCTTGCCATTGACCAAGTCACATCCCTTAATATCGGGCAAGCCCTATGCTGGGTAAATGAACTCGAGCTAACCGCCAAGCAACTCGGTATAGTAGGCAGAATTCGCCAGGAGTTAAACAACCGGCTGCAGTTCCTCATGGACGTGGGACTCTCCTACCTTACGCTTAACAGGGAAAGCTCAACACTCTCCGGCGGCGAATCACAGAGAGTTCGTCTAGCGACGCAAATCGGAGCAGGGCTGGCGGGGGTTATTTATGTCCTTGATGAGCCCAGCATTGGACTCCACCAGAGCGATAACGAGCAACTCATCCAGACACTCAGAAAACTCAGAGATCTCGGCAATACTGTCATTGTTGTTGAACATGATGCAGAGACAATTAGTGCCGCTGATCATGTCATTGACATTGGGCCGGCCGCAGGCCCAAGAGGCGGGGAACTTATAGCCTCAGGAACACCTGATGCCGTAAAAAAGAACCCCTCATCAATAACAGGGAAATACCTGAGCCAACAAATCAGAATTGGAATACCCAAAAAGAAACCCATACAGCCTATGACAGAAGAATCTGGGCAGGGTAACAACGGCTGGATTCAGGTCATAGGCGCAAGTGAACACAACCTTAAAAAGGTGGATGCCGCCTTTCCTGTCGGCGCATTCACCTGCGTAACGGGCGCTTCAGGCAGCGGAAAGTCAACTTTGGTGGACGACATCCTCCGTCGTGCACTTTTCAAGCGCCTATATGCATCTAAACAGAATCCGGGAAGCCATGACCGGATCTGCGGACTTGAGCAGATTGATAAATCCATTGTTATCGACCAATCCCCCATAGGTCGCAGCCCCAGGTCGAACCCTGTCACATATTGCGGCGCATTCACTCCCATCCGCGCCCTTTTCTCGGAGCTGCCGGCATCAAAGATCCGCGGTTACGGCGCAGGCAGGTTCAGCTTCAACGTAAAGGGGGGAAGATGCGAGCATTGCCAAGGTGACGGATCCATCAAAATAGACATGCACTTCCTCTCCGACGTCTATGTTTCATGTGAGTCCTGCCGTGGTAGCCGTTACAACAGGGACACGCTGGATATTACCTATAAGGGTAAAAATATTGCAGAAGTTCTCGATATGACTGTCGACAAGGCCAGTCGCTTTTTCGCCAGAATACCACAGATATATATAAAGCTGAGAACCCTTGCAGAGGTAGGACTGGGTTACCTCCGACTTGGACAGCCTGCCAACACGCTCTCTGGCGGGGAAGCCCAGCGTGTGAAGCTCTCAGCCGAGCTAAGCAAGAAGGGGACGGGCTCAACACTCTACATCCTGGACGAACCCACCACTGGCTTGCATTTTGCCGATATCGAAACGCTGTTAGCCGTATTCTATCGGCTATGCAATGCAGGAAACACCATTGTCGTCATTGAGCACAACCTTGATGTCATAAAATGCGCTGACTGGATCATCGACCTCGGCCCTGGTGGCGGTCCCGATGGAGGGACAATTGTTGCAGAGGGACCGCCAGAGAGCCTTAGTGAGAATGCGCAAAGCCTCACCGGAAGATACCTTTCCTCACACTTTAAACCTTAAGCATCTCCAGCCTAAATAACCCTGTCATTGCCACCGTCAATGGGGACCTGGGCGCCGGTTGTTTTCCCAAAGACCGATCCGGCCATGGTTGAAACCATTGCGCCGACATCCGCAGATTTAATCTCGGCCTTGAGCAGGTTGCGCGTCTTGTATTCAGCCACGCTAATTCCATAGCGTTCAGCAGATCGCTTTAAGGCCTCCGGCGTCCAGAGCTTAGTATCAAAAACTGCATCAGGATGAATGATGTTGCAGCGCACTCCAAAAGGAGCCAGCTCTAGAGCTGCCACCCGACAAAGTTGCGTCAACCCTGCTTTGGCGCAGGAATAACTGGCAGCCCCGGCTCCCGGGGCATTGACATTACGTGAGCCGACCAGAACAAAAGATCCGTCCAGACCACGCTTCACAAAAGGAATTGCATGTTTTAGGAGCAACTGGTGACTAGTAAGGTTAACAGCAATGGATTTTTCCCAGTTTGATTGATCCATGTCTTCCAGATAGGCGCCGGCGGTAAAAATACCCGCATTGCTTACAACGATATCCAGCCCGCCAAATTCCCGCACAGTCTCCTCAATGGCGGCAATTACCTGCTTTTCATCAGTAAGGTTCACGATCTTGCCACGTGCGCCTATCTTTTCCATCTCGCTGACTATTTCGGGATTAAGATCCAGCCCAATAACGGCCGCTCCATCCCCGACAAGGGACTTTGCACACGCCAAGCCTATTCCTGCCGCGGAGCCCGACACTATTGCCACCTTCCCCTGATGAGATGCGCTTGGGGAATGAGCCGCGCGCAATTTGGCCTGCTCAAGTTCCCAGTATTCAATATCAAAGAGCTTCGATGCAGAAAGCGGGCGCCAGCCTCCCAGGAGCTTTTCCGCCTGCTGCATGGCAACCGTAGTGTGCCTGGCAATATCCGAGATGACAGCAGTCTCCCTCATTGTTGCGCCAAATGAGACTATACCGTGACCTGGCCACACGGCCCAGCGGGGTGCCGGGTCAAGCATCGTAAGATCACCGGGGTTGTGGTTTTTAAAATAACGGCAGTATTCATCTGCAAAACTTGCCACGGACTTTTCAACCTCTCTGCCAATAACGACAGGAATCCTCTTGGTGCGAATAACATGATCCGGAGTGAGTGGACCGCGTCGGGCTAATGAGCCAATATTATTAAGGTTTGA
>Ga0315316_10004359_pt1 | contig 10333 bp, 9 predicted proteins | sample M160m3416metaG_FD_203702 | JGI IMG/M metagenome (GOLD analysis project Ga0315316, IMG submission 203702) | Ammonia-oxidizing marine archaeal communities from Monterey Bay, California, United States - M1 60m 3416 | ecosystem: Environmental > Aquatic > Marine > Intertidal zone | place: USA... | reverse complement strand
TCAGAATAAAGGAGGTTATGTTATCGGGCTTGGAAGAGACATATATAATGGAAAAGATAATCATTCTAGTGAGTCTGAAGTAGATGAAGCTCTTTCTATGTGCGATACAGTCATAGATAATGCTAAGTTAACAATACCGCAGCAAAATGAAAAAATTTATTGTTCTCTGGAGCATTTAGAAGGAGTGTTACCCTCTTTGGCTCAAGAAAAAGTAGGAAAATAATATGGGAATCCCAATAGTCTATTTCAGAAGCAGCTCGTTTAATTGCCATAGGATGTGCCCTATGCAATATTATATGGAGTACACTCTAGGCTGGAGAGGGACATCTGGCAAAAAAGCAGACAAAGGAACAATAGTCCACAAAGTTCTCGAACTAACTGCTTTATGCAAAAAGGCTCTGCAGGAGGGCTTTGAAACATTCAACGACCACGAAATTGGTGAAATTGAGACAGCTAATTATGATGCAGGATATCTCGATGAAATTATAGATAAAGTCTATGAGTATTACACCTCTAGAACTTCTCATCATGATTGGAAGCCTTTAGATCTGAAGCACTGTCGGAAATGGGTCTGGAAAATATTCGATGATGACAATGGAATGTTTGATCCAAAGAACAGACTTGTTGTAGATGCCGAACCCCACTTTGATTTTGAGATAGATGAGGAATGGGCAAAATACGAGTACGAACTCGCAGATGGAACAAAGCTCAAAGGTAGTCTCGCCCTTAAAGGTACGATAGATCTGATAACAGATGTTGGGGACAATGTATACGAGATAATCGACTGGAAAACTGGTAAGCGGCTGGACTGGGCGACGGGAAAGCAAAAGACACCAGCAAAACTACAGAAGGACATTCAGCTTAGAATGTATCATCTTGCTGCTAAGAAGCTCTATCCAGATGTAGATACTTTCCTAGTCACTATACATTTTATGAATGACGGAGGAGCGTTTACTATACACTTCCAAGATAGCGACATACCTATCACTTTAGAGATGATTCGAAAAAAGTATGAATTAATTAAGGATACAGAATGTCCACAGCTTAATAAAAGCTGGAAATGCCGAAAGCTCTGCTCTTCAGGTAAAACTACATTTGAGGATACGGATGTCGATCCTTTAATAGAACGTCGTTTCGGATCCGTATCCAAATATGGAGAGTATATGACTAAGTGTGAGCAAACAAAATATATGATAGAAAAGAATGGAATAGAATGGGTTACTCAAAACCTTATGGCTTCAGATCATGTAATCGGAAAATATAAAGCTCCGGGTGAAGTATGATATCATTAGCCTTTTCTCAAGAGATGATAGAGAGTGCTAAGTTAAAGGCAAAGTCTCTAGGTTCTATCAATAATTCCATACTAAGAGGTGCTGGCAATCTCGCTGGCTATTTAGGCGAAGAGGCTCTAGCTGCACATATAGGTGCTGACATAGTTAGCAATAATAGAGGTCTCGATAAATATAATCACGACCTGTTGCTGGAGGATGGACATCGAATAGAAGTCAAAACAAAGAGAAGAACCGTTTCTCCTAGACCTCACTACGACGTATCTGTAGCCAAGACCAGCAAGCATCAGCAGCCGGACATATATGCCTTCATAAGTCTTGAATTTGAAAGAGCAACCAAGGAGCATCCTAGGAAGTATTACGGCTTAAAAAGAATTTGGCTATGTGGTTTTATGGGAGCATGTGACTACTGGAATATGGCAAAGTTGTGGAAAAGTGGTAAAATTGACAAAAGAAATAATTTTAAAACTCATGTTGACATGTATAATTTACCTATACGAGAATTACATGAAAGTATTTGGGAACTAGTAAAATGAAATATGTGCCACTCCATGTCCATAGCGAGTACTCTCTATTAGACGGACTCTCACAAACAAAACATATAGCAAGCCGACTTGAACAAATCGAGGTAGACGCATGTGCGCTCACAGATCATGGGACTGTTTCAGGTGCGGTAGATTTTCACAAGACAATCTCTAACGGTTTTAAGCCAATACTTGGTTGTGAGCTTTACCTTTCAAAACAAGAAGCTACTTTGAAAGATCCAAGCAACGCAAAACTAATGCATCAGGTAGTCTTAGCAAAGGATCTTGAAGGTTGGAAGAAGCTACTGTCCCTAGTTTCAGAGTCAAATAGTCCAGAACACTTTTATCACAAGCCAAGAGTAGGTCTCGACACTTTTCTTGAGAGCGTATCGCAGTCTAGTAAGCTAGTATCATTCAGTGGACATCTTGGATCTCACCTTGCAAATACTGTAATTGACAATCCGAACTGGAAAAAGGATGGAGCTAGAGAAGCCGAAAGGATGCAAGAGGCTTTTGGTAAAGGCAATTTCTATATAGAAATACAACTGATTGATTCTTTAATAAACAAAGAAGCAAAAGAAGTAGCCGAGAAGCTAAGGGAGGTCTCTGAGATAACTGGAATCCCTTGCGTTGCCACGCCCGATGCTCACTATTGTAGACGAGAAGACGCTCACGACCAAAGAGTTTTACTTTGCACAGCTATGAGAAAAAGTATTGGTCAAATACAAAGTGAATTAAAACAAGGTAAATCTAAGTCACTTAAAGCATTTTTTGAGTCAGATAATTATCATATTCCAAGCTATGAGGATATGAAAAGATTCCATACAGATAAGGAACTAGACTCTACTCTGCAAATTGCAAGTATGTGTAGTGAATATAATATTCTAGGCCCTCCTAATCCGCCTGTATTTGACTGTCCGAATGGAATGTCTCCAAACGATTATCTTAGATATTTGTGCCGTGAGGGATGGACAGAAAAGATGGATCATATTGATAAGAATCATGATATGTTTGATGCTTATGGTTCAAGGGTAAATAAAGAGATTAAGATTTTCACCGAAACAAACCTATCTAGTTACTTTCTAATCGTCAGAGATATTCTTAAGTACGCTGATTCTAAAGGCTATTTAACTGGGCCCGGTCGTGGAAGTGCTGCAGGATGTATGGTTTCATATCTAATGGATATAACTAAAATTGATCCAATTCCATACGAGCTTATCTTTGAGAGGTTCTACAATGCTGGCCGTAATGCGGGTGGTAGAGTGTCTATGCCCGATATTGATATTGACGTTCCTAAGTGTGGGCGTGAAGATATAATCAGCTACATTAAAAAGAAGTATGGCAAAGACAATGTAGCGCAAATCATTACCTTCCAAACACTGAAGGGCAGAGCTGCGCTTAAAAGAGTTATGGCTGCTCGTGGTAACATTAGCTTTGATGAGCAAAATGCTATTACATCTCACCTACTAGATGAATCAAAAATTGCTGACGAGCTACAGGACATGAGAGATGAACTTGGAACTTCCTCGGTTATCTCTTGGGCTTTAGAAAATAAATCTGACAAACTAAAAGACTGGTGCTATGTAGATGATAATGGAAATCTGCAAGGTAAGTTTGCAAAAATATTTGAACAAGCGATAAGACTAGAAGACACTAAAATCATTCAGTCTAAACATGCGGCAGGAGTTGTGGTTTCCCCACAGCCAATATACGATGTGTGCCCTATGGTTTTGGATAGAGAAGAAAAAGACCTTCTAGCTGGGTTCGAAGGGCCTAGCTGCGAAGATGCTGGTCTTCTGAAATTAGATGTTCTTGGAATTAAGATGCTTGACAAAGTTATGGAGATTCCTAAAATACTTATGGGAGTATAATTAGATGGTAAGAATAAAAGGAGCTAAAAATTGAATAATAGATGGATCATAGTATTTGACTGGGAAACAGACAGCCCAAATCCAGAGACATGTAACCCAGTGGAGCTTGCTGCCATACCTGTAAATCCAAGAACCTTAGAAATTAAAAAGGAGCAGGCATTTCGAGCAACCATTAGGCCAGACGGAATAGACAGTGAAGAATATTTCACAAAGGAAAGGCAAGACACTATTGCTTGGCATGCTAAACAAAGAGGTGTTGAAACAGAAGATATAGTTAAGGACTGGAAGACTGGTCAAAGCGAAAAGGTAGTTTGGAAAAACTTTTGTAACTACTGTTCAAAGTATGAGGTTGATAAGAAGCCCGGACAGTGGTATACAGAACCTATTCCTTCTGGATATAATATCATAGGATTTGACTTGGTTATTGCTAATCGTCTTGCAGAAAAATACAAGACAAAATCACCGTTCTCTAAAGTAACGAAAATAGACATGATGGACATTCTATTTATGTGGTTCGAAAACTTAGATGAGCCTAGTAGTATGAAGCTAGATGCCTTTAGAAAGTTCTTGGGCATGAATGCAGCACAAGCTCACGAGGCATTGTCTGATACTATTGACGAAGCTGAACTGCTTGTTAAGTTTATGAAGTTTCACAGAAGGCAATCAACTGTAGGTAAGTTCAAAGGAGCTTTTGCTAGATGAGAAGATACGACTGCGGATGTGAGTTCCATGAAGGAGAAAGTGGTTTAATATTTGACCCAGAGATCACATCTATACCACTGAACTGTTCTTCTACTTGGGATTTGATCTGCGAAGGAAACACCAAGGGTGTCTTTCAGCTTGAGTCTCAGCTAGGTAGATCATTAGCTAAACAGACTAAGCCTAGAAATATGGAAGAGCTATCCGACCTTATTGCAATTATGAGGCCGGGATGTTTAGAAGCTATGGTCAAAGGTAAAAGCCTCACAATGCATTATATTGACCGCAAGCATTTTCGTGAACCTATAGAATATCTGCATAGCTCTCTAGAGCCCATCCTTAAGAGTACTCAGGGTATCTTAGTATATCAAGAACAGGCGATTCTAATAGCTACGAAAATAGCTGGGTTTGACTTACAGGAAGCAGACATCTTAAGAAAGGCTATTGGTAAGAAGAAAGCGGACGTAATGGCTGAGGTTAAAAAGTCGTTCCTAGAAGGGACTGCCGATAAAGGTATCATTACCAAAGAGCAAGCAGAGGAAATATTTAGTTGGATTGAGAAGTCTCAAAGATATTCTTTTAATAAGTCGCACTCAGTTAGTTACGCGTACAATGCCTATCTAACCGCATACTGCAAGGCTCACTTCCCTCATGAGTTTTTTACTGCATATCTTAAAAATGCAGTTGGCAAGCCTGATACATTTTGGGAAGTTAATGAGCTTGTAAACAATGCAAAGATTATGGGAATAGAAGTCCTGCCTCCTAATATCATTCACATGAATGAAGAGTTTAAGCTCATAGGTAAAAATCCTACATATGGTATGACAAACATAAAAAATGTTGGGTCTTCTGTATTTAGGAAAATGATGAAACATGTAAAAGAAAATAATATAGATTTAGAAACATGTGATTGGGATTGTTTTCTTTTGCTTATAGCGCCGTTTGTAAACAAAAAGGCTTTTGAGTCATTGATATTGGCTGGCGTATTCGACTGTTTTAAAATATCTCGGTCTAAGATGCAACACCATTTTAATTTGATAAAGGACTTCACAAAAAGAGAGACTGAGTGGCTTAAAAATTATAAAGAAAGCTATCCAGAGAAGACGGCGATCAACTGTATCGAAGCCATGATAGAGGCCTCTAAGGTAAAATCAAAAACTAGACCTATATTTAGACAGGCTAGAATTCCAGCCATAGAAGATCTTCTTACAACTTACGACAATCCGGGATATGATCTATATGATTCACCGTCTTGGGTCTCAAGGGTAGAAGAAGAACTTCTTGGGATTTCTCTAACTTGCAATAAGGTGGATGAATATGACACTAGTAGAGCCAACTGCACATGTAAAGAATTTATTGACGGTTTCAATTCACAAAAAGGCATAGTCCTTGCTGTCAAGATAGACTCGGTTAGAGAGTGGACGATAAAAAAAGGTAAGGCAAAAGGTATGAAGATGGGTTTTGTTACCGTTAGCGATACTAGCTGCTCTTTAGATAGCGTTACAGCCTTCTCAGAGGAGTGGGAAAAATACAAGAAAATGCTGCACGAAGGTAACACAGTGCTTATGAGAGGGATGAAGGACAAGAATAGGGGAAGTTTTTTAATAAAAAAGGTAGAACAGCTAACAAGTTAGTTTGAGCGGAACTATAATAAGGAAAAGGGATGGATGATCTAATTGAAAAAAATATGGGATTGGTCGTTTCAGTCGTCAACTCATTTAAGCCTCAGAATTATACTGAGCGCGATGATTATATACAGGCTGGAAGAATAGGATTATGGAAGGCTTTAAGGAAATACAATCCGGATAGAGGGACTGTTCTTTCTACATACGCTTGGAATCCTATACGTTGGGAAATAATTAAAGAAATAAAAAGTATAAAGAAAGGAAGGGGAACTTCTTTAAGTGTAGTTTCTCCGCCTTTCTATAATGCAAAAGACGAACTTTGGGAGGTCTTGCCTACAAGCATTCTCTCTGAAGAAGAGATGCATTTTTTAGAGCTTAGAAAGATGGGTTATAAGCTTGCTGAAATGGCCAACATAACAGGAAGAACAAGTTCGTATGTTAAGAGAATATTTTATAAAGCTATAAGAAAGATAAGAGAAAAGAATGCGTAAGAAAAAAGTGCTTTTTGTAACTGAATCTCATCAAGTTGCCTCCGGCTTTGGAACCTATGCTAAGCAAGTACTTCCTAGACTGCATGCCACAGGGAAGTATGAACTTGCTGAGTTTGCCTCCTATGCGCACATGGAAAAGAATCCGAATGTTGATTGGTTGTTTTTTTCTAACATGCCTAAAACGGAAAAGGATCATCAAACATATAACCAATCCCCGCTCAATCATTTTGGTTACTGGAGGTTTGACAATATAGCTTTAAATTTTAAGCCCGACATTGTTCTTACCTATAGAGACCCTTGGATGGACCAGTGGATAGGAGACTCTGCGGTAAGACCATTTTTCCACTGGGCGTGGATGCCAACTGTAGACTCTGCTCCACAAAAAACAAAATGGATGGAAAATTTCAGAAAGCCCGACGCTCTTTTAGCGTACTCTGAATATGGAGAGAAGGTTTTGCTTGAGCAGTCTAATAGTAAACTAAACGTCATAGGTTGTGCCTCTCCTGCTATAGACCCAAATATATACAAACCAGTTCCTAATAAAAAAACCTTACGAAAAGAACTAGGTCTTGACCCAGATATAAATATCTTTGGGACAGTTATGAGAAACCAAAGAAGAAAACTTTTCTTTGAGCTTATGAAGGCTTTCCAAATATTCTTAAAGAAAGCCCCTAAAGAGATTGCAGAAAAGACATTTTTATATTTGCACACAAGTTATCCCGAAAAAACAGGATGGGATATTACTGCTGGAATCCAAGAATTCGGATTACAAGAAAAAGTTCTATCCACATATATGTGCAAGGCCTGTAACAAATTTTCATGCCTAAAGTATCAGGACGCAATAACAACATGCCCGCATTGTAATCAAAGAGCCGCAGTTATGCCTAGTGTAGGGTTTGGATTAGAGATACCTGACTTAATAAAAGTATATAACATATTAGACATGTACGTCCAATACGCTATATGCGAGGGTTTTGGGATGCCTCAAGTCGAAGCTGCTGCATGCGGTGTTCCTGTAGCTGCTGTTAATTACAGTGCTATGGAAGATGTTGTAAGACTTACAGAAGGCTATCCTATAAAATATAGACTGTATAGAGAGTTAGAAACTGGAGCTGATAGAGCGAGGCCAGATAATGAGCATACAGCTCAAATCTTAATAGACTACTTCTCTATGCCTGAAGAAGATAGAAATAAGAAAATGGCTCAGGTAAGAAATGCTACGTTAAAAAGATATGACTGGGATAGGACAGCTAAGGTATGGGAGGATTATATAGATAATTATATTCCCACAGGGGCTCAAGGTCAATATGAAACATATCCTTATCAGCATATTCAGATTCCTGAAGCCCGCCCTCAAGGTTTAGCTCCTGAAGCTTTTATAAGATGGTGCTTTTCTGCTGTGCTTCGAGATCCAAAGGCAGCATATTCTTACGAGGCAACAGAACTAATTCAGTCGATCTGCTTAGGTGCTCATGCTGATACCTTAGAGCCATTTAACGAAGAGGTTGCTTGGAATATAATAACACACAAAGCAAAGAACAAGTTTCTTGTAGAGCAAGTCAGGACGGGGAGACAGAATATGATTGTTGACGATTTTATTAAAGAGGCATACCAAAGGAAAGAGAAAGCTTAATGAACATTCTTTTTATAGGCCCTTATCGGCAAAATGACGCATGGGGCAATATGAGCAAAAGCCTCATAAAAACTCTATCTAAAATTGAAGGTTATAGCCTAACTACTAGACCTATATTTCTGTCAGGTCAAGCTTCAGGACCTGTCGATGCAGAGGTTATAAAATGTGAGTCTAATAAGAAAGAGCAGTATGATATTCTAATACAGCATATGCTTCCAAACTTCATGGTTTATGATTCTTCATTTAAACAGGTAATAGGTATTACAGGATTTGAAACTCTAGGATGTAAGATATGGGATAATAGCCTAAACTTTTTAGATAAGATTTTTGTGACTACAGAAGCAGAAAGAAAAGGAATGTCTAAAGAGCTACAGCCTAAGATATACAGTATAGGAATAGCGAACGATCAAACAATAGAGTCTAAAGAGAAGACATTTGATCCTTTCAGTTTCTATTGTATCGGAGGAAATTTAGAGAGCAGAGGTGGAGTGAAGCAGGCTCTACTAGCATATTGTTCAGAGTTCATTGTGAACGACCCTGTAATATTTGTTCTTCAGACCAACAATCCTGAAAATGCTAATCAGCTCATACAGCAAGTCTATAGTGAATTAGGGATGTACGATGAAGATTATTATCCGAGAATCCATGTAGTCACAGATGCAACAGGTCTGCATGAACAATGTAACTCTTTTGTGGATTGCTCCTCCTCTCTAGGTTTTAACCCAGAAACTGTAAGCGCTCTATCTGCGGGTTCGGTTCCTATTGTAGTAAGCGGTTCTGGAAGGGACGAGTATATAAAAAGCGACAGCGGATTTATCACAGAATCTTTTAAGGATCTTGTTCTATGTCCGGACAGACCGATGAAAGAAATATTTACAGCAAGAGAAGAATGTTTTAGGCCTGTAATATCATCTATTAAACAAGCAATGAGAGAATGTTTTTCAAGCAAGTTCGCATATTTAAATAAATCCAAGAGAGCGAAACAAACTTCTTTAGAGTTCACTCATGATATTAGAGCTTCCAAAATCAAGGAGATACTATGCTCATAACACCCAACATTATAAGGTCGGCAACAAGAGGTAGTAAAGATAGATTAAAATGCCTAAGTGTATGTAGAGAAAATGAGAAATACTTATCTACTCTATCTGATATAAACTGCGACATATACATACTATTGGCTGACGGACTTTCTGAATGGAAGCCAACAATATCCAAAATGCCACAAAATGTTTTTGCTTTAAGGAAGGCTGTAGAACATTCAGAGTTGGTTGGGTTTGATTTTATTATGTGTCATGGAAGACTACATGAGTTTGATTTTGCATACTCTCTATCTAATGCTCTGCATCTTCCTCTTGTAACTGTCGATCATGTAAGCGAAAAGGTAAAACAGAAGCTCCCTTTTAGTGCTAGCGCCAAAGCAGAAACCAACGATATATTGCCTAGAGTTGGGGATATCAATATCTCTAATTCCAATGAAATTAAAGATTCTTGGAACAGTTCCACTTACGGAATTTCTATTACAATCCCTCCTTATGTGACTGCTGCAAATGTAGAAAATGAAAAGCAACACAAGATTATTATAGACAATAATTTACCAGCACATTTTACTGGGCAAATAGAAGCTCTAGCGAATGAATTTGGTTGTGCTGTAAGATTTGGAGAAGCGGCTGAAGCCGACATATCCGAGTTCGAATTTTATATAAACACTTGGAATAATATAGACAACAAGACTCTTGAGGCTATGGCTTGTGGTTGTGTAACCCTGTCTCCAAGAACTCCAGAAAATGAGGCTGTTATAACTGATGGTGAAAACGGCCTGTTGTTTGGGGACATCGACGATCTAAGGAGGATAATTAAAGAATGCCTTGAAGATAAACACCAACACATTGCAGCTAACGCTAGGCAATTTATAATAGACAATCACTCTAACAAAGAAGAGTTTGACAAAAAGTGGAATCAGGTTCTTTCTTTTGTCTCTAACTCGTTTTTTACAAGGAAATAAACATGCAAGGTATTATTTATGTAGAAGGCAAAAGTTCGCCTCCTGTATTTGATAGTGAGAATGAGAACTTAAAGATAGTAAATGAGTCACAAGTTGATTCTCTTCCAAATGCTGTTTTTGAACAGTTAGAGGTAATAGACCTACTGGAGTTTTTTGATGATGATTCTATACTTAAAAAGATATTAAGCAAACTCCGCCA